>FSXA01000489.1_pt1 | contig 27911 bp, 15 predicted proteins | sample 1638081 | NCBI WGS metagenome assembly FSXA01 (sample SAMEA3914788, study PRJEB12502) | metagenome | biome: forest; material: soil | place: Canada | collected 2011-07-03 | depth 0.1 m
CGCATGGACAGCAACCGCAGATTCCATCTTCCAAAAGCTCTCCCGATTATGTAATCGTATTTCCGGGACAGCACACTAGTAGCCCGCATACAGCACTCGCTCACACCTTGCAGGGCTCAGTTCTGCCTAATTACAGGACTCCCCCCGACTCCTCTTGGTTCAATTTTACCCCTGTGATGGCCTCGATCAGCGAGCCGGCGTCATTGGAAATGCAAAGCGAGTCAACTCCTACGCAGGAGGTTAGCCTACCCAGAGCACGTCGGCGGTTTAGATCGTTAGGGCAGTACGGAAGTCCTCGAAGGCGAGGGACTCTGAGGCTCCGATCAGATGGAAGTCCAACCTCCACTGGAGGTGCTCATGAGGGTTCAGAGTACGGGAAGTGCCGTTGTGCATGGCTGATGTCAGGGAATCCGCATTCGATGTCGTGGGTTCCAGTGCAACGGTGTATTGCCTCTCAACTCCAGTGGCCGGCCATGCTCCTGAGCAGATCCACAAACCAAGGAAGGGAAGCGCACTTGGGTCGAAGCGCACCATGAGCCCCTGTCCAGTCCCTCTCCTGTAGAGGGCGGCCCAACCCGACCTTCCCATGCGGGCGAAGAGCTTGTGCGCTGTAACACCATCCCTTTCGGCCACTTTGTCCAGATCCACGGATACGCCCGATGAAGACTGGATCGTTGGCCAGTGCAGGGTGGTGTCTCTCTCGAAGAGTCCGCCGGCCGAATACTCGACCCGGACCTCTTCTATCTCATCAGGTAAAACGATGCGATCCCCTGAGGCGACACGGAGCAACGGGTGAGCGGACCACAGCCAACTGGTTGGAGCATCGGACAGATTGACAAGGTCATACTCCAGAACCAGGGCTGCGCCTTCCAGAGTAGCCCTTCTGGTCAGACGCAGGGGCCGCGACAATGCATCAGCATGAAGGACGATGGCGCCGGCTTCAGAATCGACACGCCATGGCGTCCGCCAGAGGTCGCCATGATCGGGAATAGAAGGTTCGCCAGCGATCGTCTCGCAGGCTGCCACACTCGGAAGACACTCATCGAAGCCGCCGCCGTCACTTGCGCTGAATTCGTCCGAAGGTTCGACATGGGCGTATACATGAATCGGTGGGAGTAGAAACTCCTCCCCAGTCCTTACACTGCGCAAGGAAACGATCTTGCCTCCGAATTTGGGCAGGATCTGAACTCGTAGAAGATCGTTTTGAAGCGAGAGGGGTTCCATCTTTTCCCGTAACCTAACGCGCCCGTTGAACCGGCACGTCTGCGAGCCGTGCGGCGAACAGAGACAGATTGCTACGGAACACGATGTGCGGAGCAAGCCGCTGGCTTATGACTGGTTTGTCCTTTGCGAGCAGATGGCCGAGCAGCGTTTCAAATGCGATCTTGCCTTGCGAGAAAGGCCGTTGGTAGAGCGTGGCAAGCAGTTTACCCGATTCCAGCAACGGCACCAACTCATGGAAGAGATCTGTCGCGACGACCTGAACACGGCCGAGCATCTTCTGTTCGTCCAATGCCCGGAACACAGGCAGGCTGTTCGCGGTGCTGAGGTAGAGTGCATCGGGCCTGGTCTTGCTCTTGAGCAGCGAGAGAGTCTGCCGATAGGCATCCTGAGGACTTTCGTGCGATTCAACGATAGGTTGCAGAGTGAGGTGAGGCGCCAGCATGGCCAGGGTCGAGGCGAATCCGCGGAGTTTCTCCGCGTGATCGAAGATCGTGAGCTCTCCTGTGATCATCGTCACTCGAGAGGGGACCTGTAGTTTGAGGGAAAGTAGTTCGGCGGCCATGGCACCGCTTGCGTGGGCATCCACCGTCACGGACGCGATCCGTTCGGTATTCGGCGCGTCGCTCCCTACACAAAGCATAGCGATGCCTTTTTCCGCTAGAGAACGAATCGTGGGAGCCAGCTCTCGAGGACGTCCGGGAGTGAAGAGGAGGCCTTCATATTCGTTCTTTGCGACCTTCTCCAGCAATTCGAGGTCGCCCGTACCGAGGCGAGGATGTTCGTAGAAATCGAGGGTTACCTGAAGGCCAAGGGCTTCTTCGGCAGCGGCGCGTATGCCGGCCCGAAGAGGGTCGAAGAAACTGCCGATGTCTCGCGGAAGGACGGCAGCAATGCGCATCTTGCGATTGAGTTTGAGCGAACGCGCGGCAATGTTCGGCTTATAGCCGAGCTGGTCCGCCATGCGCAACACCTGAGCTCTTGTCTTCGGGCTTACGCCGATCCGGTCATGGAGCGCACGGTCTACTGTTCCAATCGAGGTGCCAAGAGCCTCCGCAATCTCGCGTATTCCCGCGATCTTCTCACTTTTATTCACTGCCTTCATCGTTTCCAGGCACCAGCCCTTCCATGAACAAAACGCCTCGCAGTGCGCAGATTCATTTTGACAGCGAAAGCGGGGGATGTGTAGTGTTGAAACCGGTAACGTACACATAACTTCATCTTTGACTGCATTCACATCTTCAGAGGAGCTCGATGATCCCCTCCGCCTCGGTCTTTCGTATCAGCACCAGCATATATCGACGCAAGCTTTCGCTGCTTTCCAACGTCACAATAGGCGCATCCCTCGCCCTCATTGCGGTAACCTCCCCGCTCAGGGCGAGTGCCGCTCCGCAAAACGAGCCAATTCGCTACGATGCGGCTGCGCACACGTTTCGCATGGACGCCGGCAATGTCTCCTACGTACTTGGTGTGAATGAGAATGGCGACTTACAGACTCTCTACTGGGGCAAGAGACTGGGCGCTCATGACTCGTCGCCTGCACCGAGGTCGGAGGGCGGATCCGGCTTCGAACTGGCCGTCGACACCACCCCGCATGAGTTTGTAGGCTGGGGAAGCGGCCTGTATGTTGTACCAAATCTGAAGGTCACCTTCCCGGATGGCAATCGCGATCTTGTGCTCCACTACCTTTCACACACTATCCATGAAAATACGTTGACCATTACGCTGAAGGACATCGAGCGGGACGTGATTGTGGATCTGGTCTACGAGATGGATCCGGTGACTGGCGTACTTGCGCGGTCGGCCCGCATCCAGAATCGCACCAAGGCTTCCTTCACGATCGAGGAAGCGTTTGCCGCCACCTGGAATCTGCCAGGCAGCAGCGATTATCAGTTGCGGTACCTGACTGGCCGATGGGCGTCCGAATTCAACCTGCAGGAACAGGCGTTGCATCCGGGCAAGATCGTACTTGAGAGCCGGCGTGGTTCTACCGGCGACGAGGTCAATCCGTGGTTCGCCATCGAGCGCGGCGTACAGCCCGATCAGGACACGGGTGACGTATGGTTTGGCGCACTGGCATGGAGCGGATCCTGGCAGATCAATGTTGAGCAGAACGCGGCCAACCGGGTGCGTGTCACCGGCGGCTTCACACCATTCGACTTTGCATATTCCCTGAAGCCTGGCCAATCTCTGGAAACGCCGAAGTTCTATGGCGGGTATTCGAATGCCGGCATCGGTGGAGCGTCAAGACTGCTCCATCGCTTTGAACTTGGTTCAATCGTTCCGCAAGCATCAGACCGTAAGATACGTCCGATTCTCTATAACTCATGGGAGGCGACCGGCTTTGACGTCAATGAATCTGGGCAGGAGGCATTGGCAGAGAAAGCCGCCAGTATCGGCGTGGAGCGGTTCGTCATGGATGACGGATGGTTCGGGAAACGCAAGGATGACCATGCCGGGCTTGGCGACTGGTATGTGAATCCGCAGAAGTTTCCGAACGGACTTAAGCCTCTCATTGACAAGGTGCACACGCTCGGGATGGACTTCGGCCTGTGGGTCGAGCCGGAGATGGTCAACCCGGACAGCGATCTTTACCGCGCGCACCCGGACTGGGTTCTCAAGTTTCCGGGCCGGCCTAGAACCGAAGGGCGCAATCAGCTTGTGCTCAATCTCGCACGACCTGATGTGCGTGCCTATGTGTATGGATTTCTCGACAAACTGTTGACGGAAAACGACATCGCATTTCTCAAATGGGACTACAACCGCAACTGGTCGGAGCCGGGCTGGCCAGCAGTACCTTTGGACCAACAGAAGGGTGTTTACGTCGAAGCTGTTCGCAACCTGTACGGCATCCTCGCGGAACTGCGACTGAAGCACCCGAATGTTGAGATTGAGTCCTGTTCGGGCGGAGGCGCGCGGGTGGACCTTGGTATCCTTCGGTACACCGACGAGGTTTGGCCCTCGGACAATACCGATCCTTTCGACAGACTACGCATCCAGGATGGCTTCAGTTACGCCTATGCGCCCGGAATCATGATGGCCTGGGTAACCGACTCTCCGAATTGGATGAACAATCGCGCCACATCGCTCGAGTACCGGCTCCTGTCTTCGATGCAGGGCGGCCTTGGCATTGGGGCAAATCTAAATAAGTGGACGCAGGAAGACTTCACGACGGCGAAGGCCATGATTGCGCAGTATAAGAAGCTGCGCCCAACGGTGCAGAACGGTGAACTTTACCGTCTGATCTCGCCGGAAAACGGTAGCGAATACTCCGTCACGGAATCAGTCTCGAAGGATGGCAGGCAAGCCGCGATATTTGCCTTCCTGCACTCCAGCCAACTGCGAGAGAGCTATCCGCGAATCTACCCTCGGGGGCTCGAGGAAGCCAGGGAATACAATATCCGTCCGGTGGTGGGGAAGCTGGACTCTTCAATCCCGCAGCATGCAAGCGGCGACTACTGGATGCATCACGGTATCGAGGTTTCGCTTCGCGGGGACTATCAGGGGATGCTCTTCATCCTTGAGAAAGATGGGTCGAAATAAAACGGGAGAAATAAAGGAACGCCTAGTTACGTTCTGAGCTTGAGGCGACCACATCCCCTTCGTCGAACTTGTGAGGAAGTATGAATATGCGACTGGTATCTGGCGTACGGATGCTCCTTCTTGTGAACAGAGTCGTGAGAGGGCAGATAGCAAACCTCGACGACACAATCGGGAGCCGTCGAGGGCCATGTCAGCTCCAACGACGGCAATGTGCCGGCCTGTAATGCGAGGGTTTGGCTGATTCCGATGACAAATCTGCTATCGGAAAGCGATACTGCCAAGACAACCAGCCAACAGTCTCCAGAAACAACAACAGACTTCGACGGTTACTACATCTTTTCTTCGGTCACTCCTGAAACTTACATCGTAGATGCTAGGAAGGACGGCTGCGGCGATGACCTTGGGTTTATGCGTACAGTGATTGATCGCCTAATGCACGATCAGCAGAAGGCGCTTTTGTTGACGTTTCCGCAGGTCTTAGTCCGGGCCTCAGGCGTAGCACGTGAGGATGCTGTGCTGCGACGCACGGGTGCGATCACAGGCCGTGTGACGGTCGATAGTGGCAAAACGATCGATCCAAACTACGTGACGGCGGCTCTGGTTTCGAGCAGCCTTCTTGGCAATCTGGAGGTCACGAGGACCAGAAGGTGATAGGTTTTTCACAACGTGGGGTCATCGATGACCGTGGAATCTATCGCATTGCGGGTCTTCCCGCGGGCAAATACCGACTGCCGGTACGGGCCGTAAAATGACCGTGTAACTCAACGAATCTGATGTGTTGGATCCGACCCTGGACATCCCAACCCAAGGGAACGCACAATGAATACAGATCAGTTTCCGTGCGTTTGCGCTTCAATTTCCTCTAAGCTGCGACCTTTGGTTTCCGGCACGTAAAGATACACAAGGACTGCTCCCGCAAAGCAAACCGCGCCATACGTGGAGAACGTACCCGCGCTCCCGAGCGCACGGGTGATGAAGGGGAACGAATACGTCAGTGCGAAGGAGGCAATCCAAAGGGCGGAGACGGCCACGGATACTCCGAGTGACCGCAGCCGGTTGGGAAAGATCTCCGCGATCAGGACCCAGGTAAGCGGGGCAAGCGTCATAGCATAGCATCCGATGGCGCAGAGTGTCAGCACCAGCACGGGCTTACCATGCCATCCCAGTCGATATGCCAGGCCTGCGAGGACGTGCGACAACCCGATGCCGCAGCAGCCGAATAGCATAAGCGGACGGCGTCCGAGTCGGTCGACGACGGCCATGGCGATCAACGTGAAGAGGAGATTGATGGCTCCGGTGATCACGATGTCCAGGAATATCTGATTTGTTCCAAGGCCCGCTGAACGATACACCTCTTCTGCGTAGCTGAAGAGAATATTGATGCCGCTCCACTGCTGCAGGATAGCCAGTGCAATACCGATGAACAATACCGGCCGCACGCCGGGCTGCAACAGCCCGCGCCAGTTTGCTGTGTGGCCCACTTCTTCATTGAGCGCATGCGCAATCGCAGCCACTTCCGCATCGGCATATGCCACATTGCCGCCTACTCTGCTCAGCACTTCCTTGGCTTGTTCTTTCCGCCCCCTCGCCAGCAACCAACGAGGGCTCTCGGGGATTCCGAAGGCAGCGACGAGGAAGACCACCGCAGGCACAGCCACAGCTGTAAACATCCAGCGCCAGCCAAACTGGACGTTCCAGGAAGCAAGCGACGCTTCGGGCGAGAGATTCGCTGGAACGGTCTCTGCGATCCGCCAGTTCATGACCTGGGCGAGAAGTATGCCAGTCACGATCGCGAATTGGTTGAGGCTCACCAGCCGTCCACGGTGTGAGGCGGGGCTTACCTCGGCGATGTAGAGCGGGGAAATGTTGGAACTGAGCCCGATAGCTACGCCTCCGGCCATCCGCCAGATTATGAATGCCGTGAAGGAGGAAGCCCAGCCCGTTAGGATTGAGGACACAGCAAACAGCACCGCGGAAGCAAGCAATACGGGCTTTCGGCCACATCGGTCGCCAAGGCCACCCGCTATCAGGGACCCGGCAAAGCAGCCAACGAGCGCGCAACTGTTGGCCCATCCTATGGAGGCTGCGGTCGTCAGGTTGAAGTACACCTCGAAGAACTGGCGCGCTCCGCCGATGACGACCCAGTCGTAGCCGAATAGTAGCCCTCCGAGTGCCGCTACGAGGGCGATCACCCACACATAGGCGGTGGCAGGCGTAGCACGGGTGGTCAAACTAGAGCCGGAGAGAAGGGAAGGCCCTTGCATGATTACCGGCCGGCCTTGTCCACAAGCAGGTCATTGGCTCCCGGATGGGACCGATCCAGCATCAGCACGTCCTTGAGTGCCACATGCGCCTCGTCCGTGCGCCCAAGGCCGAGGAACGACTGTGCTCGAAGGAACGTCGCGGTCACGTGTTGTCGGATGCTCAGGTCCTCCTCGAAGAGGAGCATAGTTGGCAACGAAGTCGCGAAATAATCGATCTTCGGCGTCTCCTGATCAAGTGCATCGGCATACGCACGAATGTATTGATACAAGACTATTGCTTCGTCGTGACGTCCGAGCCGTTGGAGCGCCATGGCACTCCAATAGGTCATCCCAGAAATAGTGCGCACCTGCATCTGCTGGAAGTCGCCGCGCTTGCTCGCGGCGCATTCCCAATGTTGCTTCGCTCTCGCGAGGTCACCTGCGAAGGCGCATGCTTCGCCCCGGAAGAACTCTATGTCACTGCTGTTTCTGAGAAGATGCCGGGCTTCACTGAGGCTTTCCGGCGGCCGGTTTGCGGCCTCGAAGTGCAAGGTCGCGCCATCTGCATCTCCGTCGTGAAGGGCAGCGCGACCTAACTTCAGATGGGCCCGCTCGTATTCCCCCAGCACTAGGCCTTCGCCGCCCTCCCAGGGTTGAAATCTTCTCGATAACAGCAAAGCAAGCGCCGCGGCGGGACGACCAACCTGGTTGTACAGCGCGGCAAGCTCAGCCGAAAGGTCGTCGCGCTTACCAACCAACTCGAGGTTTGCCTCAAGCTCAGCCAGCCGTTCCTTCGGATCGTCGCCTATACGTTTTCTGAGCTGATCCTGTTCGTAAAGAATGCGTGCGTCAGCAGGGTCAGCGGCGCGGGCGCGGCGGAAGGCTTCGCTTGCACGTTCCAGGTTTAGTTCGACGTTGCAGTAGGCAATGCCCAGATTGCGCCAGGCAGTGGGGAAGCTTGGATCCAGCGCAACGGCACGCTCCCACTGAGTGATTGCCTCGCGGTGGCGAATTCGATCATAAAGGAAGTTGCCAAGATAGTACGGTGCGCGAGCGTCCGAGGGGTTCGAGGCGATTGCTGCCTCGAGGACGACTTGCTCTTCGACTCTGCTGGGAAAGACATACGATGGGACTGCTTCAGCCGCCTGCCATGCGACCTCACGTGCTGAAGTAATCTCCCCACGCATGGTATGAAGGATGGCACGAGTGTATAGCTCCATCGCTCCCGCGCCCGCTCCGAGCACGTGCTCAGCCTCCGAATAGAGGCCGGCGCGAATGTAATCGTATGCCAGATCGAGACGTTGACCGGGATCTGTAGGGGGAAGGTCCGTTGAAATGAAGCGGCTCCAAATATCGAGTGGGTCCAACCCACGCACCGCTGCGAGGGCGGCCTCGGCCTTTGCGTCGAGACCCAGTCGACGAAGCACAACAACGCGAAGGTTCAGCGCATTGAGGTTCTCCGATTCGGCTTGGAGCGAACGCTCCAAATGCTCGAGGGCCGCGGCAAGCCGCCCGCTGAGCACATCCAGCTCCGCAAGGCGGTGGAATCCCGGACCTCGCCATGCGGCCGACCATGTGGCCTTAAAGAAGGCGTCGTAGGCCTCTTCGCGGCGGCCTTGCAGAATCAATACCAGACCGAGATTGTAGTACGGCTCACTGTCGTAAGGGTTGGGATTCCGCGCGGTAAGCCGCGCGATCGACGCACGAACTAGCTGCTCGGCTAGCTTGAGCTCCCCACGGCGTAGGTGCATGCGACCAAGGGCATTGTTTGCCCGACTGTCGCCGGAATCTCGGCGCAGGACCTCGCGCCAGTATGGCTCCGCAGAGCGGGTCGCATGGCGGTACTGTTCTAGATGGAGGCCGGTGAGAAACAACTCATCAATCGATTCAATCTGATCGGGGGCAAGAGGCTCGGTGGCGGCATCAGGCGCCGGCGCCGGAGTGATCTCGGCGGGTGCATGACGCAGAAGCACTTCGCCGCCCGCCTGCAACTCCACTGTCCAGGTCTCCTGGTCAGTGGGCAGCGGCAAGTTGGTGTGTAACGCCTCTTCCGGTCGCAGGGAGCCGCGCCAGATGGCGGTGTGTGACGCCCCGGCGGTGAGCAGTATCGTTGCGTCTTCGAGTGCACGAGTCGTCAGCAGATGGATTTCCGTCTGCTCACCGGAACGTACCACGCGCAGCGCGGCGTGCAGGTTTGCGGTGTCCGGGACACCGATCTCGCGAATGGGGTACCAGTATTGGCTAAAGCTCTTGGTCTCTCCCGGTGCAAGAAAGGAGAAGTCCGGCTGGTTGTCCGTATAGACACCGGCCATCAGCTCAATGTATGGGCCATCCGAGTCGGTAAGGCTGCGGTCCCATGCATAACCGAAATCATGGTTTCCCCAGGTCCACTGCTTCTTTCCCGGGGAGATATGGTGGTTCGCCACGTGCACCATGCCGGCCTCGGCGGCGTGGTCGTAACCTCCAAAAAAATCCTGTCGAGAGTCGGCGATCATGTAGCTTGTCGGCACAGGAATATTGGAATACCAACTCAGGTCGTTTGGCGGGTAGGATCCATCGGGCACGAAATGGCTGGGTAGCTCGTCCGCGGCCACTCCGTTTCGCGCGCGATCGCCGTAGGGAATACCGTAATAGGTCCCCAGACTCAGCGGAAACTCGGTGGCAGCCCTCTTGGCATGATCGGCCACAAAGCGGACGTCCCCGGGAAAGAACGACTGGTAGTGCTCACTCACGCGCGTGGCGACGTTGGCCCACCAAAGAAACGTCTGGGTGTCCCAGGTGCGGTTGTAGAGGCGTACCTTCAATTCGAGATAGGCGCAACCGGGACGAAGGCAGACTCCATGCATTCCTTTCATACGGGACATGGGGTCGTGATCGCTGCACCAGATGGTGACTGCGCCGTCCTCGCCGCGTTCGATAGCGACTTCGACAGGAAGGAAGGTTGCCGGCCGGTGGTGTTGGGGCCAATTGAACTCTACCCCGCCTGAGATCCAAGGACCTGCCAGGCCCACCAGCGCGGGTTTAATCACATTCTGACGGTAGAAGAAATCGTAGCCGTTCACCTTGTCGTAACCCACATGGATGCGGCCGCCGATCTCAGGTAAAACCATCACGCGCAGGAATTCATTCTCAAGATGTACGGCCTGCCAGGTGTGTTCGCAGGGTGTCGTGGCCACATGGTCGATAACGGGAAGCGGATAAACCTTGCCACTACTCCCCTGATAGACCCGTTTTTCGAGGAAAACGGGATTGGGGTCCGGGGCGGCGGGCAGGTACGTTCTGAGGACTACAGGCTCCTGCCATGCTTTGACTGAGCCGTTCTCGGTCGAAGGCGCTAAGGGGAGCTGTAGCTCAGCCCGAACGCCGCCCGTTTGATCATTGATGGTCTCGGTCTGCATGGTTGCTGATTTGGATGAGGTCATAGACACGTTTACGTTACCGCGTCACCACGAAGGTTGACAACCTTTCGAGGCAAACTTTTTTCTGAGGACACAAGCCCTGGGAATCTGAATCGCAGTTGAATTATTGGAGACCATTCCTCTTTGTGAGGGAAAGGAGGTTCCAGAAGAAGGCTTTCCAGAAAAAAGAGTTGACATCGGTAACGATAACGTCTTAGCTTGGCTTGCGACGCTCGCAATCAGCACGTTCCACATCCGGCGCTTTCTGCCGACTTAAGTCTTCCCATTCACTGCAACCCTATGTCCTGGAGAAAAAATGTCGAGGGGAAATTTGATGGCCGTGTGCGCCGCGCTCGCGCTGACTGTGCTTTTTGTTTTCGCAGCCCACGCTCAAACGGGACAGGTGGATGTCAGTTCGCCGGACCATCAAATAAACCTGCACTTTGCGGTGAAACATGGCGAGGGATCACCCTCCGGCGACGGCCAACTTGTGTACTCGATCGACTTTCATGACAAGCCCATGTTTGAGCAATCCGCTCTTCGCATGGAATTAGAGAACCAACCGTCGCTAGGTGCGACGGTCCATATAGCGGGCAGCACCCCGGGTTCTGGCGTGGATCAATACAGGCTGCTGACGGGTAAGACGTCCAATGTTCATGACGCCTACAACGATCTCACGGTCGATGTAGTTGAGGCCGGAACTTCAGGACGAAGGTTCTCGGTGGAAGCACGTGTCTACAACGACGCTGTGGCCTTTCGGTATCACGTTCCGCAGCAACCGGCTATTGAGCGCTTCCAACTCACTCAGGAAGATACCGAGTTCCGGCCCATTATGGACGCGACGGCCTGGACGCTGCGCCTGCCGAATTACCAGAGCGGTTATGAAAGCGAGTACACCCAACAGGTGCTGAGCGCCCTGAGCAATCAGGGAGGTGTCTCGAGCTATATCCTCAATGGATCACCCGCACTGCTACATCTTCCCGGAGTCGCGTGGGCAGCGGTTGGTGAAGCTGATCTTGAGGGCAACTCGGCGATGTACCTTGAGAACCCCACAGGCAACTGGGGAGGCCACTACCTGGTCAGCAAGATCTCTCCTCCAGTTGAGGGGAATGGTCCGGCCGTCGATGCTCCATTGCCCCATGACAGCGCCTGGCGGGTGGTGATGATCGGCGACAAGCCGGGAGACCTGATTGAGTCGACTGTGATGACCGATCTCAACCCGCCAACTCGCGTCGCAGACACGAGTTGGATCCATGACGGCAAAGCCTCGTGGGACTGGTGGAATGGCGATATCGGTCCTGACGGCAAGTCTGCTTTCAACACTGAGACGATGAAATACTACGTTGACTTCGCAGCACGATCCGGCTTTCCGTACATGATGCTCGATGCGGGGTGGTCGACCAGCGACATCACGAAACTGCGGGGCAGTGTCGACGTACCTGAATTGGCGCGTTATGCCGCGACGAAAAATGTGAAAATCTGGATCTGGCTGTATTCGAAGTCCGTTACGGCACAGATGAAAGATGCTTTTCCGCTCTACGAGAAGTGGGGCGTGGCCGGCGTAAAGATCGATTTCATCCTTCGGAACGATCAGCAGGGAATTCAGTGGTACTACGATGTAGCCAGGTTGGCGGCAGAGCACCATCTCATGGTTGACTTTCATGGAGCGACGCAGCCGTGGGGGATCGAACGTACCTATCCCAATGTGCTCAACTACGAAGCTGTGCTGGGCCTAGAAAACAACAAGGCAGGCCGGCGGGATGGCCCTGTCGATCGTACCGTCTTCCCGTTCACGAGGATGCTTACTGGAGCGATGGACTATACTCCTGGCGGATTCAACAATGTGACGGAAGAGAACTTTGTCGCGCTCGACAGGAATCCGATGGTGGTGGGTACCCGGGCGCAACAACTTGCCCTCTACGTTGTCCTCCAAGCTGGTCTGGAGATGGTCTCCGATGTGCCTTCGATCTATCTGAATGACCCTAGCTTTCAGTTCCTCCGGGATGTGCCGACGACGTGGGACGCAACTCATGTGCTGGCGGGTCAGCCAGGGGAGTTCATCACGATCGCCCGCAAGCATGGGCGCGAGTGGTATCTGGGCAGTATCACCAATTGGACGCCAAGAGATCTTCGGATTCCGCTGCACTTCCTTGGAAGTGGTGCATATCGCGCGGAAATCTACGTCGATGCGCCAGATTCCGGGGATAATCCGAAGCATGTCTCCATCAGGAAACAGACGGTACACAGCGGAGAGACGCTGAACCTTTCCCTTGCTAAAGGTGGAGGGTGTGCGATCCGCTTTGTGCCCATCAGCTAATCACATTTTTCGGTCCATACCGGGACCGAGATCCTATTAGCCGGCCAAAAGGGTCTCGAAGAACCTGCGTGACCGCTTCACAGGAAGGTGTATCGTTCCCTGGTCATCGATATCGCATGAATAGAGGCCAAGCCGCCAGGCAAGCTTATAGGAAACCATAATGGCGCACGTTTGTGTCCTTGACTAAGCTCGTGACACACATATGGGCATGGAATGCCTTGGCGTCTGGGAGTCCGTTTCATGAGGATTAGTTTTTCACATTGACGCCATGCGGAAGCTCATGACCCGCCAGCCCACGGAAAGGAAAATATGGCCGCTAGGAAGCACTTCAGATGCATGGTTCAAGGAACACCATCGCTGATGTTCCGCAGATATGGTTTGAACACACCACCTTCCGCAGTTGCGCTCTCGTCAATGCCTTTTCTGGAGGAAGGATGCGTATGAACGAAGCGCTGGTCGCAGCATCGACTGCAGGATTTCAGGGGATTGCGTCGATAGAAGTAATGCAGAGGGTTGAGGCGAAGTTTCGGCGACTTATTCTCCGTTGGTCTGACCTCATGCAGTCGCGGTCTTAGCGCGGGCCATTGGCTTCCCTCTAAAAAAACGATATAGACGTTGACGTTACCGCGTATAGCAGGTGGGAGCGTATCGGTTTCCCCTAAATTAGGGAGCATGAAGATGTCTAGCCCCCAGGGAAGATTCCTAAACAATCGATTCATAGGGGATCCGACCCCCATTGCTGCTGGCGGTTTGGTTAGACCCAAAAAATACTTGACAGCGGTAACGATAACGACTTAGCTTACTTGCGATTAAGAAATCCCTCTCTGTAGGAAGTGAATGTCTGCTGTTCTCCAGCCATGCGTTGGCCAGACACACACTCAAGGTTTAGAGAGGAAAGCTTGGAGTTGGTAGAGAAATGGTTGCAGTCCCCCGAGTACGCTGGCCCTGAACCTTGGGGTTCCGCCCACAGAAAAAACCGAATATAGCTCGTCGTTCCGGGCGACAGGCAGCAGTGCGTCCAGAGATTTTCGCGCACCTGAATTTATCGATCGGATACCAAATCATCCCAAGGCCAGTACGCGAGGTAAAATGAAATATATAAGACTCTGGAGTGTCTGCTTAGTCATCCTGCTTCTACCTGTCGTTCTGCGCGGACAGCAGTTCACGGGGCGAGTGACAGACTCGACTGGCGCAGCTGTTTCGAAAGCAGAAGTTACGGTTTTCAATCAGGCCACCAATGTCGCAACCGCTACGACTACTACCGGAGCCGGAGACTATACCGTCCCTTATTTGAAGCCGGGACTGTATAGCGTCAACGTGACAGCTCCTGGATTCGACATCGAGACGAAGACAGACATCACTCTGCAAGTCAGCGAAACATTGAGTCTCGATTTCGCGCTTAAGGTAGGTTCCGTCAACTTGACGGTCAGTGTGAGCGGGGAGCAGCTGGATCGCAGCAAGGCAGACGTCGGGGAGGTGGTCGAGAACGAGCGCATCAATGAGCTGCCTCTCAATGGCGGCGACATGGGACAGCTTGCGCAGCTTAGTGCGGGCACCTATTACTCCGGAAGCACCCTGTACATGCGACCATTTGATAACTCGCTGGCGGCCCTCTCGATCAATGGTGCACAGGCGGCCGAGAACCTGCTCTTGCTGGACGGTGTTTCCAATGAAGCCGCGCACGGGGATGCCTACAATGGCACCAATTCACAAATCGGTTACATCGCTCCGGTTCAGTCTGTGCAGGAGTTCAAAGTTGTCACAATTCCGCTCGATGCTGGCTATGGACGCCTCCAAGGCGGCGCCATCGACATGACCCTTAAATCGGGTACGAATCAACTACATGGAAGCGTATATGAGTTCGCACGCCGGGGATGGTTGGATTCCAATCTTTGGTCCAATGATTTCTATGGCCTTCCAAAGGCGGCACATACGCGTGACCAGTATGGTGCGCAGTTAGACGGGCCTATAGTCATTCCCAAGCTTTATAACGGTCGCGATAAGACATTCTTCGTCGCCCAGTTCGAAAACTGGAAAGAGATCCTTCCGAGCACCACTCTTGATACCGTCCCCGACCCGGCATGGTTGAAGGGGGATTTCAGCAAGCTGACTTATTACGACGCCACCACACGGTCGCAGCAGCCGCTCATCATCTACGATCCGTTGACCCTTCATGAGAACGGATCGGGCGCTTTGGTCCGCAACCCGTTTCCTGGGAACATGATTCCCCAGAGCCGCATAAGTCCATTCGCTCTAGCTATCCTCTCGCTGTATCCGACGCCGAATGCGACGCCTAATGCCCAGCAGAATTCTTATACGAACAACTACGCCGCAAACACCGCGATCGCGGATACCTATCGAAATGCGTTGATTAAAGTCGACCAGGTAGTCGGTTCGAATGACCGCGTGAGCATGCGGTATGGCTGGTGGGAGCGCTCCGAAACTCAAAATCAGACCGGAATTCCTGGAATCGGGGCAAACGGCGAATATCCTCACGGTGAGCGTGTCAATACCTTCTCACCTGACTGGATCCACACATTTGCTCCGACCTTGGTCACGGACTTCAAGGCCTCAATTATCGTTCGCGGCAACATCCTGAACTCAGGCCCGTTGGGCTATGACCTCAGTCAGTTGGGACTGTCGAGCAGCTTCATCTCATCGCTTGGCATATTCGGGCAATCTCTTCCGGAGACGACTCCGAGCGAATTTACCTCGATCGGAAATACTGGCGGACAATTTACAGTAGGTGATTCATTGGCAATGCTGCCGAGCGTCACCTATACGCGCGGAAAGCATACGATCCGCGCCGGCCTCGATTGGCGCATTTTGCAGTGGTCTTGGAGAAGCGTCGAAGGCGGCACGAGCTTCGATGTGGACCGTACCTGGACGCAGGCAAACTACCAGTCGGGAGACAGTGCGAGCGGGAACAGCATCGCATCGTTTCTGCTCGGTACTGCAACATCCGGTTCGGTACAGATCAATCCGCTGGCCTTCTATTCTCAACACTACTATGCGCCCTTCATCCAGGACGACTGGAAGGTTCTACCGAAGCTCACACTGAACCTGGGCCTTCGCTACGACCTCAACGGGACGGTCGTGGAGCGCCACAATCGAGTCGACTACGACTTCAACCCAAGTGTCGTAAACCCAGTGTCATCTCAGGTCGGTTCTCCCGCTCTGAATGGACCTGTGATGGGCGGCCTCGAGTTCGTGGGAGTAAACGGCAACCCGCGCGCGTTCAACGCGCTCGTGAAGACCAACCTCCAGCCGCGTGTCGGCTTCTCTTATTCGCCAGCGGACAAAATCGTCGTTCACGGTGGCTTTGGAGTCTTCTTCCTCAATCCAAATCCCGGCCCCAACCAATACGGCTTTTCTTCGACCACTCAATACAACGCCTCAAACGACGGAGGGAAGACGCCGACCCAGAACCTGGGTGTTGGCGGAGCAGCTCCCAACCCCTTCCCGAGCGTCGCTCAGCCTACCGGATCATCGCTGGGGTATCTGACCGGACTCGGCCAAGGGCTTTTCTATCTGAACCCATTTTTTAGGACTCCGAAAACCTATCAGTATGCTGTGGGAATACAACAACAGTTCAACAAGGGAAGCGTACTTGAGCTGAATTATGTGGGGACCCGGACTCAAAAATTGGGAACCAGCGACAACATCAATCGTCCGTCGGCCGCTGCTTATGCAGAATGCGACCCAGAACTAGGTGGCAATCCAGCCGTTTGCAACAGCGACCCTGGCTCTTACATCACAAATCCGTTCCAGAACATCGCGCCATTTCAGGGCTCAAACTACTACTCGCAACCGACGATCCAGGCTCTGAACTTCACCCGTGCGTTCCCGGCCTTTGGGGATATTACCGAGTACGATATCAACGGTGGAAAGACCTGGTATAACGCTCTCCAGATGACCGCAACGCAACGGGTGAGCAAGTCCTTCACACTACACGGTACCTGGACTTGGTCGAAGACGATGGATGCGGGCGGGTTTACCGATACAACTTATCGTGTTTTGTCCCGACATATCGACAGCGCCGATTTCGCCCACCGGATCACGTTTTCGGGGTATTGGATTCTGCCCGTGGGAAGAGGACGCGAGTTCCTAGGTCATGTCAACCGTCTAGTCGACGCAGCAATCGGTGGGTGGGAGTTGTCGACGATCGCCAGCTGGCAGACAGGCATGCCCTGGCAGCTCAACGGAAGCACGGACTTTACTGGGGACGCTCGAATCAACCGGAAAGTCACACCCACGACCATCACCGGAGTAAATTCTTCGTGTGTGGCGCAGTGGTTGCAGCAGCCCGACGGTACATATTCTCTTCAGTCCAAGGGAACCAGCAACAACTGCGGCGGCGCCTACAACTTCATCGTTGCTCCGTCCTATGGGGTTCAACCGAATGTGGATTACACAGGCATCCGCAATCCGGGTACCGAAGACGTGGATGCCAGTCTGGCGAAGAACTTCGAAATCTACGAACGGCTGCGTGCACAGTTCCGGGTAGATGCATTCAATCTGCCGAACCATCCCACCTTTGCGAGCAATTACGATAACGGCCCGACGGATGGCACCTTTGGGCAGATTGTCAAGTCTTCCGGACAAAGCAATCAACCACGCAATGTGCAACTGACATTCAAGGTCACCTGGTGAGAGGCGCCCGTAGGTCGCGAACTATGTGATTCCATGCCGCGCCTAGCAGGGCTTTCGGGCGCGGCATTCACTAACATACAACTGGATGGAGTCCATCTCCGCCACCGCCTCCACAACACTGCAACATGTCGATCAGTTGTCTGCAGCAGTTGCACCTGTCCCGCGCTCGGCGCAGCCGTCGGGTTCTCTGTTTCACTGGTTCGTAACGAAAGGAAAAGAAATTATGTTTCGTGGTCGATTGCTTCTTTGCTTGCTTGCATGTGCGATTGCTGCGCCCCGGCCCTCGGTAGCTGCGGATGTAGGCCGTCGTGAACGGCTTCCGCTTAATGCTGGATGGACAGTGCGGCAGCTTCCGGGCGATGGAATGGCTGAAAGTCAGAGCGTCGCGCCTCCTATCCTGGAGGGAGGATGGTTTGCTGCGACCGTGCCGGGCGACGTTCATCTGGACCTGCTCAGGAGTGGCAAGATTTCTGATCCGTTCTACAGGGATAACGAAGAGAAGCTGCAGTGGATCGAGAAGGCAGGCTGGGAGTACCGGACCACCATCGACGCCACGAAGGCAACTCTCTCGCGGGAAAACGTAGAGCTGGTCTTTGAGGGGTTGGACACAGCATGCTCGATCTTCCTTAACGGAAATCGTATTGCGACAGCCAACAGCATGTTTCAGGAATGGCGCCTGGACGTCAAATCCCAACTGCACGTTGGTGCAAACGACTTGCGGATCGTATTTCCGGCACCCATGAAGGCCGCGGAGACTGTCGCGGAAAATGACCCCTGGCATTCCCGAACACACACGGATCCGAAGGGATATATCCGGAAAGCGGTGTATGAGTTTGGATGGGACTGGGGACCGCGATTCGCAACAAGCGGAGTGTACCGACCGGTTTATCTCGAGGTGTGGGACAGTGCGCGCGTGAAGGACATCTTTGTAGAGCAGGAGGGCGTGACGACTGCATCCGCTCATCTTGACGTCCACGCAGATGTCCTTGCCTCAAAAGAAACCAAGGCCAACGTGAGCGTCAACTACGGCCTCGCCGGAGAAGAACTGCACGCCGACCGCCTTGTCACGCTCGCTCCCGGAACCAACCGCATCTCTTTCCCGATCGAGGTTACTCATCCACAACTCTGGTATCCATCGGGATATGGAGCTCAACCCATCTATCACTTTCACGTCTCTGTGAAGGAAGATGGCCATGAACTCGATGCACAAGATGCGAAGACTGGCCTAAGATCGGTTGTCCTGCGTAGGGATTTGGACAAATGGGGGCGTTCGTTCGAATTCATCGTGAATGGCATTCCCGTCTTCGCCAAGGGCGCTGCGGTGATCCCTTTCGACAGCTTCCCGAACCGCGTCACCAGCGAGAAGTATCGACGCATCCTTCAGTCCGCGAAGGACGCGAACATGAATATGGTGCGGCTCTGGGGCGGCGGCTACTACGAGACGGAGGAGTTTTACGACCAATGCGATGAATTGGGATTGATGGTCTGGCATGATCTGATGTTCGGCAACAACTGGCAGCCAGGAACCTACGACTTCAAGCAGAACATTGAACGTGAAGCTGAGTATCAGATGACGCGACTCCGCAATCATCCGAGCATCGTTCTCTGGGCGGGTAACAATGAAACCGAAGAGCTGAGGGATTGGAACGGGAATGGACAGCTTCCGCCGGCAGTGCACGAGCGTATATGGGAGGACTATCTGACAGAGTTCAGCGGCATTCTCGCACGGACCGCCGCGCGGGTTGATCCGCAGACGCCTTATTGGCCAAGTTCGCCGACCGCTGACTATGAGGAGCTGACCGATGCATACCAGAGTGGCGATAACCACGATTGGAGCGTCTGGCACGGCAATGCCGATTTTGAGGAGTTTGAGAAACGGCCCTGGCGCTTCGTCTCGGAGTACGGCTTTCAGTCCTTCCCTGAGATGAAGACGATTGAATCTTTCACTTTGCCGGAAGACCGTACCAACATCTTCACGTCGGTCATGTTAGCCCACCAGAAGAACGGTGGGGGCAATAAGGCTATCCACGATTACATGACTCGTTACTTCGGGGAACCGAAGGATTTTCCCTCGTTCCTTTATGCCAGTCAGGTATTGCAGGCGGAGGGCATCAAGGTGGGTGCGGAAAGCTTCCGCAGAAAGAGACCGGAGACGATGGGCTCGCTCTTTTGGCAGCTCAATGACTGTTGGCCGGTTGCCTCGTGGTCGAGCATCGATTATTACGGCCGGTGGAAGGCTCTGCAATACTACGCGCGCAGATTTTACGCGCCTGTGCTCGTCTCGCCCCACGTAGAAGGCGGAACGTTGTCAATCTATATCGTTTCAGACAAAACGACGCAGCTGGACGGCACCCTCCGTCTTCGGATCATGGATTTCTCCGGCAAAGTGATTAAGGAGAGCAGCCAGGCGGTCAAAGTCGATCCGCTTGCCTCAAAGGTGTATCAGCAAGTACCGCTTATTGAGCTTTCAGGCGCCAATGCTCCCGATTGGTCGGGCCTTGTTGGCGTCGCGGATCTAGCGGTTGGCGGACAGAAGGTCTCTACGAACCTCGTCTACTTTGTTCCTTCGAAGAAAATTCAACTTCCACATGCGTCCGTTGGATCGGAGATCACCCGGGCAGGGGACGGCTTCGATGTGACCCTCACGTCGCCGGTTTTGGCGCGGAGTGTCTATGTGTCCTTCGGCGAGCTGGACGCTCAGTTTTCGGACAACTACCTCGACATTCTTCCTGGGGAGAATCAGACGATTCATGTTAGCAGCAAGGCGACGCTGGAAGAACTCAAATCCCAGATGAAGATTATGTCCCTGGTCGATGCGTTCTCGCCGACGTCAGGAACGAAATAGTCTGGTGGCTCGATGTTCGGCCTGCACGAACATCGGCCTCCACGATATGGGGATGCGCTCCAGGAACGGCTTGTCAGGCCAAGGGGAGCGCATTTGACCACACCTCCGCGAGCGCACCCCAGTAGGCAAGATTGTTATGACCGTCACCTGCGTTCTGGCGCGCCATGTTGTCAAAGAACTCACGTACAGAGTCAGCAATCTGGATAAGCCAGGTTTAAATTGCTGAGGGCTGTTGGCTGGGGAAACGACTATTGCTGACCTTGATACGCTAGCGGAAAGCCCATCCAGGTAAAAAGCCTAAACATAGAATCCATCTCGCGCTCCCGGCTTTACCAAGTTGGGCAATCGTAAACGCCTTATCCTCCGCAGCTTGATAGAGCAAAGAGAGGGGGCATTGTGCTGCGCGCTCTGAGTGATCCGCTTCGTATCCATCTGTGGAGCGCCCCACTCGCTTCACAAAGAGCTCATTCGCTTTCGATGCCGCCTCGTACGCAGCCTTCGCTTTTGGGTCGATCACGGAATGATGTACGTCAACATACCAGCCGTTGAATGCAAGTAATCGAGGCAGTCCGGGCGCGGGAGCACATGCGCTGATCGGAGCCGAGGAATTGGTAGTGACAGCCCCCAAGGCGATCTGAGTGCCTCTGCGCATGGGCAGAGCTGACTTCCCCAAGAAGCAGGAGCGCGCGGAACAGCAGGCCGGGCCGGTGGGGCATGGGAATGTTCACGTCAAAAGCATAAACCCACTACTCAAGTGATCGCACAGAATCGTTCGCTCCGGTAGACTGCAGATAGAAAAAGCTTGATATGCTTTTCCGCGGTGTAATACTTCTTGACCTCATTCAGCCCGCAGCGCCGCCGTCGGGGTCATCTGCGTCGCGCTCCACCCCGGCCCCAATGCTGCTCCCAGCGCCGTGATCAGCAGTACAGCCGACACCAGCCCCAGGCTCATCGGATCCGTCGGCCTCACCCCCACCAGCATGCTCTCCACCAGCCGCGCCAGCGCCACGCTCAGCGCCAGTCCAATCACACTCCCCACGCACGCCAGCCTCGTCGCATGCCCTAGTACCGACCGCAGAATCGTACCGTGCTCCGCGCCAAACGCCATCCTCACTCCAAACTCGAACCTCCGCTGCGCCACCGAGTACGCCACCGTCCCGTATACCCCCAGCATCGCAAGCAGCAGCCCCACTCCTGCAAACAACGAGATCAATGCCGCGCGAAACCTCTCCGTTGCAATCGATTTGTCTACCATCGCATCCATCGTTGTGTACCGTCGCGCAATCAGCGGGTCCACCTGCGTAATCTGCTCATCTACCGCGTTCATGAGTGTCAGCGGTTTCACCTCCGTACGCAGCACCACATGAATCTGGTTCGCATAAAACGGATGCTGGGTCATCGGCATGTACAGCGTCGCCCCCGGATTCTCCGCCGGAGAGTCTTGCCGCACATCGCCCACCACCCCGACCACCCTCATCCATTTGTCCGAGTCTAGCCCGCAGCGAATCTGCTTGCCCACCGGGTCCGTATCGCCAAAGCTCTGGCGCGCCAGCGACTCGCTGATCACTGCCACCATCTCGCTCTTCTGCGTGTCCTCCGACCCAAAATCCCTTCCACGCTTCAGCGGAATGCCCATGCTCCTGAAGTACCCAGGGCTCGCCACGCTGAAGTTCGACCACGCCGGATGATCCGCATCCACCGACAGGCCACCTCTCGTCTCGTAGTACCCGTTCGACCCGTATATTCCTGTCGGCAGCCCCATCACTCCCGCCACACGCGCCACGCCCGGCAGCTGCCCCAGCCGCGCAAACAGATCGTTGAACTGCTGCACGGCCTTCTGCGCATCCGTCCCCCTCTGCACCGGAGCATCCGCATCCACCACCAGCATCTGCCGGGTCTCGTACCCCATGTCGCGAGTGTTCAACGTCATCATCGTCCGCAGAAGAAGCCCCGCGCCCACAGCCAGCACAAACGTCGCCGCGACCTCCGCCACGACCAGGCCGTCACGGAAAAATCCCGCGCTATGTCGCGTCATCCCTCGCGAAGAATTACTCTTGAGCGCCTCCGCTGGATCAACGTTCGCCGCGCGGATCGCAGGCAACAGCGCCGACAACACCGCCGTCACCATCGATAGCCCCAGCGCAAACCCCAATACCCACAGATTCAAATGAATCTCGCTCGTCCTTGGCAACTCCGTCGGAGCCATCGCCACGAGCAACCGCACCGTCGGAAACGCGAGCAGCACTCCCGCCGCGCCGCCAAGCATTGCCACTAGCATGCTTTCCAGAAACACCGGCTGCATCACCCTCCAGCGCGAAGACCCCAGCGCCCTTCGTATCGCCAGCTCCCGCTGCCGCTCCATCGACCGCACGAGTTCCAGATGCATTACGTTTACGCAAGCAATCAGCAGAATGAGCCCCGCCGATGCCCAAAGAAACATCAGTGTCGGCCGCGAATCTCCCGTCAGCGCCTCCTTCAGAGGCTGCACCGTCATCTCTTTGCTGCGGTTCTCCTTCGCGTACGCCGCACCCAATCTGTCCGAAATCGTACTTAGTTCAGCCTGTGCATTCCGGAAGCTCGCATCCCCACGCAGCAGCGCCACCGCCTTGTAATTGAAAGCTGTCCGCGATTCCGACTCCGGCGCCATTGAAGATGCCATCCATACCTGCGTCCCGCCGGGAAAATCAAAGGCCGCCCCAAGCACGCCGACGATCTCCAGCGACTCGCCCTCCACGCGCATCACCTGGCCCACCGCGGCCTGCGAACTGCCAAAGTTATCTCTCGCAAAACGCTCGCTCACCAGCGCCGCATGTTTCGCATCCGCCTCTGTATACAGGCGTCCTGCGACAGGCTCCAGTCCGAACACCCGCGTAAAGTTCGCGTCTGCAATCGTCACCACCGTGTACGCAGCATGGTCCTTCAACTGAATCCCAAGGCTGCCTCCGCTGTACAAGCTCACTGTCTCCAGGCTCCGCGCCTGCTCACGAACATCTGCCGCATCCGGTCCCGTCACACGCGGGATGGTCTTGCCAATTTCGCCCCGGTACGTCTGCAGAACGGCCAGCCTCTCAGCGTTCCTGTAGGGCAACGGAGCAAGCAGAACACGCTGCACTACGGTGAAGATCGCCGCGTTGGCCCCAATCCCTAGCGCAAGCGTCAACACCGCCGTCGCCGTGAACGCCGAATGCTTCCGTAGCTGCCGCGCCGCAAAGTGAAGATCGTCCATCAAGACCTTCACACCGTTTTCCCACCCGTACTCGCTCGCCTGCTCCCGCGCAACCGCCATGCTTCCCGCCTCTCTCCGCGCCGCCTTCTTCGCTTCGTCTGAAGTGAGCCCGCGCTCTCTCCACTCCGCCTCGGCTTCCTCGAAGTACTGTGCCACCTCATCGGCAACATCCTGCTCGCGCACGGCTCTGTTCCTCAGGCCGCGCCACCCATACCGAAGCTGCCGCCAAATCGACATCCCCTCAGCCCTCCATCTCGAGCAGCCGCGCGATTGCTCCCGCCCGCCGCTTCCAGTCGGTTGTCTCTACCCCTAGCTGTTTCCGCCCCGCCGCCGTCAGCGTGTAAAACTTCGCCTTTCGCGAATTCTCGGTCTGGCGCCACTCCGAGTCCAGCCATCCCGCCCGCTCCAGCCGCTGCAGCGCCGTCAGAAGCGACCCTGGGTTCACCTTGAACACACCATCCGAGATCTGCTCCACCCTCCGCGCGATCCCAAACCCATGCAGAGGCCGCAGGCTCAGCGTCTTCAAGATCAGCAGGTCGAGCGTGCCCTGAATCACATCCGTGTTCGCGTTTGTCATAGACCAGAAACACTAGCTTTCCACATCATGATTGTCAAGATGTGAGCGTCATGATGAGATCCTTCGCTGGTTTCTGGATTGAGTGACTTGGTTTGGAGCAGCAAGTCGGCGACGAGTAACAAGAAGTTTGAGCCTAGCCACCGCTCTCGGGATGGTCTAAGTGCCCCCTCGAGAATTCACTTCGCGCGTGTTTTGGAAGTCTGCTCAGTTACCAAAAAAGGAAAAGCTCCGCCACGTGCAATCCGCAGAGGGTGGGCATGCAGAGCCGTACACTTCTAAGTCCGGACTAAGTGAGCGGCCCATACAATCCTACTCAGGTCGACGCCTTCCTTAACCATCAACAGTGGGCGCTCTGCAGAGCGCCGGGCTGTATTTGTTTCCGCCCCTCTCACCACATTTAGTCCAAGTAAGGTCGAACCAATGGAGGCCCATCGGAATGCGTAAGCAAACAGGCTACAGCTTGCCTTCACGAGGCGGTAATCTTAGCTGGATAGGGAACTCCGCAAGGTTACTCTGGATAGCTGCAGAACGCGAGGAGGCTTACCTTTGACGGTTACTAAAGACAAACGAACTTCCTTGACATGGACCTGGAATCGCCCCGACCCGGCGAACACCATCCCGTTCGGCGGATTCGGACTGATCGTATCCGCAGCCAGTCCGGCAGCCGTCTTGGAGGGAGCCGCCGGCGCGACCCTCTGGCCCTGCGGCGGCAACGGCATCTGCCCCGCCGCAGCCGGTAGCGCGGCAACACTCGATTTCGCTGGCGGATAGACGATCGGTGACGCGGGCTGAGTGCGAGCCGGCACAGCACTCCGGTCCCTCGGATCCGGGAATACGTCGCCCGTGGCCATGGCCCGGTTCTTGCTCCAATGGTGGTAGCCCAGGTACGTGAACCCGAAGATGCCGATCAGGAAGAACGAAATCATCCCGCGTCGTGCCATCGTTGCCCCTTTTGTACCACGCGGCACCCTGGCCGGGCGAGAGCCCCTTGCTTTGCGCAGCCGGCGCTCCGCCGCGACCGGCGATTTCGCCAAAGGATGCTTACATCCCCGCACCCGAAACGCGTATCATATTGATGTGCCGAAGTATTCGATCGTCGTCCCGTTCCACAACGAAGAAGAGAACGTTACCACCCTTTATGATCGGGTCAAACTCGTCATGGAGCATGTGGGCGACTCCTTCGAACTGGTCTTCGTCGAAGACGGCTCGCGCGACCGCACCTATCGCCTGCTCGAGGAGATCGCCGCCGTCGATAGCCGTGTGCTCGTCGTCAAGCTGCGCCGCAACTTCGGCCAGACCAGCGCCCTCGCTGCCGGCTTCGACCATGCCCAAGGCGGCTTCGTCCTCGCCATGGACGGCGACCTCCAGCACGACCCCGACGAGATCCCCAATTTCCTCGCCAAGCTCGAAGAGGGCTACGACGTCGTCAGCGGCTGGCGTAGCCAGCGCGGCGACAACATGCTTCTCCGCCGCATCCCCTCGCGCGCCGCCAACTGGCTCATGGCCCGGCTCTCCGGCGTCAGCATCCACGACTTTGGCACCACCTTCAAGGCCTACCGCCGCGAGGTCATTCAGAGCATCCCGCTCTACGGCGAGATGCACCGCTTCATCCCCGCGCTCGCCTCCTGGTATGGCGCCAGCATCTGCGAGATCCCCATCTCCAACCCGCAGCGCGTCTACGGCAAGAGCCACTACGGCCTCTCGCGCACCATCCGCGTCTTCTTCGACCTGATGACCATCCGTTTCCTGCTGCGCTACATGACCCGCCCACTGCATTTCTTCGGCAGCATCGGCGCCCTCGGCATGCTCTTGGGCTCGGCGCTCGCCGCCTGGCTGCTGGTGCTCAAGCTGGCCACCGGACAGCACGTCATGGAGGCCCACGGCCCCATCTTCGTCGTCGCCGGCGTGCTCCTGCTCGCAGGCATCCAGATGATGGGCATCGGCCTCTTGGGCGAACTGCAGGTCCGCCACTTCCACACCGCGGCCCACCGCGCCCCCTACGCTGTGGAGCGCATCCTGCGCCTCCGTTCCAGCGAAGAGAGCATGCTGCTCTAACCCGCATTGAACAATTTTCAACCCTCCGAAATACACCGTTCACGAACGGTTACAATCTGGCCATGCACGCAATTCAGATCAAGCAAAATGGCAGCGCGGACGTCCTCGAGTACCTCGAGGTTCCCGCCCCGGTTCCGGGCACGGGCGAGGCTCTTATCGCCATCGAGTCCTCGGGTGTGAACTTCATCGATGTCTACTTCCGCGAGGGCCGCTACCCGACCCAGCTTCCATTCATCCCTGGCCAGGAGGCTGCGGGAACCGTCCTCGCCCTCGGTCCCGATGTCACCTCCGTCAAGATCGGCGATCGCGTCGCCTGGTGTGGCATCCGCGGAACCTACGCCGAGCAGGCCGTTGCCCCGGTCTCCCAGCTTGTGCGCGTGCCCGATGGCGTCACCTGCGATCAGGCTGCGGCCGCCCTGCTGCAGGGCATGACCGCCCACTACCTCGCTCACTCTGCCTACCCCATCCGCACCGACGAAACGGTGCTGATCCACGCCGGCGCCGGCGGCACCGGATTGCTCCTCACCCAGATCGCCAAGAAGCGCGGCGCCCGTGTCATCACCACCGTCTCCACCGAGGAGAAGGCCGCTCTCTCCCGCGCCGCCGGTGCCGACGAGGTGATCCTCTACACCCAGCACGACTTCGCCGACGAGGTCCGGCGCCTTACCCACGGCGAAGGCCTGCCCGTCGTCTACGACTCGGTCGGCAAGACCACCTTCGAGCAGTCGCTCAAGTGCCTCAAGCCCCGCGGCATGCTGGTGCTCTTCGGCGGAGCCAGCGGCCCCGTGCCGCCCTTCGACCTCATCCGTCTTTCGACCATGGGATCGCTCTTCGTCACCCGCCCCACCCTGAGCCACTACATCGCCACCCGCGCCGACCTCGAGGAGCGCGCCAACGATGTTTTCGCCTGGATCGCCGACGGCAGCCTCAAGCTGCGCATCGAGCACACCTACGCCCTCAAGGACGCTGCCCAGGCACAGCGCGATCTCGAGTCCCGCAAGACCACCGGCAAGCTCGTCCTCCGACCCTAACACCCCAGCATCAGCACGCTGCCGCGTGGCCCAGCCCGCGTGGCAGCGCGCGACTCCTCGCGCACGAGCCTCTCGTGCACACCCCATTTTTACGGTTTCGAAACGCCTCCGGTTCGAGCCGTCGACCCCGTTGAATCGGAGTAAAGATGAAGGACGCGCCGTACCTGTTAGTGTTGCTGGTTCTGGTAAGCGTTGTGCTCAGCGTGGCGTTGCGCATGATGTGGCGCACCCTCGACCGGGCCGCCTACGTGCGCACCTGGTCGATCACCTTCGCCGCGGGAGCAGCCGGATTCTTCCTCAATATCCTCGTCGTAGAGCTCTTTCCGCACAGCCCCTTGTGCCTGTTCGTGATTGGCACCCTCCCCATTGCAGTGAGCTATCTGCTGATGCTCGGGTACCGCCAGCGCGCCGGTTTGCGCCTGTATCACGCACGCTTTCTCGGTTCCATCGCGGCCGTTGAACTGCTCGTGACCGCCTCTCGGTTCGTCATGCCAAACGCCGGGACTCGCTTGGCGGCCGGCCCGCTCTTCGCCGCCGTCATGTTTTGGATGGCCGGCCGCGCCGCCTGCAGCAAGCTCTCCGGCGCTGCCGAGCGGACCGCCCGGGGCATCCTGTATCTCTTCAGCGGCTTCGATCTCCTGCTGGGCTGTGTCGCGCTCCGCTTTGGTCGTTGCGATATCCACACGCTCGAGCTCTACGAACATGTCCGCATGCTCGGCCTGCCCTCCTTCTACATCTCCTCCGGCCTGATGGGGGTCCTCGTCATCGCCTCCGACATGGCCGCCCGCGTGCAGCGCATCGC
>FSXA01000689.1_pt1 | contig 26862 bp, 17 predicted proteins | sample 1638081 | NCBI WGS metagenome assembly FSXA01 (sample SAMEA3914788, study PRJEB12502) | metagenome | biome: forest; material: soil | place: Canada | collected 2011-07-03 | depth 0.1 m
CAATCAGTCGTGGTTGATGTTCGGATTCCCCCAGCCATAACCGACATTAACCGCTGAGGCGCGTCCGCAGTCGGACAGGAATCTATAGTGATCTCCGACATCCACCGGTATAGCGTGGCGTCCAGCAACTCGGCCAAGGATGCAGATCAACATGGAAGCCGTGCATTGTGGAAAGCCGTATCGTGGCAGCGTCCAGTGTGTAGTCCAATGCGAGGCCACCTGCCTGCTTATCCTCGCGGAGGCATACCTAGCTCACGCGTCGCTGCACTGAACAACTCAACCGGCTCTTCCGCATGCTGAAACACATTCTGGAGCCTACCTTGTTGAGAGTAGTCAGCTAGGAAAGCCCCCTTACTTTTTCACCGCCTTGATCCTCCTGCCTCGCCGCTACGCACTCTCTCGATAAGAGCGCTTCCATTGCTGTACCCGGCATGCTTACCCCTTTCCCTTCCCGGTGAAGCTGGATGAATGTCCTGCAGAAGGTTCTCCATTGCTGCGAGCGAAGGATCCAACCACATTTGCGGCCCGCGCACCCATCACATCCGCCTCGCGCTCTAACCCCGCATCGTCGTTGACGAGCACCCCGCTTTTGAGTTGCAGGGTTGGCTTCACCCGCCCTTGCATCTGCTGCACGGTATGCCAAGCCTCGTGCGGGAGATGCCTTTCTTGCCCAGGTCCCAGGTGAATCGCATGCCCTTGCGCCGTCGCCAGAGCCTGGGCGCGTTCTGGTTCAGAAGAGTTCCGATGCACCCGCACCCCATCCAGCGATATCCCGGAGAGTGCCTCCAGCCCGCTCTTCAACTGCTCCGGTAAGCCCGTGCGATTGGCTTTCGGCTGCGTATCTGGACGATCATTCAGGATTCGCTGCAGTTGCCCCAACCCGGCAACGATTGGACTCGCATTCATTTTCCCTTGGAATCCCGCTAGAGGCGACATGGAACTGCCAGCAACCGACTTCATCTGCCTGGCTGCATCGCTCTGGACCCGACCACCATCGGGCAAGTTCTTCCTGGCCAACAGCGCTTCTTGAGCCACATCTGACATCTCAGCACACCTCAGATGCACCCCAGCATAACTCAACATCAGGCAAGTTCAACAAGAAGAGCACACGAGCGTGCCGATTTCTCTCGTTGCACATCAATCTGACGAGAAAGCAGAGGCTCCCTTAGATCGCAGTGTCGGGCAGAGACTCCTGGTGGTCGGCGCCATGTGTGAGGCGGTAATAGATGACCGGTGTGACCGCAAGCGACAGAACCATCGAGATAAGCAAACCGCCGATAACAGCAATGGCGAGCGGTTGGAGCATCTGTGAACCTGCGCCAAGGGCAAAGGCCAATGGAAGCATGCCGGTAATGGCCGCAAGCGCGGTCATGAGAATCGGCCGCAACCTGCGGCGGCCGGCTTGCAGCATCGCCTGCATCGGTGGCATGCCGTCGCTGATGAAACGTTCTTCGGCATCAAGCAGAAGAATGCCGTTTTTGGCGACGATGCCGATGACCATGATGAGGCCCATAAAGGACGCAACGTTGAACGTCGTTCCGGTGACGAGAAGAGCGAGCACGACACCAGCCGTCGACAAGACAGACGAGGTGAGAATCGCGACCGGCGCAGAGAAGTTTCGGAACTCAGCCAGCAAGACGCCAAAGACGAGCATAAGAGCGAGCGCAAGAACCTTCGTTAGTTGCGAGAATGATTTTTGTTGCTCTTCGTATGTACCGCCGTACTCGATGCGAACGCTCTGCGGGAGGTGAAGCGCCACGACGGCGGCCTGCACGCGCTTGATCGCAGATCCGAGATCGGAGCCTTCGAGTCTTCCCGTGACAACGATATCTCGCTGCAGGTTTTCGCGCCGAATCTCCTGCTGGCCCGGAATCTGCTCCACGGTGGCGAGAGCGCCGAGCGTTGACAGATGGCCAGTGGAGCTGTTCAGCACCGTGTTTTGGATGGCATCGAGCGAGGCGCGATTACCCTCTGGCATCCGGATACGGATGGGGTAGGCGCGACCGTCGGCGACGAGTGGCACCGGGGAGAGCACGCCTTCAATGACAGCGCTGGAGTCAGTGGATACGTCTTCTGTGGTGAACCCGAGCCTCGAGGCCACTGAGGAGTTAACCGTAAAGACAGTGGCCGGACCGCTGAGCGTGTTTTCGAGGCCATCCTCCACATCGACGACGCCATCCACTTTCTTAATGGCGCTAGCGACGCGATCAGCAGCATCCGAAAGCACCTCGGGATTGTCGTTGAAAAGCTTGATCTGAATGGGCTCCGGCGCATTGGAAAGATCGCCAATCATGTCCTGGAGGACCTGAGTAAACTCGACGTCGAGACCGGGCTCCTTCTCCTTTACTCGCGCACGAATATCGGAGATGACTTCATCGATACCTCGGTCACGCTTATTCTTAAGCTTGACGGTGATGTCGCCATAGTTGGCCTCAGTGACCGCAGCAAGCCCTAGTTGCAGGCCAGTGCGACGCGAGGTGCTTTCGACCTCGGGCGTCTTCTTGAGGAGCGATTCAACATGCTCGAGGACGCGGTCGGTTTCTTTGAGAGAACTGCCCGGCGGCATGATGTAGTCGAGAACGAACGCACCTTCGTCCATCTCGGGCAAGAGATCCGAGCCGAGCGCTTTATATCCAGCAAAAATGCCGACGAGCAACAGGCCGCAAGCAAGAAAAAGGTAAAGAGGCCGGGCGAGAGCGCGGCCTAACCAGCGCTCATAGAAGCTCAGAACGCGAAGCATGAAGCCACGCTCTTCGTGGCTTGCATCCTCCACACTATGACCCTTGAGAATGAGAGCAGAAAGCGCCGGTGTCCAGGTGAGCGCGAGCAGCAGCGAAGCCAGCAATGAGACCGTCATGGTAAGCGCGAGCGCACGGAAGAAGCTGCCCGTGACGCCAGTGACAGCAACGAGCGGAAGGAACACAACGATAGGCGTGATCGTAGAACCCAGCAGTGGAACGGTGATTTCGGAGAGTGCCAGGCGAATAGCTTGAACGCGGCCTTCGCCGGAGTTGCGATGAAGCACAATGTTTTCGACGACGACGATAGCATCGTCGATGACCAGGCCAACCGCCGCGGCAAGGCCACCGAGGGTCATCAGATTGAAGCTCTCTCCCAAAGCGTAGAGGAAGAGAAAGGTGATGGAGATGGTGACCGGGATCACCAGGCCGGCAATGAGCGACGATCGCCAATCGCGCAAAAAGACGACGATGATGATCGTTGCCAGGATGAGCCCGATCAGGATGGCGTCGCGCACACTGGCGATACTCTCGCGCACGAGTTCTGACTGGTCGTAGAAGGGTGTGAGTGTGACGCCCGGCGGCAGGTTCTTGCGGAGTTGCTCGATAGCCGCGGAGACTTCATCGGCAACTGCCACAGTATTACTGGAGGGCTGGCGTGCGATGTTCAACAAAACTGCAGGACGACCGTCGGCACGCACCATCGTGTAGACAGGCTCGATCGACTGTTCGACTTTCGCAACGTCGGCGACGCGAATCGGAATACCTTCGGCGGTATTCTTGACGACGATCTGCCCGAGTTCGTCGACGTTGTGCGCCTGCGAGCCAACCAGCGCCAGCACTAGTTCATGCTGCGTCTGGTAGAGGCCCGGCGAATCGATGAGGTTCGTGAGTTGAACCGCATTCTGGATGTCGGTAATCGTTATACCTGCGGCGATCAGCTTCGCGGTGTCGGGAACGATCTGGAAATTCGGAATGTTCTCGCCCTGCACTGTGACCGTGCTAACGCCATCCAGCCGGTTGAGCGTGGGCTTAAGGTCGTAGGTACCGATCTCCCACAGTTTTGTCAGAGGCAGGTTGTTGGACTGAAGACTATAGCCAAGGATCGGAAAGGTCGCGAAGGTTAACCGGTGCGTTTGAATGACGGCAGTTGCGGGCAGTGTCTGACGTACGCGCGAGAGTTCGGCGTCAACCAGTTGCTGCGTGCGGAACATGTCCGCGCTCCAATCGAAAAAAAGACTGACTTCCGCCGACCCACGGCTGGTAATGGAACGTACAGCCTGCAGGCCCGGCACCGAGTTCACCGCGTCTTCGATCGGCTTGGTTACTGTGACCTGCATCTGGTCGACCGGCATCACACCGTTATCAATGCCGATCACCACGCGGGGAAAGTTAGTGTCTGGAAAAACCGCGATGGGGACCTTACTCGCAAGGTAGATGCCGCTCATCGCAAGCACGATGATGAAGAAGAGAATGGTCTTTGCGTGCCGGGTTAGCCAGAATACGTTGGCTCCCGTACCACCTCGCTCCTTGTTTTCGGATGTATGGAGAGGCCGCATTACTTTTCGTCTCCGGCCGAGCCACCCGCCGCGGGTTTTGCATCGTCATCGTCGCCAGCGCCGGCAGCCACCACCTTAACCTTGGTGCCATCGTCCATGCCGTAAGCCCCCTTCGTGACGACTTGCACTCCTTCATCGACACCGGAGAGAATCTGCGTGTCATGACCGTCGGTGATGCCCGTCTTTACCGGGCTGGACTTCGCTGTACCGTCCGAACCAATGACCATGACAGCGGGGTCGCCGCTCTTTGTAGCCACTATGGCTTCATTTGGAACACAGATGACATTTGCGAGAGTTTGCACGGCGATCTGAACGTGGACGGGTGTGCCAGCCTTCAGCGCGCCGTCCTTGTTGGCAACCTTGACCCAGACTTCCAGCGTTGTTGAACCGGCATCCAAAGCCGGACTTACGAGGCTTACTTTGCCCTTGATGGGTTCATCGACGCCGGCAACGGTAAGGACAGCATCGGCGCCCACTTTGAGCGACTGCGTCTGCGATTGCGACAGATGCACTTTCGCAATCAGCGAAGACGTATCCATCACGGTAAGGATAGGCTGACCGGCCTGCGCCATTTCACCGGCGAACAGCGGGCGGTCAGTCACTACGCCGTCGATCGGCGAGCGCACCTCGGAGTAGCTGAGACCAACTGTCGCGGCCTCATACTTGCCCTTCGCCGATGCCAGCGCTCCCTGAGCACTGGCGATCGAAGCCTTCTCGCTGACAGCCTGCAACGATGCCAGGTGGTGTGCTGCGATATCGTAGGCAGCTTTCGCCTGAACATAACTGGCAGATGCGGTGTCGTAGTCGCGGCGCGGAATCGCTCCTTGATCGAGGAGCTTTTTGCGTGAGTCCACGACGCTCCTGGCAACATCCATCTGTGCCTTCGTCTGCGCCACTTCGAGCTGGGCTTTCTGTTGATCTTCCGGGATTTGCGCCTGGATCGAGGTATCGTAAGCGGCCTGCGCCTGCGTGAGGCTTCCCCTGTTATCGGTCACCGAGGCGGCCAGATCGCCGTTTTCGAGGATGGCGAGGAGTTGTCCCTGCTTGACGTGTGCTCCGCGCTGGACAAGGAATTTCTTTATTGGAGCCGAGAGCTTCGAGACGAGGGCTGACTGAGCCTGCGGTGAGAGGACCGCATCGCCGGTGACATACTGCGTCAGATCTTTCTTTTCAGCCTTCTCGGCCTGCACGGAGACCGCAACAGTCGGGGTGGTATCTTCCGATTTTTTGCACCCGGCAGCCGAGCATACGAGAGCGAGCGCCAGCAGAGGCAGCAAACGCGAAGGCCAGATTACCGTTGCTGGGATGAGCGTTATTAAGCGGTGGGATTGAGTGGTCTTCAAGGCAGGTTTCCTGTCAGGGTCTGTAGGTTCGCGAGCGCTGAATTGTAGCGAGCCGCACCATCGGCGCGGCTGTTCTGCACAGAAATCAAGGTGTTCTGAGCGTCAACCACTTCAAGGATCGGGGCTTCCCCGTTGGAGTAACGCAGGTCGGTCAAGCGAAGGGCTTCGGTTGCGTCACGCACGCTGGCATCGAGCGAGGCCATTTGACGATGGGCCTCTTCGGCTTCGCGGTAAAGCTCTTGAATAGAGGCGACCAACTGACGCTGCGTGCTGGTCAATTCCACCTGGGCCAATGTGCGACGCGCTGCGCTTTGTCGAATGCGGTTGTGCGTGGCAAACCAATCCCATACCGGAATATCCAATGTGGCCATAGCAGAGTAACCGAGGTTGTTCGACCCGTCCGCCCCGCTGGACGCGAACCGAGCGGCATCAATTCCGTAGCTGTAGTTCAAGCTCAGGGAAGGAAGATAGTCGAACCGGGCGGAAGTTAGCTCCAGCGATGCTGCGTGGAACGAGGCGACTGCGGCTTTCAGATCCGGGTTATTGGCATTGGCTGCTGCATTGATTTGATCGCGCAGCGGAAGCTCGGGGGCCTGATGCAAATCGCCAGCTACGGTATAGGGAGTAAGTGGATTGGCGAAAAGCAGCACTGCCAGGTCAAGCCTTGCCTTTTCTGCGGCTAGTTGCGCATCGCCGAGATCGCGCTGCCGCTGCTGCACTTCGAGATTGGCCTTAACGGTGTCGGCGTGGGCCACTTCCCCGCCAGCTTCCAGTTGACCGGAAACCTTTGCGAAGTGCAGGGCTTCGTCGAGGGCGCGGCGCTGGACGTCCAACTTTTCTTCCGCAACCAGAACGCCGTAGTAGCTGCTAACGACGGCGGACACCAGACCGCGACGGGCAACTTCCAGCCTGGCGCGAGCGACCGCTGCGTCGGCATTGGCCTTGCGGTAATCCAGGTAGCTGCTGGGGCCGATCGTTTCAGTAACCGAAGCCTGGCTGACGTATTCGTGGACCCCATTGTTGGCAAGGAAGATCGGGCTCGAAGTTCCCGCTGCGACCGGCTTGCCGCCGAGATGCTGGGCCTGCGTATATAGGTACTGGTTGTGGTACACCACACCCGGCAACAGCGCCGAACGGGCAATACTGGCCTGGGCAGTAGCCACAGCGTGATCGGCGACAGCTGACGCGTAGCCGGTATCGCTTGACCGGGCACGCTTGATTGCCTCGTCCAGCGTAATCGGGACGGCTTGCTGCGCGTCCGTAGCGCTGGCCTGTGGCGCTGACGCGGCCGCATCGACCACCTGCGCGGGAAACGCTGAACGCTCAGCAGCCAGCATCATCATAAGGGCTGGAGCCACAAATCTTATTTTCCAATTGATCTGCATGGGTTTCCTGGTGCGGTTTGTCTCCATTTCACAGTGTAGAAAGCACCAGTTCTGAATACATCGCATAGACTGCTTGTGAGTCCATTAGTTTTCGCGTAAGTATGCGTAAAAATGCGTTCATCTCGAAATCGCCACCGTCTAGCTGCACAATGAAAGTATGCACGATGAGGATAAGCGGTCGCGGCAAGATGAACCAATTTTCATCATTCCTTCAGCCGTACTTCATTCCACGGAACGCTAATAGGACTACAAATGCGGATACTCCTTCTCGAAGACGAACCAAAAGTTTCAGCGCTGGTCAAACGCGGTCTCACTGCGGAGCGCTACGCCGTGGACGTTACAGCCGACGGCCGTGAAGGGCTGGAATATGCCGAGGCCTACCCCTACGATCTAATTCTCCTGGATTTGATGTTACCGAGCATTTCCGGCGCAGAGGTGCTACAGCGCATTCGCCGGACCAATCAGTATGTACCAATCCTGGTGCTCACCGCGCGTGACTCCGTGGACGACAAGGTAAAGCTTTTTGAAATCGGCGCGGACGACTATCTGACGAAGCCTTTCGCCTTCGCAGAACTGCTGGTGCGTGTTAAAGCGCTGCTTCGACGGGGGCCAGTGAACCGTTCCAGCACGTTGCGCATCGGCGACCTGGAATTGGACCGCCTGACACAGCAGGTGAAGCATCATGGAAAACGCGTCGACCTCACTGCGAAGGAATATTCGCTTTTGGAGTACTTGATGCAAAATCCAGACCGCGTGCTTTCTCGCAACATGATCATCGAACACGTCTGGGACCAGAGCTTCGATGGCATCACCAACATCGTAGATGTCTACGTGCGGCACCTTCGCAGTAAGATTGACGAGGGGACCGACCCCAAGATGATTCGCACCGTCCGCGGGACGGGATATATGATTCGCTCTGAAAACGCCGCATGAGCATCAACCCACTGCGCGAGTACCGGTTTTCGCTGCGAGCGCGTACCACGTCCTGGTATGTTGGCCTGCTCGCCGTGGCACTCGTAGTGTTCAGCATTGGAATCTATGTCGGGATTCGCACATACCTGAAAGCGACCCTGCAGCGAGCGCTAAGCAGTACGGCCCATACGATCTCCAACGACTTCCTGACCAAGTTGCCGGCCAAGGGCAACGCCTGGGTGCTGGGCGAGATCCGTGAATCGTACGCGGCCACAGCGACCGACCATTTCGTTCGCCTCTCGGTCGGAAACAATGTGCTCTATCGCACCGCTGATATGAACGATCCGCCGATCAAGATTGATGACATCGCGCTTCCGCGACCATCTGGAGTGGGAGCGTTTCACCGTCAGTCGGTCCATAACCATGTTGTGATGATCTATTCGCTACCCTACCAGGCTGAAGACGGCCGCACCTTTGAGATCGAGGCAGGTGTAGCGCTGTTTACGATGCAACAGACGCTGCGCTCGCTGGTAATGATTCTTCTTGTCGCGATACCGGTCATTCTCGTCCTCGCGGCTATCGGCGGTTATATGCTGATGAAACAGCCTCTGCGGCCACTGGTAGTGCTAACCGAAAAGGCCGCCAACATCGGACGGAAAGAACTCGGAGCACGGCTTCCTGTCATTCCCACCGGCGACGAGTTGGAGCGGTTGACGCATTCGCTCAACGGGATGATCGACCGCTTGGAAGACGCTGTCAATCACAATCACCGGTTTTCCGCCGACGCTTCGCATGAGCTTCGTACGCCGCTCACGATCATGCGCGGCGAAATGGAAGAGACCCTTCAAATTGCCGACTTGCCACAGCAGGCTATCGAGAACCTGGTCAGCACACTCGACGAAGTCGATCGAATGTCGCGCATCGTGAACAGCCTGATGGCGATTACACGTCTCGACGCCGGAGGGGAACGGATGGATATGCAGGTTCTGGACTTATCCCTGCTTGTTCGCACGACGGTGGATCATATGCGATTGCTTGCCGAGGAAAAGGGACTGCCGCTAACCTGTGCGTGTGAGCATGAGGTCTCCATTTACGCCGATCCGATGCGGATCAAGCAAGTGCTCGTGAATCTTATCGATAATGCCATCAAGTACACGCCATCCGCGGTGGTCGATCCTGAAACGGGTAGCGCTTTGACAAGCCAACGTGAACTTACGTCGAGTTCAGCAGGTTGTGTCGATGTCTCGGTGTTTACCTCCGGCTCTTACGCCCTCCTACGCATCTCCGACCAAGGGATAGGCATTGCCCCGGAAACTCTACCCTTCGTTTTCGATCGGTTTTACCGCGCCGATTTTGCTCGCAGTCGGGATGCCGGCGGAGTCGGCCTGGGATTAGCCATCGTGAAAGCGATCGTTGCGGCTCATGACGGCACGGTTTCCATTACAAGCGTCGCGGGAGAGGGTTCTACCGTTCTCGTTCAACTTCCACTCTCCAAGTCCTCTTCACCCATCGCCGCAGAAGAAGTTGCTCCTGCAAAGAGGAAGTCACGCTATCAACCGATCTAACCCCGACCAACCGGGTCTTTTTCTTTAGAACTCAACTATTGTTGCGGAACCAGCGTGAGTAATGACGCGCCGAAGACGACAAACGAGATGCAGAAAGTAATCACCATGAAGCCCATCATCCGGCGCATCTTGATGCCCGCGATGGCGAGAATGGGTAAAGCAAAGAATGGCTGCAGCATATTGGCCACGGATTCGCCCATTGCCACGGCCATGGTTGTGCCCGCGAAAGACGAGTGCAGATTAACTGCGGCAGGAATAGCAAATGGCCCCTGAACGGCCCAGTGTCCACCGCCCGAAGGTACGAAGAGCGTGATCACCAGCGAAGTAAGGTAAGTGAAGAAGGGTAACGTATGTGCGGTAGAGAAACGGATGAAGATCTTCGAAAGAACGCCCGCCAGACCTGTGGTTGTGATGATCCCCATGAGGCCTCCGTAGAGCGGATACTGCAGGATTAGCGGCCCCGTAATGCGCGCAGCGTTCTTGACTGCCGCAATGTAGGCCATCGGACGCCAGTGCAACAGCAACCCAACGAGCACCAGCGTCATGATGACCAAATTCAAATCAATGGAACCGTGGCTCTTCTTTATCTCCATGAAGAGTGCGAAGAAACCGAAGAGAGCCAGACCAAGATTCAAAATCCATGCGTGATCGAGCGTGCCTCCGAACGTATCGGCCGCCTCCGCCGGGACTCTTGCCTGGTCCTCAGCTCGCAATTTTTCCGGATCGACAATTACGGTGTTTTCTTCTGTGGGGCCTAAAAACCGAAATAGGATTGGCAGCACGATGAGCAGCACGACGATGGGGACGAGATTGAAACGGGTAAAGACCGTTTGACTAAGCGGCAAACCATGTCCCGTGACCTTTTCGACGATGTTAAGAGCTGAGCCGTGCGTCGCCTGTGAAAGCGCAATGGAGCCCGATAGGCCCTCGGTCGAGATGACAAAACCGCTGTAGGCCGCGGCAACCAGCCAACCAAAGTCAATGCGGACCCGCTTGGCAACCTCGCGCGCAAGCAGCGCCGCAGTGACGAGACCCAATCCCCAGTTAAGCCACGAAGCTATCAGGGAGACAAACAGTGTCAGCGATACGGCAGACATCGGAGTTGTCGCCAAGGAAGCGATCCTGGCCAGTGCCCTGTGAATCACGGGCGATGTCGCAAGCGCGTATCCCGCGACGAGCATGATGACCATTTGAAATGCGAAGGTGAAAATGGTGAACACGCCGGCATACCACGCCGCGACAATACTAACTGGACTGGCATTCGGGGCGAACTTCCAGGCCAACAATGAGCCGAGAAATGTTAGTAGGACCGCAAAGACAAAGGGGTCCGGCATGATGTTCTCGAAGATATAGACGAAGAACGCAGTAACCCTTCCTAACAGCGACTGCGTGTTCTGCTTGTGCACAACAACTACTTCAGTCATACGTTCCGCTCCATGATGTCACTTGCCGTACTCTTGCCCTTTTGCCGCATCTCAATCTCCTCAATGCGGCCGATTTTCTGGCATCGCGATCGTAGCTATCGCGCAGGGAAAAAGTCTGAAGGTCAGATGAAGTTAACTTAACCTTCTTCGCGGCAAGGGTTGAGGAGACTTCAGACGATGTGCTTCGCTGCTCCTGGAGCCGTCACCTCAAATCAGATGCATTCATCAGTGCGTTTTCTCCGAAAGTGAAGGCTACATAAAAGTCCTTTCATTGTTGGGCTTTCGCGTTGACAGAGCGAATTTGTGGCTTCTACAGTTGCTTCGCTTTCAAATTCGCTACTGGTGATTTTTATGAGTCGTCCCCTTCGGACCGCAACAAGGTTTTCTATCGTCCTATCGCTCGCCTCGGTGATGTCCGCGCAGACTTACAAGGCAATTGGCGAATACAAGCTTCCGGGCGGCTCCGCCAAAGGCATCGCCATAGACAGCGATGGCCGGCGATTGTTCGTAGCAAGTGGTGACGGGATTGCGGTGCTCAACGCCGATACCGGAGCATCACTCGGCATGATTAGCGGATTGAAGGAGGCGCAGGATGTCCTGCTCGTTCCAGAGATGAACGGTGAAGAGCCGGCGGCCTCGACCAAAGGCTTTGCCACTGACGCTTCCGGCCACGTGGTCGGTTTCTCCCTTGCGAGTATGGCTCCGACTTCGACCATCAAGCTGGAGACTTCCGGCGCGGCTTCTCTCTGCTATGACACGGAAACGAAAACGGTAGAAGCGATAAGCCCCGGCGGCTCACTGACGACGATCAACGCCGATAGCGGCAAAGTTGAGAAGGCTGAGAAGATCGCGACTGGCACCGGTCAAATTGCCTGTGGCAACATGGGCCACGTTTACGTTGCGGATCCCGCTGCCAATGTAGTTCATGTGCTGAATCATGAAACCTATCAGAATGACGGCGATTATCCAATGAAGACGGGGAGCAAACCAACCGGCCTGGCGCTCGACACCAAGGGACGCCGACTCTTTGTCACATGCGAAGACGGCACTGTAGAGATTATCGACACGGATTCCGGCTTCACGTTCATCGAGTTGAAGGGTGGGTCTGGTCGGGCGCACGAGACGTTTGCGTGGCTGCCACAAGGCAAGGGCCAGTGGAAGGCTGCCGCCTTCGTCGTACAGGAGGATGGAACGCTCTCCGGCATACGGATGAACGCCTTCATCAATTATTCGATGGGCGGCCGGTATAAGCTGCCGCCGGGCCTTGGTCCCGTTGCCTATGACAGCAAGACGCATCATCTCTTCATCACCGGGACAGATGCCGGCACTCCAGTCGTCGTCGTCGCCGGCTACTAAACCACCTTCAAGAGAAGCGAATTGAGGTATTGATCCCTATGTTCAGACGTACGCGTATCATCCCCGCACTGGTAACACTAGCGATGATTTCCAGCATCACTTTGAATGCGCAACAGATACTCTCGCCCTCGCAGGTGAAGGGAAAGAAGATTCTCCTCGTTGTCGGCGAACCTGAAAAGGGCGAGACCAACGACGATCCCCTGGTGAAGAAACATCTGGAAGATCAGGGCTACGCGGTCACCATGGCTACTGAAGACGATCCTGCGACGAAGGCTTCCGGTCAGGACCTTGTTATCCTTTCTTCCACCGCAGATCCACGCGAGATTGGCGACAAATACGCCGATCTTGCGGTCCCCGTTTTTACGTGGAACACAGTCGATTATCCCGACATGAAGATGACCGGACCAGAACGCCACGTTGACTTCGAGACCATCGATGCGGCGCAGGATTTCGCGCGCTCTTTCTCCATGCTTTACGGCTACTTCCCTAATGCGACCGACCCGATCGTGAAAGAGTTTGGTGGCAAGACGCAGCTGTTCGGCACATCGTACCTACTGCCGCAGAACTTCGGCTGGGGAAAGCCCGCCGCGGGCGCTGACATCATCGCGAACTCGGAAGGCGACCCTACACATGCGGGGGTCTTCACCTACGAGAAGGGATCCACGATGTATGACGGATTCGTAGCTCCCGCGCGGCGTGTCGGCTTCTACATCCAAGATTCAACTTTCCATTACCTGACCGAGGTTCACGGCGAAGCCGCAAAAGACACAGATATGTCCGACTGGTGGGTTGGCCTCAAGCTTTTCGACGCGAGCGTCCGCTGGGCGCTCTCGCAGCCTCCCGCGCTGGCGCCCTATGACCCAGCCGCGACGAAGGCTGCTCTAGCAAAAATGGCAAAGGGCAAGAAGGTGCTGTTCGTGCGGCGCATCGACACCCCCGAAGGCGAAGAGTCTGACGATCATATCGTCGAGCACTTCAAGGATCTGGGATTCATCGTCACCGAAGTTGATCAGACGCGTCCCCAGACGGCCGCCGAAGGACAGGACTTCATCGTGATCTCGGCGACGAACTCCAAATACAAGACAACGAACAAGTATCGCGATGCCAAAATTCCGGTCCTGTGTCTTGAAGGGCTGATGGCAGACACGCTGAAGATGGCAGGCCGCCGGCGCTACATCGACTACGGCGAGCATGGTGAAGCAAAGGAAAGTGAGGACCCGCCGGAAGCGTATCTGGAAATCGTAAACTCGAGCCATCCGATGGCGGCAGGGCTAAAGAATGGCTACGTGAAGTTCATCAAAGAGGCCGACGTTTTGAAGTGGGCCACACCAGCGCCTTCGGCGACAATCATCGCGACGCTGCCTAACTCTACGCACGAACGCGCGATCTTCGGGTATGAGAAAGGCGCAGCCATGGCCGACGAGTTCGTCGCTCCGGCCCGCCGCACTATGTTCCCGGTCGATAATCCGGCATTTGACGATCTTACTGAGCAGGGACACGCGTTGTTCGATGCCGCAGTGTTGTGGACGATCAGCCCTCCGGGAAAATAAGGAAGAATAAGGAGCATTCATGAACATTAAGAAAATCGCCTGCCTCCTTTCTGTCAGCCTTGTTGCGGCTGTAGTGGCAGCACAGACTCCAGATCCAATCTTCAAGGGGAAAAAGGTCCTACTCGTAGCCGCAACCTCCAGCGCGACGGCGCCAGTCGACGCAAATATCAAGAAGCACTTTGAGTCGCTTGGGATGAGCGTGAACATGGTGTCGGATGTCAATCCCCTCGCGGCGGATGGCTACGATCTCGTCTTCCTTGCGAGCGACGTGAAAGCAAAAACCGTAACCACTTCGTATCGCACCACAACGGTTCCGATTTTTACTACGAAGCCCTGGCTGCTGGACTTTCTCGGCATGACCGCTTACCAGCCGCAAAAAGACTACGGTGAAGATGAGAAGGAGGAACAATCCTTCCTATGGCTCGTCAACGCACCGAACCCAATCCAGGCCGGATTTCCAAATGGCATGTTTATGCCAATCAAGCATGCCATCAAAATCTATAACTGGGGACGTCCGCTACCGTCCGCACAAGTCATCGCCTTTCTTCCCGGCGAGCCGGAAAAAGGGTTCATCTTCGCTTACGAGAAGGGGGTATACGGCGACCATGAGTTCGTAATGCCATCGCGCAGGGTATTCATGGGCCTTGGACCTGACCAATTCGACCTGCTGATCCCCGACGGCATGAAGCTTTTCGACTCCTGTGCTGCATGGGCGCTAGGGGGCAAGTAGAGATGAAACGTCAAACAGTCTTTGTTCTGGCGCTTATGGCCATAGCCACCTCGTCTGGGCCAGCCATGCTTGGGCAAGCTGAAGTCGACGGCCCCACAGCCCTGATCACGACCTACCGCGCAAACCCGGGCGCGCGTGCACGATTCCGTAGCATCATGCAGACGGAGGGTGTGGCACAGTTTGAAAGGTGGAAGAAGGCTGGCGTACTCGCAAACTACCAAGTTCTATTCACGACATATGCCGGAGCTGCCGTGCCGGACATGTTCCTCGTGGTGAAGTTCAACCACTTTACCGATCTGGCTAAATGGCAAAGGATCGAGGAGACGTCTCCGGGCGGACTACCGCCCTCTGCGCAGTTGATTGCGTCGGCTGACAGCTCCGGTACGGCGGACATCGTGAAGGAAAGCACGGTAGCGCCAACGACCAAGGACTCGCAATTTTTCGTCCTTGAGTATGACGTGCTCGTCGACATGCCAAAGTACACGAGCTACGTTTTAGGGTACGCGGTACCGCAATTTGACGCCTGGGAGAAAACGGGCGCACTCTCTTCCTACGCGGCATATGTAAACCAGAATCCGGCAGGAGCACCTTGGGGCAGCTTTATTTTGTTGGAGTACAAGGACCTGAAATCCCTTGCCGCCCGTGAGGCAATCAAGAACGATGCCCGTGCAGAGCTGGCCGCCTCGAACGCTTCATGGAAGAAGTGGAGCGACGATAAAACTGCTGTGCGCAAAGAGAAGACGGCAATACCGGTCCGCGCGCTAAATCAGCCCTGACGCATCTCCGTCGCGTTTATCCACTTCGGCTTCGCGAACTTCCGTATTTACTAGCCGGCTTCAATGCGATGTAGCCGCTTTCCAAAGCCAGAGGCTTCAGGAGAGGGCTAATCTCATGCACTCGCGCATCATTGGTCTTACGCAATGGCAGTCGCGGAGTCACCGTTTGCAGGTAGATAGACGTGGATCTCCGACCGCGATCTCCAAGCATGAACCCAGAGCGATGAGACGCTGCTTGCCGACAGGCCCCGAGGAAGATGCGGACTGAGGTTCATCGTTCCTTATGATCCACGGTGTGTAGCGCTGTTCCTAGAAAAGAATCTTCAGCGCGAACTGCAACTGACGCCCTGAAGTGGCTGTGGGGCCGGTGATTACACCGGCGGTGCTGGAAAGCACGCCGCTCACGTTGTAGAGCTGTGTCTGAGCGCTGGCCGGGTTCGCGAAGTTCGTATGGTTAGAAGCGTTGAATGCTTGAGCCTGGAACTGCATACGCACCCGCTCCGTAATGGGCTGGTCCTTCATCAGGCCGGTCGTCCAGAAGAACAGGCCTGGACCATCGAGTGTGTTGCGGTGGCCTGTCCCCAGCTGTGGACCATTCAGGCCGGTGGCATAGTTATACGTCGTCGGAAAAGCAAAGCACGAGGTGTCGATGTAGTTGACGGTATGGCCGTTTGTGCATTTTCGATCGTGAACGATGCGATCCGGGAAGGCGAATGTGGCTGAGCCAAGCAGGCCGAGCTGGTCTCCACCAATGATAGGAGTAAACGGGATTCCGCTACGGATATTGAAGATGTTGTTGAATGTCCAGTTGCGCAGAAACGATGTGTACACGCCTCCCCGCTTGATGTTGGGCAGCGGCGCCACTGCATTAGCAGAAAATACATTCCGCAAATCGAAATCGGAGTCCGCGCGATCAAGGCTGAGGTCAAAGGCCGGCAAGCCGGAAATGGCGTTACTGAAACTCGCTCCCGAAACCGCGGAGGAGCTGTCGTCAATTGAGTGGCTCCAGGTATAAGCAATCCTGCCGGTGATTCCCTTTGGAGCTGAGTAACTCAGGGAGGTCTGCATGGAGTTGTAAACGGAGCTGCCACCCAGGAATGTGTCGGACAAAGTGCCGACCAAAGGATTGAGGATCAGCGCAGAGCGCGCTGCCCCTGTGACTTTGGTCAGATCGGGCCAGTAGTAATTTCCGGCGGGATCCTTGCCGAGGGTGGGTACGTTGTTGATGTCGTTGCTAGTGAAAACTTGATGGACTCCGTGGGAGGTGATGTAACCCAATTGGAAGACCAGATTAGTCGCGAGCTGCTGCTGCATGCTGACGTTACTCTGGATAACATAGCTGCGTGGAGGAGTCTGTGGGGTATAGATCTGACGCAGCAGCGGTGTGGTTGAGTAGAACGGGGTTATGGGAAACAGGCCGCTGCCTGCGGTTCCCGAATAAGTTACTCGGCCTTCCTCATAAGATGGCGCGCTGGAGATAATTTGGAGCTGCAGAAAGTAGTTCAATGGAAGGATGTCATACAGTCCCGATGCCACAGTAAAGACGGTCTTTCCGTTGTGAAAGGCGTCCCATGCAACACCAATACGAGGCTCAAAATTCTTGGTGGTTGGATTGTTCGTGAAGAATGACTTTACGGGCACTGCAGTGACCGAGGTCGGCGTGGGCAACGCGCCAAGACGCCCTGCCGTCTCTGTGGTATCGGTAGCCATTTCATAACGAAGGCCGAGGTTGAGGGTAACGTTGGTGCGAGCCCGCCAGCTATCCTGAATGTAACCCGCATAGATCGTCTGGCGGAGGTCATGAGGAATAACCGGTGTGCCCGGAACACCACCCTCGAAGTATGCGGGAACACTGGTCAGGAAGTTATTGATGGAGCCAAAATCCCATTCGCCGTTAGGAAGCACACCGCCCAGGGTGTTGTTCATATCATGCTCGATGGCTCCGCCGAACGTGATGGAATGCTTGCCCAGGACGTAGCTCGCATCGTCATAAAACTGATACGAGTTGTAATGGAAAGCGTTGGTTCCGACTGAACCCGATCCACCCTGTACTGTGGTGAGCCCCGAAATGATTAACTGCCCCACGCTGCGGCCAGTGTAGTAGTCGAGCGCCGGGTTATTGGCCGCTGCATTAATAACTCCCTTTTCATTCGGGGCAATGGCAACGGAGCGGTTATATCCCAGGCGAAACGAGTTCGCGAGACGCGCGGTAAAGATATGTATTTCTTCAAGAGACCCAGTTGTGCGGCGCGAGATGGCTTCATCAAACAACGTGTCAGTTGAGTCCGCTGAATCGAGCGTAGCCGTGTCGTAGAGCACGGTTCCATGGAGCGAATCCTTCTGCGAAAAGTTGTGATCCAGATGGGCAGTTGAGAAGTCTTCGTTTCCGGGCTGTGATGTAACGAAGTTGTATAGGCCGCTATTTCCAGTGATTGTTCCATTGGGCAGCGGAAAGAGAGCGAGGTACGGAGGCACGGCATGATTGACGGCAAGTTGCTGCACGCCCGCACTTCCCGCGGTCGCTACGGGCCCACCGGCCGCGGTTAAGCAACTCTTATTCTGGGTCGCGCCAGCGGCTGCCTGTGTGCAGGTGACAAGGCCCGAACGGGCGCTAGGCGAGAGAACGGTGGACGACAACGATACGCCTTGGTCCTGCCGGAAGCCTTCATAATTAAAGAAGAAGAATGTCTTGTTCTTGATGATGGGGCCACCAGCCGTGGCGCCAAGTTGGTTGCGCCGGAAGGATGGTTCACCAGCGAGGGGATCAAAGTAGCTGCGTGAGTCGAAATAGCTGTTGCGCAGAAAGTCATAGACGGAACCGTGGAAATCATTGGTGCCCTGTCGTGTGATGGAGTTGATAACGCCGCCGGACATTCTTCCGTACTCCGCGGGAGCGTCAGAAGTAATAACCGTGAACTCCTGAACGGCATCGACACCGAGGGTTGCACCGGAAACCGAACCGGGGCCGCCGTTGGCATAGTCGTTGATATTAACGCCATCGAGGCGATAGCTGTTTTGCTGCGGCCGATTGCCGCCGATGGTTAGTTGGGCGCCGAGTCCGCGACTAAGGCGAGTCGTAGCAGTGGCTGCACCGGCGTATTGCGTTAGAATTTGCGAGACTCCCGAGTTAAGCGTCGCCAACGTGGTCCAATCGCGCCCGTTGAGTGGAAGATCTCTGGTCTGCTTGCCATCGACGACTCCTTGCACGGATGTGTCAACCGAGTTGACTGCGTTACTGGAGCCTTCAACGGTGATGACTATCTCCGTAGAAGAAATAGCCAATGGAATGTTCAAGTCGATCACGGCGCCAACCGTAAGAACCACATCGTTCTCCACCTTTGAGCCGAATCCGGGAGCCGTAATCGTAAGTTTGTAGCGACCAGGGTTCAAGTTCGGAGCAGCATAGAATCCTGCACTATTGGTTTCGACGTCGCGTGAAACCCCAGTGAGTTGCGCAACGATATGAATCTTCGCATCGACCACAACAGCGCCCGTAGGGTCGGTCACGGTGCCTTGAAGTGTAGCGTCCGCGCTCTGCGCATAGGCGCGCGCATTCATAATTAAAATGGAGATGGCAAACGTTGCAAGGAGAGTGCGTCGAACTACTGCGATCATGAGAACTCCGAACTTAGGCGGTGTCATGTTGCTGTTTGGCGTACCGGGAGATGCGCTAATTTGGAACAAAAGAATTTATAGGCCGCGAAATGAAGGAAGTCTAAATCGTGGATGAAAAGGAGTTCATTCGAGCACTCCTTTGAATGGCCCAAGTTATCCCCTCAAGCATGGAAGAGTTCACGCTTCGGTAATACCCGAGACGGTACCGCTTTGGGATAAACGTGAATAGCTTTTCATCAAAGGTTCAGGCATCATTCACCTCGACAGGTTGGAGTTATCGGGTCGCAAAATTGAATGATTTTAGAAAGGTCCTAAAGCTCTCCGATGAAGCCTATTTTTGCTCTTGCTGTCGCGTTGGCCACATTTCCTTTCGCGAATGCTCAGAACCTCGAAACCCCAGCACCACGCCCGAATCCTCCGCTGCCTTACACGGCAGAGGTTGATTCCTCCGTTCCATCCTATAAACCGGTGAAAGGGATATCCGGCACGCTGAAGGGAGTCGAATCGAATACTGTCACGGTGTTGGAGGATAGATGGATTGCGGGCTTCACCAAGATCTATCCGAATGTGAAAATCAGTGTGGACATCGGTGGCTCCGGCCAAGGCGGACCGCGCCTTACTAACGGCTCAGCGGACTTCGCTTTCATCGCGCGCGAGATGATGGGCCGCGAAGAAGTACCATTCGTCGATAAATTTGGCTACAAACCGTTGGCGATCTCCGTCTCCGGGGGAAGTCTCGCGGTAAAAGCATTCACCGACTGTATCGTATTCATCGTGAATAAAGATAACCCGCTCAACGAGATCACATATCCGCAACTCGATGCCATCTACTCCGCTACGCATAACCGAGGTATCAAAGAGTCCATTACGAAATGGGGGCAGCTGGGTCTCACCGGCGAATGGGCCGACAAACCCATCCACACCTGGGGCGTAGAGATTCCGAATGGTTATGACACATTCGTTAACATGCATGTTCTGGCTAATGGGCAGTGGCGTGAAGGTATTCAATCGCAACACACCGTCATTCCGCTTTCTGACAAGGTTGCTGCAGACAAATATGCGATCAGCTATACCGGCCTGGCTTGGGACACGAACCCTGACACCAAGGTTCTGAAGCTGATAGTGCATCCCGGCGAACCGGCCATTGCGCCCACCTTTGAGACTGTCGCTGCACAGAAGTATCCGCTTAGCCGCACAATTTATATATTCGTAAATCGAGAACCAGGCAAGCCTATGACTCCCGTTCTACGTGAATTCATCCGTTACGCTCTCAGCCGTGAAGGCCAGCAGGCGGTCGTGGATGACGGTATCTTCACACCGCTTCCTGCGGCAATGGATATGCGTGAAGCGGAAAAACTGAAGTAGCCGGAGCGATACCAATGGAACGGATACGGCTACAGCGGGCGAAGAAGGTGGCGAGCCTAGCGGTGCTATGTGCCGCTACGCTGCTTGCGGCGGCAGCTTGCGTTGCACAGGAGCAGTATCCAAAACCGCTGATCCATACACCGACAGATCATCCCGCAGCACGCGTACTGCTGCTCAGTATAGATGGACTGCACGCGGCAGATCTTGCCAACTGGATCGTCAGTCACCCTCACTCTGCCCTGGCGGAATTAACCGCTCGGGGCGTTACCTATACCAATGCACGATCACCATCGGCCGACCCGGTTGCGGGACTGGTTTCGATCGCCACCGGCGGCACACCCATCTCTACCGGGATTCTTAGTAGCGATGGATTCGACCATGCGCTCGCACCTCCGAACTCGAATTGCAAAATGAGCGGTACGCCGTTAACGCTGGACCAAAGCTTGAACACAACAAGCGAGATTAGCGGTTTCGATATCGCGAAGCTCCCGCGCGACCCAAATCACGAGTGCGCCCCAATGCAGCCGCATAGCCTGCTGCGCGTCAACACCATGTTCGAGGTAGTACACGAGAAAATCGGCAGTACCGCGTGGGCAGGCGAGAGCAAGGCCTCCACTGACATCCTGCGCGGTCCCTCAGGGAAAGGTTTAGACGAGGACTGCGCCGCAGAAACGGGTATCACTTCGGACAGCGACATGGATCGCGTCGCGGTCATCCTGCATTGGATTGATGGAAGAGACTGCAAGGGCGACCACAACATCGCCGTTCCATCACTCTTTGGCATGAGCTTTGTTTCTGTCGGTAAGGCACAGGCTTCCGCCGGCTATATCGATAGCTTCGGCACCCCATCTCCGGCGCTGGCGAAGAGTCTGGCTGCAACGGACAACTCCATTGGCCGCATCATCGCCGAACTGAAAACGAAGCAACTCTATGACACCACCTGGATCTTCGTCACCGCGCCCTATTGCTTATCTCCCATGGCTCCACAAGCTCCGTGCCGCAGCTCGCGGGCGCAAGCATCTGCAGAACCGCCGAGATACAGTTTCTGCTGACTGATGTCGCAAGTACTAAGGAAAGCCTCATGCGCTCCACATCTTCGATGTTGAATAAGGCAGCCTGGTCGCTCGCTGTCACGGCTGTCTCCTACGCGGCTTTCCCACAGTCCGTGGAATTTCCGGTTTATACACCTGTCCGCCAGGTGTCAGGAGTCATTCGAACCTGGGGCAGTCCGCAGATGAGTGACCTGCTCAAACGCTATGAAGACGGCTTCCGCAAGGTTCAGCCCGCTGTGCAGTTCGAAGACAGTTTGAAGAGCACGACCACGGCTGTCGCCGGTGTCTATGCGGGCCGCGCCGATATAGGACTGCTGGGCCGCGAGATCTGGCCTGCAGAGGTTCAGGCGTTTTCGTCGATTGAAGGCCGTACTCCCTTCGTTGTCGACGTGGCGACCGGATCCTTTGATGTTCCCAAGGCTACATTCGCCCTGATGGTCTTCGTGCCACGCGAGAACCCGATCACCAGACTCTCTACAGAGCAACTCGAAAAGCTGTTCGGCAACAGGAAGGAAGCGATAAAAACCTGGGGTGATCTCGGACTCCACGGTGCGTGGGCCAAACGCTCTGTGCATCTCTACGGCTTCAACATAGACAACGATAAGTCGCAGATATTCAGTCAGCTCGTTTTCAAGCCGGGAGAGCGTTGGAGCCCCACCCTACACGAGTTTGGCAATACTACATTGGACGCCGGCGAACTCATCATCCACGCCGTCGCGGCAGATCAGGACGGCATAGGCATTTCAAACGTGCATTATGCAACGTCGGCGGTAAGAGCTCTGGCCCTTTCGCGCAGCGCTCATTCACAAGCTGTCACTCCCACTCGTGAAAACGTTGTAACTCGCGCATATCCGCTCACCCGCGCTGTTTACATGGTCATCAATAGGAATCCTGATCGTTCACCTACCCTTGCGACGCTCGAGTTTCTCCGATTCGTGCTGAGCCGCCAGGGACGAGACGCGGTCCTTCAAGAAGGTAACTATCTCCCACTTACACCGGAGATCGCCGCGAGCCAATTGGGTTTGTTGACCGCCGCACCTTAGCGGCTACGCTGGCAAAAGATCGAGTCCTCCCCTGCAACGGATCGCAACGGGAAGGCCCCGATATTTTCAACTTCACGCACCGCCTACATTGCAGCGAATAGCTTGCTGTGCGACGAGATCTGAGCCTTCATCTCATCGCGAGTTTGTGCCGCAATCTTTTCCATTGATGCCTTGTCATCTCCCGCTTTGTAGTTGAAGACAACTCCCAACGCGCCGATCGTCGTCCCTTTGGCATCTTGCAGGATCAGTTCGTCCTCAAAGTGATCGCCTTTCTCGCTGATCTCCAGATTGCTCTTGCCCGTGCGGATGCATCGCATATCGTCTTCATCGCCTATCTTCCCGATGCGGCCAAAGTTCGATGCGACGATGAGGTTCTTGTGCCCTGGAGGTGCCGCGTGGATTGCAATCAGCAAAATCTGGGGGTGCTTCGCCAAGGCTTCATCAACTAGCTTCTGCGCAAGTGGCGCGGCTGTTGTATACGTGGGGTCCATCTCCTTGGCATCCACCTTGCGCATCCCAGCTACAGCTTCATCGCGGGTCTGCTGGGCATACGCGGCTATGGTGACCACCGCTACGATGGTAAGGCATACTATTCCGGCCAACTTTTTCATTGTGTCCTTCGCTCTCTATCCATTGGAATTAGTTGTGGGTCGCTCATTCGCACCCGCAAACTCTACTTCACTTCGTACGTGAATACTTTGGCTAGCGCCTTCGAATCGCCCGGCGACACTGCCAGGAATAAGCGGTGCATTTCAGGAATCAGCAGGGCCGTCTTCGCACCCGGCGCTGTTGTCACCTTTTCGACGATCTTCAAATGGTCCTTGTCGCTGGTGTCATAAATGCCCATATAGCCTTCGCCACCCGGAACATAAAGCCGATGCTTCGCCTCGTCGTACTGCACTTCGTCAGCACGCAGTGGAGCAGGCTGGGTTGCCACGACACTTCCTGTGTCCGAATTCATCACGACGACCATCCCGGGGCTTCGGCACACAACATAAAGGCGATGCTGATCGGCATCGAAGGCCACCATCGCGTTCTGTTGCGCCGGAGGAACCGGCCAGATCGCCACTACTTTCATGCTCTTGCGATCGACCACGGCAATCTTGTTGGTTTGAGTCAGGTTGATGAAGATGCGAGGATCGCTATTTACAAATGCCATTGCCTCCACGTGATTGTCCTGAAAGGTAATCGACCCCAGCTTTGCACCTGAATCCGGATTGAAGGCCTCGAGGTTCGCCGTTTTCATGTCGACATCTTTGCCGCCCGTCACAATATAGAGTACGTTCGCAACTGGATCATACTTCGAAGTGTCAGAACCCGCAGTCATCGGCACGGCCTGCTTTTTCACATATGTGGAGGCGTCACGAATGGTGGGCCCCTGTTTTGCGCTATCGGTAATAAATACTGTTCCTACGCCTTTACGCACTAGAATGCTATGGGGGTTGCCGAATCCAGCTACCGTACGCAGATGTGCCGATGTCTTAAGATCGAAGACTTCCAGCGTTCCGTGATCTTCTGCCGCCAATAAAAGGCGGTTGCGATCATAGTCCGCCGCAAAGTGATCGAAATCACCGGTATAACCAGGAAGATCGATGGTGTGGATCAGCTTTACAGAGCTCTCCTGGGCGAAACTGCCGGTGGTATTCAACGGAGAAAAACAGGCCGCTAAAAGCGCAACTAAATGAATAGATCGATGCATGTTGTCTCCTAAAGTCAACATCCAAGAGCTTGGTTGCGTTGCATGAGAAACGATTGAAGAGCGAATGAAAAGACGTTCATCTGAACATGCGTGAAGCGGATGCGAGGAAATCGGAGCGATGCGAAGCGGAACACGGCAGTCAAGGACTCGCCGGTTCATGAAAGCACTTGCCTGTACCAAGCGCTTCCTTCTCTGAAGGCATTTTCATGCTTGGTTCACTCATTGTTCATTCACTCGCCGATAAATGTTTCTGGTCCTAGCAGAGGCCAAGCAACGGTAGCGAACCGGTATGCGCAGGAACTTCGCACCGCCGCAGTCTCACGCTTTGGCCGGGTCAGGTGACTGCCTTTGAAGTCATCATGTACTGGCTGCAATGCCGAATTTGAGAGGCTCGCCATGTCGAACTTCGCAGAACAGATCAAGATATTCCTTCTTCTCGTCGTGTTCTTCGCCTTCAGCCAAGCCGTGCATGCCCAGGTTTCGACAGGGACGATCCAGGGGGCGGTTGTCGACCCTAGTGGCGCGATTGTTCAGGGAGCAATGGTGAAAGTGACAAATCTTGCGACAAACATTGTTACTTCCGCGCCTTCCAACGGCAGTGGCCTATTCACCATTCCCAACCTCCCGGCGGGAGATTATCAGGTGGAAGTGACCGCCAAAGGTTTTAGCAACGAGGTCGCCTCAAACGTTACTTTGGATGTCGGGGAACAACAAGCCGTCAATTTTTCATTGAAGGTTGGTGCATCGACTGAGACTATCATCGTGACTGAATCCGCCCCGGATGTAGACCTCGTCAGTTCGATAGTGATGCCTGTAGTTTCCGAGAAGACGATTGTGGAGCTTCCGCTGAACGGTCGCGATTGGGCCGCTTTGGCGAACCTCGAGCCTGGGGTTTCCGCTGTTCGCACCCAATCGGTTGTTGCCGTCAGCAATCAGCGCGCGAATCGCGGTGTGGGCAATCAGCTTACAGTAAGCGGCGCACGGCCGCAGATGAATAACTACCGTGTGGACGGCATCAGCATAAATGACTACTCGAATGGTGGCCCCGGTGGAGTCATCGGAAGTAATCTTGGCGTCGACGCCATCCAGGAGTTCTCCGTCATCACGGGCGAAGCCACGGCGGATTACGGCAAGACAGCCGGCGGTATCGTGAATGCCGTGACACGTACCGGTGGCCGCAAGCTGCATGGCGATGTTTATGAGTTCTTCCGAAACAGCGCTCTTGATGCACGCAATGAATTCGACTCACCTGGCACCATTGCTCCTCTGCGACGCAACCAGTTCGGCGCATCTCTTGGCGGGCCGCTCGTCCGAGATCGGACATTCCTGTTTGGCGATTACGAGGGCCTGCGGTGGTTCAACAGTACTAACGCTAGCAATACGGTGCCTTCGCCTGACGCCCGCGCCGGCATTCTCTGCGTTGCTGCCGGAACAAACCCCTGCGCCAGCCATACTCAGATCCCGATCGCACCGGCGGTAGTTCCCTTCATCGCTTTCTATCCTCTGCCCAACAGCCCGGTGTTACCTGCAGCAAATACAACCGGGACGAGCGACACCGGCACATTTCTTTTTGCCGATCCATTCAATACCATTGAAAATTACTTCACGATTCGCGCTGACCATAAACTTTCTTCGAAAGACCAACTTGCTGCCACCTATTTTTGGGACAGTGGGACTCTTACGGCTCCAGACAACTTCAACGAGAAAGTCACGGGTAATATCGACAAACGCCAGATGGCCTCTATGAGCGAATCACACTCCTTCAATTCCAACCTATTAAATAGTGCACATTTCGGCTACAGCCGCGTCGTCTCCGATGCCCCCACAACTCTGAATGCTATTTATGCACCGGAGGCCGACGTGACCCTTGGTTTCGTACCCACTCTTCCTGTTGGGCTTATCAACATCGGCGGCATCACCAACTTTACTGGGGGTCTCCATGCGGTTGGCGAGTTCATCTTTCACTACAACTCCTATCAAGTCTATGACGATGTGTATGTAACTCACGGCAAAAATATATTCAAGGTTGGTTTTAGTTTCGAACGACTCCAAAACAACCAACTAGGTACCTCCAATCCAAATGGCCAATTCAACTTCGGCAGCTTCTCCGGGTTCTTGCAGAATCAACCTACCGGCTTCAACGCTCCGCTCGGTCAAACCACTTCACCAAAGGACCTGCGACAGTCTGTTTACGGCGGATACTTCACAGACGACTATCGTTTGTCCTCCAGCCTGACGCTGAATTTGGGCATACGCTATGAACTTACAACGGTACCCACAGAGACTGCGGGCAGGCTTGCAAATCTGCCCACACTAACGGCCGCGACGCCCAACCTTGGGTCGCCTTACTTCTCCAATCCCACCGAACGCGATTTCGAGCCGCGTGTCGGCTTCGCTTTCAGTCCGTTCAAAAGCGGAGGAACGGCCATCCATGCAGGTTTTGGCATCTATACCGCGCTCCCTCTGAACTATCTGTTCGAGGGCCTTAGCATCTTCTCTGCACCCTTCTTCCAATCCGGCAGCGTAAGCACCGCAAGCGTTCTGCTAGGAACGTTCCCAAAGACGGCTTATCCCTTGCTGACGCCCGCGACCTTTCGCTACAGCTTCACGCCGCAGCAACCCAGCCTGAGCTATGTCGAGCAATACGGGCTAAACGTTCAACAACAAGTCCCCGGTGATGTGGTCGTGCAGGTCGGCTATGCGGGCTCGCATGGGGTTCACCTCGCTTACCGTGAAGACGACATCAATAC
>FSXA01000570.1_pt1 | contig 24780 bp, 15 predicted proteins | sample 1638081 | NCBI WGS metagenome assembly FSXA01 (sample SAMEA3914788, study PRJEB12502) | metagenome | biome: forest; material: soil | place: Canada | collected 2011-07-03 | depth 0.1 m
GGCTCATCCCGGTTGCGCAGGAGGAGCCACGCATGAGCTGTTGGCAGGATGCACGGAAAGCTGGTCGTGCAGTTCGGTTTAAAAATTGGTTTTTCGGCGCGGTGGTTGTGTTTAACGGAGCCTACTGCGTTCGGTTGTTAATCGCCGACCGCATGGTTTATCATCCCCGCTAATGGCCTATCCAGAGCAAATCGGGTCTGCTGGGAGCAGCTTCCAGCTCGAAGCGGAGCTTCACCGCATCGTGAATCTCACGCCGCAGATGCTGGCCGTGATGGAGCCCGATGGGCGTATTCCATGGGCAAACGAGGTTGCACTCGACTACCTCGGCATCGGCTTGGAAGATCTCGGCTCCAATGATCTGCAAGCACGCATTTTTCACCCTGATGACCTGCAGCGATCCGCTGAGGATCGGCGAAACGCCCTCGCTCGAGGTACGCCCTTTGAAACTGAACTGCACCTGCGGGGCAAGGACGGAACATATCGCTGGTTTCTCATCCGCTATCAGCCACTTAAGGATGCGGAAGGGCGGGTGCTTCGCTGGTATGGCGGGGCAACCGACATAGAAGAGCGGAAGCGAGCCGAGGAAGCTCGCCAGGAAATTGAGGAGCAGTGGAAAGCGGCGTTCGAGAGCAATCCGACGATGTATTTCATCCTCGACGTGGCAGGGGAAATCGTATCTGTGAATCCCTTCGGCGCAGAGCAACTCGGCTACACCGTGAGCGAGTTGGTCGGCCAGTCCGTGCTGGATGTCTTTTATGAACCCGACCGGCAGTCTGTCCAAAGACATGCCAAGGCTTGTTTCGAGCAGCCTGGCCGCATGATCAGCTGGGAAGCGAGGAAGATTCGCAAAGATGGCACCATGATCTGGGTCCGCGAGACTGGGAATGCTGTCTTCCTGAAGAATCGCCAGGTGCTGTTGGTGATATGCGAGGTCATCACCGAACAGAAGCGAGCCGAAGAGGCTTTGCGCCGGAGTGAAAAGGAGCTTCGCGGCCTCGTTGAGACAATACCTGTTATGGCGTTTACTTATCTCCCTGATGGATCTACTGAATTCGTAAACCAACGCCTTCTGGAATACACAGGGTTATCGGCCGATACTATTTCGGGGCATGGGTGGCAATCCACAGTTCACGCCGACGACCTCGAAAGCCACCTGAACAAGTGGTGCGCATCGCTGGCGAGTGGCCAACCGTTCGAAAACGAAGTACGCCATCGGAATGCGAAAGGTGAATATCGCTGGTTCTTAATTCGCGCCGTGCCGCTGCGCGATGAGCACGAAATCATTCGCAAGTGGTACGGAATCCTGACCGACATCGAGGATCGCAAGCGGACGGAAGAAGCATTGCGGCAAAGTGAACAGCGGTTTCGTAACGTGATCGAAACGATTCCGACGATGGCGTGGACTGCACGTCCCAACGGCGAAAACGATTTTGCGAATCGGAGTTGGTTGGACTATACCGGGGTACCGGCAAAGGACGCGGCCGGCGCTGGTTGGACAGTGTCGTTTCATCCCGCTGACATTGCCACCCATGTGGCGAAGTGGCACATATCGCTCAGTAGCGGGAAACCGTTTGAGAATGAATCCCGCATAAAACGGGCCAGCGATGGAGAATATCGCTGGTTCCTGACTCGTGCGGTTCCTCTCCGCGACGAGAACGGGAATATCGTCAAGTGGTATGGAGTCGCTACCGACATAGAAGATCGCAAGCGGGCAGAAGCCTTTCTCACTGGAGAGAAACGGATTCTTGAAATGGTGGCCAAGGGGGACTCGCTTGCCCAGATCCTGGACAGCTTGTGCCGGCTCGTAGAGGAGCAAACCAGCGGTGTTCTGGCGTCGATTTTATTAGTCGACGGCGATCGCTTGCGGCATGGCGCCGCACCCAGCCTGCCAAAGGCCTACACGGATCCCATCGATGGCGCGGCATTCGGACCTGTTGCGGGTTCTTGCGGGACAGCCGTATACCGCAGAGAACAGGTGATCGTGGAGGACATCGCAACCGACCCTCTCTGGGCGGACTACCGTGAGTCAGCATTGCGTTATTCTCTGCGCGCCTGTTCGTCCACGCCGGTCTTCTCTTCGCAGGGCAATGTAATTGCCGCGTTCGGCATGTATTATCGCGAGCCGCGTAAACCGAGCCTGCGCGATCAGGAAATCATCGAACAGATCACTCATCTGGCGGGAGTTGCAATAGAACGCAATCAAACACAGGATGCTTTGCGGCGAAGCGAAGTCTACCTGGCGGAATCGCAGAGGCTAACCAAGACGGGAAGTTGGGCCTACAACCCCGCCACTGAGAAGGCGATTTACTGGTCCGAGGAAATGTTCCGAATTGCTGAACTAGATCCAAAGCAGGGTCCGCCGGCCGCCGAAACATTCCTGCAGCGAGTCCACCCGGAAGATCGCAACAGCATGATAGAAGGTTTGCGGAAAGCAGCGCTCGCCAAAACAGAATACGAGGACCATCACAGGCTCCTGCTGCCCGACGGAACGATCAAACACATCCTTGGCATAGGCCATCCTGTATTCGATCACTCGGGCAAGGTCATCGAATACGTTGGCACTGAGGTGGACGAGACCGAACGGAAGCGTGCCGAAGCAGAGCGCGAGAGGTTGCGCCAGTTGGAGGTAGATCTGGCGCGCATCAACCGAGTGAGCATGATGGGGGAATTGACAGCGTCACTGGCTCACGAAATCAAACAGCCGATTGCCGCAGCGGTAAGCAACGCTGAGGCCTGCCTGCATTGGCTTGCTCGCGACGAGCCTGATCTAGCGGAGGTGCGCGAGGCAGCTACAGAGGTGGTCAAGGAAGCCATGCGTGCCGCAGAGATCATGACCCGAATCCGTTCCCTGTTCCAGAAAGAAGAAGCGAAACGCAAGGTCACGGATCTCAACGAGGTTATTGCCGACACGGTGTCTCTCATTCGCGAGGAGGCTGAACGAAGCGCACTCTCGGTGCGAACGGAACTGGATGCTGAGCTTCCCATGATTTCAGCGGATCGTGTGCAGTTGCAGCAGGTTCTTGTAAACCTGATGCTCAACGGTCTGGAGGCGATGAATGGCACCAGAGGTGAACTCATCATCCGATCGCAACGGAACAAAGATGGCCGACCAATGATCTCAGTCAGCGATATCGGCACCGGGCTTCCCACTGGAGAGGGCGAGAAGATCTTCGATGCGTTCTTTACCACCAAGTCGCAAGGAATCGGCATGGGTCTAGCCATTTGCCGCTCGATCATCGAGTCGCATGGTGGCCGCTTATGGGCAACTGCCAACCCCGGAAAGGGATCCACCTTTTGCTTCACTTTGCCAAACGAAGGGCCGGAAGGGATATGAGTTCTACAGCCCCTGTGGTTTTTATCATTGACGATGACGGAGGCATGCGCGCCGCGATGCAGCGCCTGCTGAAGAGCGTGGGCTTGAGGTCTGAAGCGTTTGCAGCAGCGCAGGATTTTCTAGAACGCACGCCCCATGACGGCACTGGTTGCCTCATTCTTGATGTGCGACTCCCCGGGATGAGCGGGCTCGACCTTCAACGTAAATTAATCGAAGCGGATGTCAATATCCCCATTATCTTCATCACCGCCCATGGGGACATACCCATGAGCGTGAGAGCGATGAAGTCGGGAGCCGTGGAGTTTTTGACCAAGCCCTTCCGCGACCAGGATTTGCTGGATGCCATCCACCAGGCATTGGAACGCAACCGTGTAGCTCGGCAAATGCAAAATGACATCGCAGAATTGCAACTCCGTTTCGAACGGCTGACTGCACGGGAGCGTCAAGTGATGAGACTGGTGGTTTCGGGCATGCCTACCAAGGAGATTGCTTCGGTGCTCGGAACGAGCGAAGTCACGACAAAGGTTCACCGTGGTCAGGTGATGCGCAAATTGAAAGCCGGCTCGCTGGTTGAACTGGGCAGGATGGCCGAAAAGCTGAAGGTTTCGACGGAAGAGTAACTCCCCTCATTTTCGACACGTAATGCCCCCTATCCACAGGTATAAGTGAACCTACCCTGCAGCACAATTGCGCCGGCGGCAAATGTGCATGAAACTCAATTGATGGCGACGCGGAGCGGCCCCCAAATGGTAGCGATTGTCGATGACGAAGAGTCGGTGCGAGAGGCTGTACAGCGTCTGCTGAGGGCAGCCGGATTCACTGTACGGTCATTCGAATCAGCGGAGGATTTTCTGAAATCCGACGAATTGAACACCACTGGCTGTCTCGTCGCCGACATTCGCATGCCGGGCATGTCAGGTTTGGAACTGCTGACCGAGTTGAATATCCAACATCTTCCTATCCCGACGATTCTCATAACCGCGCACGGTGACGAGCATTTGCGAATGCAGGCAATGAGGGCGGGTGCGGTGAAATTCTTACCGAAACCTGTCGACGGCGCAACCCTGGTGGCCAGCGCACGAGCGGCTTTGCAATTTTTAGACTAGATGGATTCACGTACGCCTCCCGGGAGGAGCATTTTGGGAAGCTTCGAAAAACTCGGGCGTGACGATCGAGACAGCGAGTTTGCGCGGATCGTCGGCAGCAGCCACGCGCTTGAATCTGCTCTTGCCTTGGTGGAACGAGTGGCACCTACCCCATCGACGGCCCTGGTGCTAGGGGAAACAGGCACTGGAAAAGAACGATTCGCACGAGCGATTCACAGTCTCAGCCCTCGCTATGATCAACCGTTTATTACGCTGAACTGCGCCGCCATTCCCCACGATCTTCTGGAGAGCGAGCTGTTCGGCCATGAGAAGGGCGCCTTCACCGGGGCCATCGCTCAGAAGGCTGGCCGCTTCGAAATGGCCGACAAGGGCACGTTGTTCCTCGATGAAGTAGGCGACATTCCGCCAGCGTTACAGCCGAAATTGCTGCGCGTCCTGCAGGAACAGGAGTTCGAGCGTCTGGGCAGTGGCCGCACCCATCACGTGAACGTCAGGCTGGTGGCCGCGACAAACCGCGACCTGGCGGAGATGGTGACTCGTGGAGAGTTTCGTAGCGATCTGTACTACCGCCTCAATGTTTTCCCCATCACACTTCCGCCACTCCGCGCACGTTCTGAAGATGTCCCAGCTCTTGTAGAGTACTTCGTCGGAATTTTCGGCCGCCGCTTGCAACGGCAAATCGACACCATTTCCTCAGAGGTCATGGCCGCCTTCCGGTCGTACTCCTGGCCGGGAAACGTACGCGAGCTTCAAAATCTTGTGGAACGCGCGATCATTCTGTCGAATGATGGAGTGCTTGCAAATCCATTTGCTGCATCGACGCCGCAAGCTGTCGCCAGCGCCAGCGGTCCGACAAAGCTCAGAGACTTTGAGCGCGCCTTTATCTTACAGACGCTGGAAGAGGTTGGATGGGTGGTAGGGGGACCGAAGGGTGCGGCAGCGAAGCTCGGATTGAAGCGCACAACGCTGATGCAAAGAATGAAGAATCATCAGATTCAAAGACCAGGACGCAGCGACATGGGTCTCAAATTGCCGCCGACAAATCTGCGCCAGGGGCAGAGTCGCGATGAAGCAGCGAAACGCCTCGCATGCTAGGTATGTCCCGAGCCTTGATGCCGCCTAAGTGATTTAGTCCTACCCCAACATAACTCCTCTGCACGATACCGGCGTTAGCGTTCCTGCTATCTGTCTCGGCTTTCGTTGCCGCGCTGACGATAGCGCAAATCCTGTCGCTGACCTTTGATTTCAAAGAATATCTCGCCACAACCGTCGGGGTTTTGACACTTTGGTCAGCATTTTGACAGCACGGTGCTGACCGTCAATTCCGGAGGCTGACCCAAGTGGAAAAACGGCTCCACGTCACATGCTCGACAACGCGTATCGATTCTTCGGCGACCTTGCTCCGTAGCTGTCAAACGATTGATTTCTCGCAACAAAATCGGAATCGGGATCGGGCAATAGGATATACCGCGAGGAGAGCAACCTCGCGAGTGCCGCCACTGAGAGCGATCGCGACCAAGGCGTAATCGCGCTCACGTTTGGCAGCGCGATTGCTTTACATACAATCGAGTTCCTGAACCGGCGGAACGAGTGAGATTGCCTTCATTAAAACATCGTTTTCTTTTGCCTTGCTGTCCGGCGAGAGATCACCTCCCGAGAAGAATGAGCGCGTCGTTCAAACATTATTGAAGGCAACAAGACGCATCGACGAATGGGTCTGAGAGATTTCAAAAGGAAGGGACGACTATGCCGAACAAGCGCACCAGTATCCTGATCGTGGATGACCACGATGATCTTCTTACGGCATTGGCGCAAGTCTTCGCGCAGTGTGGTTTCAGTGTCCGGGTTGCTGCCAATGGATCTGAGGCATTAGCGGCAATAGGGCAGGACGTGCCCGATATTCTCCTCTCCGATCTGGAGATGCCGGCCATGCGTGGGTCCGAATTGCTATCCGTTGTGCGGCGCCGCTATCCAACGATTGGAGTTGTTGCCATGAGCGGTGGGTATTTAGGCGATGCGATGTCTACGGAAATCGCAGCAGACGCGTTTTATGCAAAGGGATGCGCTTCCCCAAGTTCTTTGTTCGCCATGGTAACCGAGTTGCTTGAACACAGAAGAATGCATCGGCCTCAATTGCCAGCGCCGATCTGGATTCGCCCGTTCTCGATGGAACACCAGTACGAAGGCGCGACCGTTATCTGGTGTCCAGATTGCCTTCAAACATTTGCGGAGCGTGCCGAACTATTCGACACGCAATTGAGCAACGCTTCCTGCCCGCAGTGCTCCTGTGAGATGAAATTGGGTCTATTGAAATTCTCCAGTGAAGAATCCAGTCTGGACAAAACGATAGCGCTGTTCGGCGAGGGGCAAATGATTGGAACGGCTGCGTGATGATTCGCGCGAGAACCTCGAGCCTGATCTCGGTGCAGCTCATTGCACATCCGGACTGAGTGAACGGTTTGCAAGCCGCTAAAGCTACTTTGCGGTGCCGATGTGACGAAGAGGCTTCGCTACATCGGTTAAGCTGCCTGCTTTCAATGAGTCTCGAGGGAAAGTGCCACACAAGCTTTAGGCGCTCCCGCGAATCAACATAGGTGCATCGGTTTGAGAAGGGATCATCATCCTCTCGCCGGTCGCGAAGAAACGAGGCAGTACGCATGGGTATCGTTCGAGTAGCTCTCAACCGGCCATACACATTCATTGTTTTGGCTCTGCTGATCCTGCTCGCTGCACCGGTGGTGATTCTTCGGACACCTACCGATATCTTTCCCGTCATCAACATTCCTGTGGTTTCGATCGGATGGCAGTATACCGGCATGAACCCGACGGAGCTTGAAGGCCGGCTCACCTCGCCCTACGAAAAATCGCTGACAACGTTGGTCGACAATATCCAGCACATCGAGTCGACGACGTATAACGGCGTTGTTGTCGTCAAGGTTTATCTGCAGCCCGGCGCATCCCTCGATACAGCGAATGCTCAGGTGACGGCTGCCTCGCAGTTCCTGCTGCGTCAGCTTCCTCCGGGGACTCTCCCTCCAGAGATCATCAATTTTTCCGCGTCAAGTGTGCCAATTCTGCAGCTTGGTCTTTCGGGGGATGGGCTATCCGAGGCACAGTTGAACGACTACGCAACCAATTACGTCCGCACTCAACTCGTCACCGTGCCAGGAGCGGTTGTGCCGTCGCCCTACGGCGGAAAGCAGCGCCAGATCAGCATCTACATGAACCAGGCCGCGATGCAATCCAAAGGAATTGCGCCCGGCGAACTGTTGAATGCGGTGGAACAGCAGAGCGTGGTATCGCCATCAGGGACGATCAAGGTTGGCCAGTCAGAGTATGACGTCCTTACAAACGGCGCACCGCGAACAGTCGCTGATCTAGCCAATATCCCGGTAAAACAGGTCAATGGCACGACCATTTATCTGCGCGATATTGCCAGTGTTAGCGATGGGTTCCAAATCCAGACGAACATCGTGCGAGCGGACGGTCACCGCGGTGTGCTCATCTCGATTCTGAAAAGCGGCACTGCTTCGACGCTGGATGTGGTGAAAGGCATCCGCACCCTTCTGCCCCGCGTGGCCACCACGGTTCCACCGGCGCTGAAGATGACGCCGCTAGCGGATCAGAGCGTCTTCGTCCGCGCCGCAGTGCAAGGCGTGATCCGTGAGGCCATCATCGCCGCGGGCCTGACCGCAGTGATGATCCTCATCTTCCTGGGTAGTTGGCGATCGACAGTGATTATTGCGGTTTCGATTCCGCTCTCGATTCTCAGTTCCGTCATTATGCTCAGCCTGATTGGCGAGACCATTAACACTATGACGCTCGGCGGTCTGGCGCTGGCCGTGGGCATCCTGGTCGACGACGCCACCGTCACTATCGAGAACATAGAGCGATTTCTTGAAGACGGCTATGGATTGCGCGACGCGATCCTGGAAGGCGCGTCACAGATCTCAGTACCTGCACTGGTATCGACGCTATGCATCTGCATTGTTTTCATGCCGATGTTCTTTCTGAGTGGCGTCCCACGCTTTTTGTTTGTACCGTTGGCGGAGGCGGTGGTTTTCGCGATGCTTGCCAGCTATGTGCTAAGCCGCACACTGGTGCCGACGCTGGCCATGTATCTCCTTCGCGAAAAGGAGCATGGCGCGGCTGTGCGGGGATTTTTCGGACGCTTCCACCAACGATTCGAACGGGGCTTCGACCGCGTTCGCGATCGCTACCACGCTACGTTGGTGGGACTAGTCCGTCGGAGGTTTATCTTTATCCCCTCCTTCCTCGGCATCTGCCTGCTAGTCTTCGTCTTGCTACCTTTTCTCGGCGAGGACTTCTTTCCCAGCACTGACAGTGGCCAGTTCATTCTGCATGTCCGCACGCCTACGGGAATGCGCATTGAGGAGACAGCGCGCCTCTTTGACCTGGTTGAGGCTCAGATCCGCAAGGAGATACCTCCCGCGCAGATCGACAACGTTCTCGACAATATCGGTTTGCCTTATAGCGGGTTGAACACAGAGCACTTGACCAATGGCACGCTGGGCGCGGGCGACGGTGACATCCTGGTCACTCTGAAGCCGGATCATGGGCCCACGGCAAATTATGTGCACGCGCTCCGACGGGATTTACCTCGGCTCTTTCCTCACGCAACCTTTTACACGCTCCCCGCGGACATCACCACACAGATCTTGAACTTTGGGTTGCCCGCTCCGATCGACATCCAGATTGAAGGTAACGACGTGAGCGCCAGCAAGGTGCAGGCCGACAAACTGCTCGGCCAGTTGCGCCTGGTTCCAGGCCTCACCGATCTTCGCATTCAGCAGCCCTTTGACTATCCCACGTTCGTAGTGAATGTCGACCGCACCAAGGCAGCACAGGGCGGCTATACGCAGAACGATGTATCCACCAGCGAGCTGAATACGCTCAGCGGCAGCTTCCAGGTAACGCCCATGTTCTTTCTCAACTGGAACAACATGGTGAACTACAACATTGTGGCGCAGACGCCGCAGTACAAGATGGACACGATGCAGGACCTCGAGAATATTCCCATCAACCGAACCCCCAACGCTGCCGCTCCATCATCTGCGACGTCGACTCCGGAAATTCTCAGCGATCTTGCCAGCGTAGGGCGCGGCACCGAAATGGCCGTCGTGAACCACTACAACATCCGCCGGGTGGTGGATATCTATGCCAACGTGGAGGGCCGCGATCTGGGCGGCGTAAGCGGGCAGATCACTAAGATCCTTGACAACAACGCAAAGTCGCTACCGCGCGGGACCTATATCACGGTCAAGGGGCAGGTCGAGACGATGCACAGTGCATACATCGGCCTGATTGGCGGACTGGCGTTCTCCATCGTGTTGGTTTACCTGTTGATCGTCGTGAACTTTCAGAGCTGGGTCGATCCGTTCATCATCATCACGGCGCTGCCCGCAGCGCTGGCCGGTATCGTACTCTTCCTGTTTCTGACGCACACTACGTTGAGTGTGCCTGCACTTATGGGCGCCATCATGTGCATGGGGGTGGCAACCGCGAACAGCATTCTGGTTGTATCGTTCGCTACGAGTCAGCTCGAGAAACATGGCAACGGAGTCCAGGCTGCCATTGAAGCCGGAGCGACACGCTTCCGGCCGGTCCTTATGACCGCCCTGGCAATGATCATCGGCATGGTGCCGATGGCGCTTGGGCTCGGCGATGGCGGTGAGCAAAATGCTCCGCTGGGGCGCGCCGTGGTTGGCGGATTGCTATGCGCCACTGTCGCGACGCTGCTCTTTGTGCCTAGCGTGTTCGCACTGATTCATGGATCGAAGAAGAGCGAACTGGCACGGGCGAAGAAACGTCTTCTGGAGGAACACGCATGAGGGCAAACACATCAAATGCTCCGCAGGAGATTCACATGGATACTCAGCAACAAGCCGCAACAGTCGACAAGGGCGACGTTGTAGCTGCGGGACCGGATTTAGAACACAAACCGCCAGGAACTGAGAGCGGGGGCGGACGCATGCTGGGTATCGTCTTCGCAGTGATACTGCTAGCCGCAATTGGATATGGCCTGTATATACGTTCTGCCAAAGAGAAGAATTTATCCCACGAGACTGACGAGGCCGCCATCCTTTCGGTTTCTGTCGTACATCCGACTCTCGGTTCGGAAGCGGATGACCTTGTCCTGCCCGGAAATGTACAGGCATTCACCGAGGCGCCCATCTACTCGCGGACCAATGGCTATCTGAGGAAGTGGTATTTCGACATCGGCTCCCATGTGCGTCAGGGCCAACTGCTGGCGGATATCGAAACGCCGGAGATCGACCAGCAGCTGAATCAGTCGCGCGCTGAGTTGGAGCGCATGCAGGCCAATGCCAATCTCGCCGGTGTAACCAGTAACCGCTGGCAAGCCCTGCTGACAAAGCACGCGGTTTCGCAGCAGGAGGCAGACCAGGCGCGCAGCAACTATATTGCCTCACAAGCCGCGGTGGATGCGAGCCAAGCAAATGTGCGTCGACTTGAACAGCTGCAGGGCTACGAACACATCGTCGCTCCGTTTGACGGCGTCATCACCGTGCGCAACACAGACATTGGCGACCTGATCGACGCAGGCTCCAGCTCTGACAATCCGCGAGCACTCTTTCAACTGGCTGCGACCGGCGAACTGCGCGTCTATGTTTCCGTACCTGAGGTCGATTCCGATTCGATTCATGACGGCGACACGGTGGCACTAACGGAAGATTCACAGCCTGGCCTGCATATCCCCGGCAAAGTGGTACGCAACGCGCTCGCCATCAACCCGACCACGCGCACTCTGAACGTAGAAGTGGATATCGACAACACAAGAGGTATCCTGCGTCCGGGAGCATATGTCTTTGCCCACTTCCATCTACCTGCCAATGGCAATTCCGTTACAGTGCCATCCAACACGCTTCTATTCCGCGCCGAAGGATTGCGTGTAGGCGTTGTGCGTAGCGGCCGTGTTCAGCTCGTGCCTGTCACCATCGGCTACGACTACGGAAGCGCCGTACAGATCACTTCGGGCCTTACGCCTAAAGACGAGGTGATCCTCGATCCTTCCGATTCATTGATGAGCGGGACAGAGGTCCATCCCAAGATGACCGCGAGCGCGGGAGAGCAACCGTGAGACCTCGTGAGATCGTTCGCTTGATGGAGGTGTCGTTTGCAGCCGGCCTTGCCCTCGCAGCCGCTGGCTGCCGCGTCGGCCCTGTTTACACGCGTCCTCCCGCGGCGCTGACTCCTTCATTCAAAGAGCCATTGCCCGACAACTTCAAGGCCGAAGATGGATGGAAACCAGCACAGCCCGGCGACACGCAACTGAAAGGCGATTGGTGGACCTTGTTCAACGACACCCAGTTGAACAAGCTTGAGACGCAGATCGACCCGGCGAACCAAACCCTTAAAGAAGCCGAGGCAAACTTTCGTGCTGCACGCGCTGCAATTCATTTCAACCGGGCCGCTGAGGCGCCTACGATTTCGGCTGGCCCGAGCGTAGGTGCCATTCGCGATTCCCCCAATCAGCCGTACTTCAATCCCAACTTGGTCAGTAACGGTGAAGGCGACTTCGAACTCCCAATCGATTTGAACTACGAGATCGACTTATGGGGACGCGTCCGTCGCACGGTTGCCCAGGCGCGGGAGATGGCCCAAGGCTCCGACGCCGATCTGGAGTCGACGCGCTTGTCGCTGCATGCCGAACTGGCAATCGACTACTTCGACCTGCGGTCCGCCGATGCGCAGAGCCGCTTGCTGGACGCCACGGTGAAGGACTACGAGGGAGCTTTGCAGTTGACCCAGGATCGCTACGACGGTGGTGCGTCGCCTCTCTCTGACGTAAGCCAGGCACGCACCCAGTTGCAAACGGCGCAGGTACTGGCCACGGACATTTCCATTCAACGTGCAGCCTATGAGCACGCGATCGCTGTACTGATCGGCCAACCGCCGGCGGCGTTCACTCTTCCACCTGAACCCATCACCGTCGAAGCACCCACGATTCCGGCAATTCCCGGGATGCTGCCTTCACAGCTGCTGGAACGCCGTCCCGATATCGCGTCGAGTGAACGCAGTATGGCCGCGGCCAACGAGCAAATCGGCATCGCGCGTGTAGCTTTTTACCCAACCCTTTCCCTGTCAGCTGCGGCAGGGTTTGTAGGAACGTCCGCAGTCAACTGGTTCACTTGGCCAAGCCGTTTTTTTGCAGTTGGCCCCATGCTGTCGCAGACGCTGTTTGACCACGGCCGCCGCCGCGCCGTTTCCGACATTGCGCTGGCTCAATATGATGGCACCATCGCCACATACCGTCAGACTACGCTTACCGCCTTTCAGCAAGTAGAGGACAACCTGAACACCCTGCACAATTTGGAGACCGAAGCTGCCCAGCAACAGAATGCGACGAGTTCGGCGCAGTTGTCGCTTGACCTCTTCAACACACGTTACGAGGGTGGCGTTGACAATTATCTCCTAGTCTTCACATGGCAGACAGCGCTCCTTCAAAACCAGCGAAACGATATCGAAATCACGCGACGCCGATTCGAGGCCAGCGTTCTTTTGGTCAAGGCTCTTGGCGGTGGCTGGAATATCTCGCAGTTGCCGCAGAATCCTTGAGACTCCACTCATGCCGTCAACTCATCAAGAACAACGTGGCGAGTTCCCTGAGGCGGCCGAGCCAAACCTGAGTATGTATCAGCAGTTAGTCAATTCATAGGAATAAGGATAGGGAGCCTTTGATGTCACAAAATACAATCAACCGGGATAATGCGAAGCTTGGATTCATCGGCCTGGGCTTGATGGGGAGTCGCCTGGCTCAACGCCTGCACAAGTCTGGATGGACTATCAGAGCCTGGAATCGCAGTCCTGAACCGGCGAGGCAACTCCAACAGGAAGGAATCGGCAGAGCCGAGTCGCTCCAGGAGCTGGTAACCAGCTCCGACGTAATCCTCTCCTCATTGTCGAACGATGAGGCCGTTCAATCCGTCTACCTCGATCAGGGTGGAGTATTCTCGTCGGTGCGCCCCGGAACGGTTGTGCTTGAAATGAGCACTATTTCTCCCGGCTTGTCGCGCCTTCTTCACAGAGTGGCGGCAGCTCGTGGGGTTCATCTCCTGGACCTTGCGGTATCAGGTTCAACTCCCGCCGTCGACGCAGGCACTGTGACGCTTCTCGCCGGTGGAGATCAGACAACCTTCGACCGTTGCATTTTCCTCTACGAGTCCATCGCGAAGCAATGGTTCCTCATTGGTGACGGCGCGTCCGGCATCGAGATGAAGCTTGTGGTCAACCTTCTCCTGGGCGTCAACATGCAAGCCATCGCCGAAGCCGTATCGTTGGGCATCAACCTCGGAATCGATCGCAACGTTCTGATCGACGTATTGTCGAAGACGACGGTGATCGCACCCGCCCTGCTTGGCAAGCTCAAGAAGATATACGATGAAGACTACTCGTCCCAGTTTCCTTTGCGGCTTATGAGCAAGGATATGGATCTCGTCGTACAAGCCGCCCATGCATCGGGCGCCGAGTTGCCGGCGACAAATGTTACCCAGGAAGAATTCTCTTCTGCTCTTTCGACCAGCGAGGACCTCGATATGTCCGCGATTGCGCAGTGGGTTCTTGATCGCACGGCACCACCCGCAATCCCATAGCGAAACGAATGCAGTAAGCCATCCGCCTGCAAGCCTGCGCACAGTTCTTCCCGGCTTAGGTATTGTTATAACCAGGGCGGACAATTGTGAAAGATGAAATCGCGGATCTTCGGCTGTTTGTAGAAATTGTGAAAGCTGGCAACCTCTCCGCTGCAGCGAGAGCTCTTGATTCCTCTCCTGCGGCCATGAGCAGGCGCCTTCGTTCGTTGGAAACTCGCCTGGGAGTACGCCTTGTCACTCGCACTTCCAGGAGTTTCGAACTCACCGAGGAAGGTCATGTCTTCTTCGGCCGTTGCACCAACATCGTTGCCGACATAGCCGAAGCGGAGGCAGAGGTCTCCTCAAAGGGCCGCAGCGTCAGAGGGATGCTCCGCGTTGGAGCTCCAACGGCCATTGGCAGGCGACTCATTGCACCCTCCATCGGCCGCTTTGTGGGAAAACATCCAGGCATTCAAGTTCACCTGATGCTATCCGATTCTGGGTTGGACGTCATTGATGAAGGACTCGACATCGCGCTACGTGTCGGGCTGCCTACAGACACGAGCGTGATCGCCAAGAAAATTCTGTCAACGCGACGGATCGTTTGCGCCTCTCCGTCATATCTCAGGCGATGCGGCACGCCACACACGCCTGAAGATCTGCAACATCATAACTGCATTCGTTTAGTTCGTGGACGCCATGTGACGGATACGTGGCTATTTCAAGACGCCGGCAAACATGTCGAAGTAACCGTCCGTGGAAGCCTTACCACTACAAGTGGCGAGGTGCTACACGATTGGTTGCGAAGCGGTATGGGCATTGGCCTCAAGGCCTCGTGGGATGTGCAGCCGGATCTGAATAATGGCACGCTCGTCCAGTGTCTTAAGGACTACTGGTGTGATGAGATTGATCTCTTCGCGATCTGCGCAGACCGTCGCTATCTCCCCGCTAGAATTCGTGTGTTTCTTGATTACATCGCAAAACATCTCCCTGCCTTGGTGCAGTCGGAGAACACCCAGAAAGCGATTTCAGGCCCGCACGACGAGACAAAAAACTGCATCGACATTCTTAATATTGTTAATGTAAACGCTCGAGCAAGCATTGCGCCTGAGGTACCCCTATGGCCGCAATATGAACCAGCCTACGCAAACTCGAAGCCGTGTCCGACCAAACACTCCGCCGTCATACGCAGCTTTGCATAAAATGCAAAGCTGCTAATCATATCCGCCATAGCTAAACATGAACCCTGATCGTCTTCCCCGCTATCCAAATTCAGAAGCTTATTCCGGGTATTTGCGAGCGGATGCGATCCGTTCCGGCCTAATGAGAGATTTGGAAACGCCATGTGGATTGTCAAAATAGCGCTGAATCGGCCCTACACCTTTATTGTTCTGGCGCTGCTCATTGTGATCCTGAGCCCAGTGGTGATTTTGGGAACACCGACAGACATCTTCCCAAACATCAACATACCTGTCGTCGCCGTCGCCTGGACCTATACCGGTCTCAGTCCAGAGGAGATGGAAGGCCGAGTAACATCGGTCTATGAGCGCGTTCTGACGACTACGGTTGACAACATCGAGCACATCGAGTCCACCACCATCAACGGGACGGCGATCGTTAAGGTGTATCTGCAGCCCACTGCCAGCGTGGACCGCGCCAACGCGCAGATCACGGCGATCTCGCAGACGATCCTTCGCCAGTTGCCGCCTGGATCGTTGCCTCCCCTCATCATCAATTACAGCGCCTCTACGGTGCCCATTCTGCAGCTTGCCCTGTCCGGCAAAGGCATGACCGAACCTCAGCTCAACGATATCGCGATGAACTTCCTGAGGACCCAGCTCGTCACGGTCCCGGGCGCTTCAGTTCCCTTCCCATTCGGTGGAAAACAACGCCAGATCATGGTCAGCCTCGACCAGACACGGCTTCAGTCCAAAGGGCTTTCTCCCAATGATGTGTTGAATTCGCTCGGCAATGAGAATCTCATCCTTCCGGGCGGCACGGCCAAGGTAGGCCCGTTCGAGTACGACGTCGATATGAATGCGGACGTCAAAACCGTGCAGGAGCTCAACGACCTCCCGGTGCGGACGACGGGCAGTTCGACGGTCTATCTCCGCGATGTCGCCACCGTCAATGATGGCTTTGCGCCGCAACTCAACGTCGTCCGTCAAGATGGCAAGCGAGGCGTCCTTGTCACCGTCCTCAAGGCCGGCGACGCTTCGACGATTGATGTTGTGAAAGGCATTCGAGGAATCCTGCCGCGCGTAGCGCAAACGTTACCGTCGGAGCTGAAAATCCAGCCGCTCGCAGATCAGTCGGTCTTCGTGCGGGGCGCCATCAACGGTGTCGTTCGCGAAGCGATCATCGCTGCCGCACTCACCGGCTTGATGATTCTGATCTTTCTGGGAAGCTGGCGCAGTACGGTTATTATCGCCGTCTCCATTCCGCTATCCATTCTTTCGTCGGTGATCGTGCTCAGCATGATGCATCAGACCATCAACATCATGACGCTGGGCGGCCTGGCGCTGGCCGTCGGCATCCTGGTAGACGATGCGACCGTAACGATCGAGAATATCGAGCGGCACTTTGAGGAAGGTGCTGCGCTGCATGATGGCATCCTTGAAGGCGCCGCGCAGATTGCGACACCGGCTCTGGTTTCGACACTGTGTATCTGCATCGTCTTCCTGCCGATGTTCTTCCTCACCGGTGTGGCCAAGTTCCTCTTCGTTCCGCTGGCAGAAGCCGTTGTCTTCGCGATGATTGCCTCTTACATCCTGTCGCGTACGCTGGTGCCGACATTGGCGATGTTCCTGCTCAAGCCGAAGCAGCATGGCGGGTCGCAATCGAGGAATCCGTTCGCAATCTTCCAGCGCTGGTTCGAACGTTCCTTTGAGCGTCTGCGGCTCGCGTACAAAACGGTGCTGGAGCGTCTCATCTCGCTCCGCAAGCTTTTCGTCCCCACGTTCCTTCTGGTGTGCCTGTGCGCGTTCCTGCTGCTTCCCTTCCTGGGGCAGGACTTCTTCCCGGATACCGACAGCGGCCAGTTCATCCTTCACGTCCGGGCCAAAACTGGCACCCGCATCGAAGAGACGGCCAAGCTTACCGACCAGGTAGAAGACGCCATCCGGCAGACTGTTCCGCCCGCGGAAACGGACAACATTCTGGACAACATCGGGTTACCAACCAGCAGCATCAACTACATCTACAACCGATCCGGCCTTACCAGCGCGGCAGATGCGGACATTCTGGTTTCGCTCAAGGAGAAGCACGGCCGTACGGCGGATTACGTGCGCAGGCTGCGCGCCTCGCTGCCACAGCAGTTTCCTGGCATCACCTTCTACTTCCTGCCTGCCGACATCGTCACGCAAACACTGAACTTCGGTCTGCCCGCACCTATCGATATCCAGATCGATGGCGCCGACCTGAATGGAAACTACAAGGTAGCCGATCAGATGCTTTCGGACCTGCGGCATGTTCCGGGCATCACCGACCTGCGCATCCAGCAGCAGGCCGACTACCCGAAGCTGCATATCGACGTGGACAGAACCAAAGCATCCCAGGGCGGATATACCGAACGGGATGTCGCCAACAGCATGCTGGTCTCTTTGAGCGGCAGCTTCCAGGTGACGCCGATGTATTACCTCAACCCGAAGAACGGCGTCTCCTACAACCTGGTGGTCCAGACACCGCAGTACGACATCCAGTCGGGACAGGACCTTCGCAATATACCCATCAGTTCCACAGGGCAGACCCATCCTGAGATCCTCGCGGATGTGGCTTCCATCCAGAAGGTCATGGAGCCGGAATCGATCAACCACTACAACATCCGCCGCGTGGTCGATATCTACGCCTCTGTGCAGGACAGGGACCTGGGGTCGGTCGGACGCGATGTGAACCGTATCATCGATGCGCACCGCAAATCGTTGCCGCGCGGAAGTTTCGTTGGCCTCCGCGGCCAGTTCGGAACCATGCGTACGTCTTACATAGGTCTCGGCGCTGGGCTCTGCTTTGCGATTGTCCTGGTCTACATGCTGATCGTCGTCAACTTCCAGTCATGGCTTGATCCGTTCATCATCATTACGGCGCTGCCGGCTGCGTTGGCAGGAATCGTGTTGTTCCTCTTCCTGACGCACACGACCCTGAGCGTTCCCGCGTTGATGGGGGCCATCATGTGCATGGGCGTCGCCACGGCCAACAGCATTCTCGTGATCTCGTTCGCGAAGGAACGGCTTCTCCACCATGGCGATCCGCTGATGGCCGCGGTGGAAGCCGGAGCAACCCGCTTCCGGCCCGTACTGATGACGGCCCTGGCCATGATCATCGGCATGATCCCGATGGCCATGGGGCTGGGTGATGGCGGCGAGCAGAATGCGCCGCTGGGCCGCGCCGTGATCGGCGGTCTGCTCTGCGCCACAATTGCAACACTCACTTTCGTTCCGACGGTGTTCGCTCTTCTGCACAGCCGGATCCACGCCGATAATCAGCCCGACGCAGCAGGGCTCGAGACCGAAGCTTCTCACGCATAAGAACAACGGAGACATGTCATGAGCAAGACAGAACATTCAGCACAGAACGATGAACAGAACGACGGCGAGCACCAGCAGGTCTCGACATCGCAGCCACTATCCCGCGGCCTGAAGATTGGCGCGGTTGCCTTCCTCCTCGTCCTGGCGTTTTTTATCGTGGCGGGCATCACTGACCGAAGCAAGGCAGCTTCGGTTCTCGCGAGCAATACGGAGCGCGCAGCTATTCCGGCCGTCAGTGTGGTGCATCCGGCGCTGAATACGGAAATGCAGGAGATCGTCCTGCCAGGCAACACGCAGGCTTTCAACGACACAGCCATCTACGCCCGCACCAATGGCTATCTCAAGAATTGGTATGTCGATATCGGCGCGCATGTAAAGCAGGGCCAGTTACTCGCGGAGATCGAAACGCCCGAAGTGGACCGTCAACTGGAGCAGGCCAATGCTGACCTGAAAAATGCGCAGGCCAACGAACACCTTGCACAGATCACGTCGACCCGGTGGCAGAATCTGCTGAAGACCAGCGCCGTTTCCAAGCAAGAGACCGACCAGGCCGACAGCGACCTGACTGCGAGACAGGCAACCGTCGACTCCATGACGGCGAACGTCCATCGTCTGGAGCAATTGCAGTCGTTCGAGAAGATCTACGCACCGTTTACCGGTGTCATCACGGCGCGCAACACGGACATCGGAGCACTGATCGACGCAGGCTCCAGCGGCCAGCCCAGAGAGCTCTTCCACATGGCAGCAGTTAATCGCCTGCGCATCTACGTCTCCGTACCGGAAGTCGATTCGGCGGCAGCACCTGTCGGGGCGAAGCCCGCTCTGACGCTCGATGAGTTCCCGAATGTGACCTTCCAGGGAACGATCGTACGGAACTCAGATTCGATCGACCCCAATACCAGGACATTAAACGTCGAAGTCGATGTCGATAATGCGGACGATCGGATCAAGACGGGGTCGTATGTGCGGGTCCACTTCAAACTTCCCAAGCAGGAGGCGGCTGCTAGCGGCGCGTTCATCATTCCTACGAATACGCTACTGTTCCGTGCAGAAGGCCTGCGCGTAGGCGTCCTGCGAGATGGCCATGCGCAACTTCTGCCGGTAACCATTGGCAGAGACTTCGGTTCGAATGTGGAGATTGTGTCAGGGCTGACCGCCGCCGATGCGGTGATTCTGAATCCATCCGATTCATTGACGAACGGGACTGAGCTCCGCGTCGCCGCGGCCAAGGCCGGAGGTGTGCAATGAACAGGCATTTATCGCTGCTAGCTGCAAGCTGCGCGGCATTTCTGTTGAGTGGGTGTATGGTCGGTCCGAAGTACGTGAAGCCCACAGCCCCGACGGCTCCAGCCTATAAGGAACCGTTACCTGCATCGTACGAAGAAAACCAGGGATGGAAACCGTCGACGCCCGGAGACCAAACACTCCGCGGAAACTGGTGGGAAGTATTCAATGACACACAGCTCAATGGCTATGAAGAGGAGCTCACCAAATCCAACCAGAGCTTGAAGATCGCCGAAGCCCGCCTGCGCCAGGCTCGCTCCATGATTCGTTATAACCGGTCGGCGGAGTTCCCTACGATCACGACATCTCCGAGCATCGCGACCGAGCGATACTCTGCGAATCAGCCCTACTTTCCCACTCAGCTTGCCAACAATGGGACCGGCAACTTCACGCTGCCTGTCGATTTTTCTTATGAGGTAGATCTGTGGGGCAGAGTTCGCAGAACCGTCTCAGCATCACGCGAAGAAACACAAGCCACCGCTGCTGACCTTCAAACCGCCGCTTTGAGCCTGCACGCGGAACTCGCTGTCGATTACTTCGAGTTGCGGAGCGCCGACCAGCAGGAGCAATTGCTGCACGACACCGTAACGGCCTACGGCCAGGCGTTGAAGCTTACGGAGGATCGCTTCAACGGAGGCGCGGCGCCCCGGTCCGATGTTGCCCAGGCGAAGACGCAGCTCGATGCAGCGCGCGTTCAGGAGACGGATGTGACTGTCATGCGAGCGCAGCTTGAACATGCGATTGCGATTCTGATTGGCAGGCCTCCGGCACAGTTCAATCTTGCCGCTGCAGCCGATTGGCAGCTGAAGCTCCCGGTCATTCCTGTCGGCGTTCCTTCCGACCTGCTCGAACGTCGGCCGGACATCGCTGCCGGTGAGCGCCGTGTCGCAGAAGCGAACGACCAGATCGGTATTGCGCGCGCAGCTTTCTTTCCGTCTCTCGTCATCGGAGCAGCCGCTGGTTTTGAGGGAACGTCGGCCGTGAATTGGTTTGACTGGCCCAGCCGCATGTGGGCAGCCGGTCCACAAATATCACAGACGATCTTCGACGCAGGACGCCGTCATGCTGTCTCCGACTCGGCAACAGCAAACTACGACGGCACAGTGGCAGCCTATCGGCAGACCACCTTGACCGCATTCCAGGAGGTCGAGGATAATCTGGCGGCCCTGCGCATTCTTGAGGGCGAAGAACAGCAACAGCGTGAGGCCACAGCCTCAGCGAAAGATGCCTTACAGCTCTTTACGAGCCGCTATGAGGGTGGTGTAGATAACTACCTCGAGGTGATCACTGCCCAGACGGTGACACTATCAAACGAACGAAATGAAATCGATATCGATCGCCGGCGGATGGATGCAACGGTCTTACTCGTCAAAGCGGTTGGCGGAGGATGGAGCACAGCCCAGCTTCCGAAGCTCTAATAACGCCAGGATAGGTGTTCGCAAACAAGCCGTTCTGCAGCTATTTTGCAGAACGGCTTGAGTTTTTTGCAATCGCTCGATTCACTTTTTTCGAATAAAATAATGCGCTACGCCAAGACCTGAGTCGCGATTTGATAGAAAGGCTCAGGTCCCTGATCGCGCAGATACCTCACGCAGCTACCCGAAGAGTTACTTTGTTCCGGCAGATTGGGCCTCCAGCTAAATTAAGATTATTTCCCGCCAGATATTCGGAGAAGCCGCAACGATGCAAACCACCATTGCATTCGCAGTAAACCTCAAGTCTCAAGCGAAGTAATTCACGCGCTGAGTATGCCATGCCTCTCGGAAACGGTAGACTGGGTGCGGTCGCGCTCACAACATCAACTCATTTTTCCAGGATAATCGGCCACCTCATAAGTCTCGCACCACCGCTTCATTTGATGAATCAACACAGGAGACCTCTGGTGCACAATCAACTGCGAGCCCGGCTTTTGCTCTTCTTCTTTGCAACGAGCGTATCCCTTCCCTGCTCGCCGCAGCTCCCCTTGAAGGACTCTCGCCTTTCTGCCGAGCGATCGCCGAGCCAGAGCCTATCGAACTCCGTTCCCGAGCAGAGAGCCCACACGCAGAGCTTTCCGCATCTCGAAAAGCGTGGAAAGGCCACCCAACTCGTCGTTGATGGTCAACCTTTCATGATCCTCGGCGGAGAGTTGCATAATTCCAGCTCTTCAAGCCTCGAATACATGAAGCCGCTCTGGCCGCGGCTTGCGGCGATGCATCTGAATACCGTGATTCTGCCGGTGGCCTGGGAGACCATCGAGCCTGAAGAAGGTAAGTTCGATTTCACCTCTGTGGATGGTCTGCTCCGGGGAGCCCGCGACAACAATCTAAGGCTCGTTATCCTTTGGTTCGGAGCATGGAAGAACACGTATTCCAGCTATGCGCCGGCCTTCGTTAAGAAGAACACCGAGCGGTTTCCCAGAGTGCAGACCAGTGATGGTCGAGCTACAGAACGACTCTCTCCTTTCAGCCAGTCCGTCAGAGACGCCGATGCAAAGGCTTTCACAAACCTGATGCACCACCTCCTCGCAGTGGACGGGACCCGACACACCGTGCTGATGGTCCAGGTGGAAAACGAAGTCGGCGTGATTCCTCAATCGCGGGACCATTCGGCGATTGCAGAGGCCGCGTTTTCTGCACCAGTGCCCGCGAAGCTTATGCATTTTCTGGATACCCATCGAACGAACCTAAGTCCCGAATTTCGCGCAGCCTGGGAAGCTGCGGGAGGCAAGACAGCGGGAACATGGCAACAGGTCTTCGGAGAGACATCACTAACCGATGACCTTTTCATGGCGTGGCAATATGCCACCTATGTGGAACACATCACAGCCGCCGGAAAAGCAGAATATCCGTTACCTATGTACGCCAATGCTGCCTTGATCCGGCCAAATTACGAGCCGGGACAGTACAACAGCGGAGGCCCGCTCCCGCACTCGATCGACATATGGCATGCGGGAGCACCCTCCCTCGATTTCCTTTCCCCCGATATCTACTTCAACGAGTTCGCCTTGTGGGCTGGACTGTATGCGCGTCCGGACAATCCACTCTTTATTCCCGAGGCACAAGGAGGCACGAGCGGCGCAGGAAATGCCTTATATGCTTTTGGACATCTTTCGGCACTCGGCTTCTCCGCATTTGGTATCGACGATGAAGGCAACGCGCCGCTCGATCTCGTGGGAGTAACGAATCCTGCAGAGCATCCAGACAACAACGCGTTGGGGTATATGTACAAGACCCTGTCCGAGCTGGAACCCGTGATTCTGGAACGGGAGCAAGCAGGAAAAGTTACCGCAGCGCTGATCGAAGGCGAAGCACAACGGTCCGCGCGAATTTCGATAGATGGCTATACCGCCAGTATTGCGAGGGCGGGCAGTACTTCCCCCTCGGGAGCCCGAGTCGCCGCACTCTTCATTCAGCTTTCGCCCGACGAATTCCTTGTCGTTGGCAGTGGTGATGCACAGGTCACGTTTTCAAGCGGCAGGCCGGGCGCACCCAATACAGGCATCGAAAGCATCGATGAGGAGTTCTTTACTAATGGAGCCTGGGTACCGGGACGGCGTCTCAACGGAGACGAAAGCTCTCAGGGACAAGCGCTTAGGTTGTACTCGAGCGACTCGACACAAGGCAGGATTTATCGAGTGCGCCTCTATCAATATCACTAGATCATGCGCTCGGCGAGTGAGTGGATGACTTTTCATTCAAGCTTGCGAAGAGAATGGGAGCGTGCCATCCAAGATAAGTGACACTTTACTGCGGTCCAGCGCGTCGCGGGACCACAACTGGAACGCGGCGATCCTCGACTTTGTTCGCCAGACGAAAAGCAATCACCATCGCCGGCACGAGATAAGCAAACGATCCAAGCACCCACATGACTACCGCGCCCAGAACCTGATCATCGAGCACCGAAATGTGAAACGGATTCGGGTGGTTGATGTAGTAGGCGTAAACCGGGCGGTCGCAAAAGGCCAGAAACGCCGAGAGCAGCGTCATGACGACATCAGCCAGCGCCAGGTAGATCAGCATCCCCCAGTCCTCGCGCTCCCTAGCAGGCCACGGACGAAAAATATACCACCAGAACAGCAGCGACGTCACGAGAAAGCACAGGTGCTCGACACCGTGCACCGTCTCGTTTGCCAGCGCAAAATTGTAAGCCGCAGGGACGTGCCAGCAGAGATACGCCACGTTCATCGCCAGCCATGCGATCGCCGGAGTCACCATCCATTCGCCCACACGCCGCAATACCCTTACGCGCAGCAGCGGCCCTGCTACCCAGCGCAACAGCGGCACCGGAAGCCCGCGCAACAACGGCACTACCGGCAGCCCATACAGCAAGAGCATCGGAATAGCCGACATCAGCAGCAGATGCTCGACCATGTGAGCCGTGAGCAGTGCATCGGCAAAGCCATCCATCGGTGAGGCAACCACCAGCCACAGCAGCGCCATCCCTCCCAGAAACGAGGCGAGCCGCGCATCCGTAAACATCTTGCGCCGCGTCTTACGAATCGCCAGCCAGCCGCGCACATAGATCGCCGCAGGAACGGCAATCGAGACCGTCAGCCAGATCGGCAATCTCCAGTCCGCGAAGATGTCACGCACCGGATCCGGCATACGCTATGGCTTCTGTTCCGCCGGCGTCGCAGGCAGTCCCTTCGGCGCATCCGATCCGCGGGTGGTCTGGGTCAGGGCTTGCGACGCATTCACCGCCGGCTCCAGATCGTTGCCGCGCAACGTCATCAGGAAGCTCACCAGAGCCTTCGTCTCTGACGGGTTCAGCGCGTTGCCATAGGCCGGCATATTTCCGCCGCCCTGGAGCACCTGCCGAACGAGCTGATCCTCCGTCAGCCGCGTCGCCACGGCATCCAGCGCAGGTCCTCGTAATCCGCCAGCGTTATCCAGCGAGTGGCAGTTGCGACACTGTTTCTCCTGCAGCACAATCGCACCCGA
>FSXA01000541.1_pt1 | contig 24145 bp, 22 predicted proteins | sample 1638081 | NCBI WGS metagenome assembly FSXA01 (sample SAMEA3914788, study PRJEB12502) | metagenome | biome: forest; material: soil | place: Canada | collected 2011-07-03 | depth 0.1 m
GACGGCGAGAGGGATTCGGCCGGGTCTGTAGTAGCGAGGAAGCGGAGTAATGTCCGCGGAGCGAAGAGGCCCTGCTGTTTGTAACGGCTCTAACAAAAAGGGAGGCAAGGGTGAGATGACAAAAGCACCCATCAGTTTGCAGGACCTGAGAAGGAGTCTATATGTCAAGGCGAAGGCAGAACCGTCTTGGCGTTTCTGGGGACTCTACGTCCACGTCTGCAAGATGGAGACTTTGTGGGAAGCCTACCAGATGGCGAGAAGCAATCGCGGGGCGCCGGGGATTGACGGGGTCACGTTCGAAGCCATTGAGGAAAGCGGAGCGGAGAGTTTTCTCGTGCAGATTCGGGATGAATTAGTTGCCAACACGTATCGGCCTATGCCGGCACGGAAGAAGGAGACTCCAAAGGATGGGGGCAAGAAAGTCCGCGTCCTTTCGATTCCCGCAATTCGTGACCGCGTGGTTCAGGGGGCGTTAAAGCTCATCCTGGAGCCGATCTTCGAAGCTGACTTCCAAGCAGGGTCGTTTGGATATCGACCGAAGCGGACGGCGCATGAAGCCGTAGCCCGGGTAGCCAGAGCAATCGTCGAAGAGAAGACGCGCATCATTGATCTGGACCTCGCTGCCTATTTCGATAACGTGCAGCACTGGCTGCTGTTAGAGAAAGTGGCTCGGCGGGTCCATGATGATGCAGTCATGCATTTGCTCAAGATGATTCTGAGGGCAACTGGGAAGAAAGGCGTTCCCCAGGGTGGTGTGATTTCACCATTGCTCAGTAACCTCTATCTGAACGAGGTAGACCGAATGCTGGAAAAGGCGGTGGATACCACGCGACGGGGCAAGTCAACCAGCGTCCAGTATGCACGGTTTGCGGACGACATGGTGATCTTGATCGACGCCGAACGGCGGAGTGACTGGCTGGTGAAGGCGATAGACAGACGGCTGCGCGAGGAGTTCGCGAAGCTTCGCGTTGAGATCAACGAGGACAAGAGTCGGATGGTGGACCTGAAGAAGGGAGAGAGCTTTACTTTTCTGGGCTTTGAATTTCGGCGCATTCTCAGCTTTCAGCGGAAGTGGCGGCCATACTATGCGCCCAAGCTGAAGAAGCGGACAGTGCTGTTTGAAAGGCTCAGGGAGATCTTCCGACAGCACGTCAGCTGGCCCGTTGAGACTGTGATTGCGAAAATCAATCCAGTTCTGCGTGGCTGGGTGAACTACTTTCGGGTCGGTCATTCGAGTATTTGTTTTGGAGTAGTCAAACGCTGGGTAGAGGAGAAGGTGCGGCGGCATTTGATGCGTGCCCGGGGCCGCAAAGGCTTCGGTTGGAGGCGGTGGAGTAGCGAATGGCTATACGGTCAGCTGGGTTTATTTAACAACTACCAGTTTCGTCGATGGTTAGGCGCGAAAGTCGCTCCAGCACGATAGGCCACATAACTCTTGGCACGAAGCAAACAGGTGCGCCCAGTGCGGGAAATCCGCACGCTGGGTGCGATGTGGCGGGGGCTGGAAACGGATTCACGGTTCGGCTATTGAGGCACTCCCAGAGGAAACGGGGAGCAACAGCTAGGCCGGACCTTCGGAATACCGCGCCAGTCCTCGACCCGACCACGATATACAACGTCATCTTGGTCAATGCTTACAGCGACGATCGCTCGACCGATATGAGATGGGCGATCGCTTGGATCGCAACCACCCACAACAGCGTTTGAAGAAAAGTGAAAATCCAAAATCAACGCCCGGCGCCAGCTCCTATCTTCGTATTATTTCCTTCCCGATGCGTGTGGACGGCGACTCAATGAATGCAGCGGGCATTCACGACAACGATCTCATGGTCGTGCAGCGTTGAGCCAAGCCAGCCAATGGTTCCGATATATTGGCCGCGGTGAACGACGAGTGGACGGTTAGGGATCGGGGCGAAGTCAATGAACTGCTTGGGCCTTGTGGGTTCTTCGAAGGAGCCAATCTGGGCGAGTGTTTTTGCTGCGCTGCGACACAGAGAGTGAGGCCTCGAGGAACGGCAGGTGCGGGTGCATTACCGGGGGCTTACTGGAGATGGAAGGAGCATGGCGGTCGGGTGTTGTGCGGTCGCGCTCACAGAGTTCGCAGGGGTTTTGGTGCCGCCGGCGATGAGATGCTTGATATTGGCTTCGATCTCATCCTTGGAAGCGAGGCCGGCGGAGGCGAGGCCCGCGGTTTGCATCTGGACGACGCCGTCGCGACCGACGTAGAAGGATTCAGGGAGGTAGTCGACGCCACCGTAGGCGGGGGCGACCTTGCCGTCGGGGAGGAGGATGGGATAACTGACGTCGATGCGCTTGACGACCTTGGCGATTTCATCCTTGGGGGCTTCGTCCTCGGCGATGCCAAGGATCTCGAAGCCCTGCGGGCCGTACTTCTGTCGGAATTCCTCGAACCAAGGCATCTCGAGCTTGCAGGCGCCGCACCAAGTCGCCCAGAAATTGACCAGGACGGGACGGCCCTTGTAGTCACTGAGGGAAACCCTCCTGCCGTCGAGGGTGGCCAGAGTGAAGGCGGGCGCCTTCTTGTCGCGCATGGGGAGTTCGGAGGAGTCCGCTTCGGCTGAGGGGAGCCGGGCAGTGCCGGGCTTACCGGAGTTGGTAGGGCCGGGAGTCAGGACCATCTGATTCGCCTGGACTTCCTGCAGGGCGAGCCTGCGTCCGCGGAGGTTATGCCAGCCAGCCCAAAGCATTAGGCAAATGCTTGCGACCATCAATCCTAGAACCAATCCGCTCCTCTTCAGATACGACGCGGCAATTGCAAAAAGCATGGACTCTCCTTAGTGAACAAAGACAGCGTTGGAATGTGGTTTGGGTCGCGGTGTCTCTTCAGGCCGATGGTTCACCCATTGTTTGCAGCACGTGCTTCACGATGACTTGTTCTTTGCTCTGCGGCAGCGTACTCACGAGCAAAACGCGTCTTCCAGCCGCATCGCCCTCTGTCACGTTGTAGCCTGCTTCGGTGCGGCTCCGTACGAGTGGCAGCAGGCTGGTGAAAACGCGACGGAGCAATCCATGTTCATCGTCTTCGAGTACGTACATGGAGATCTGCTGCGCACCGTTGCTGTAGACCAGATGGATGTAGCGTGACTTCGAGATGCCACATTCCTTACCGCGCAACAGTTGATAGCCGGGTATCGACAGCTGCTGCAACTGCGGCGGTGTTTTCATGCACCGGGATACAAGCTGTCCAATGCTGCTACCTTGCGTATGCCACTCCTTGTGGCTTGCCCTCACGACTTCGTCCACGTGGTCCAGGCTTGCTTGTTCATAACGTGCATTGTCACGATTCGTCGCACCAATTGTGAGTATGATGAGCAGTCCTGCGGCGACGGCGAATGCAATCCGAATGGGATGACGCACGGTATTGAATATCGAGACAGTCCGCTCCCCCTTGACCTCGGCAAGCACGCGCATGCGCAGCGCAGTGATGTCCACGGATTCAGAGAGCAGGGCGGCGCATATTTCCTTATTCAGTTCCTGCTGCTCTTCCATTTGCTTTTGGCATACCGGGCACTCGTCCACATGACGCTCGAATTGCGCCATGGATGCGCTGTCCAGCTCGCCTGACAGGTGAAGAGGTATGAGGTACTGCACATCGGAACAATTCATGCTGTTGCTCCTTTCGACAACTCGTTCGTTGAGGATTTGGGTTGCAATGCCCTACGGACCTCAGCACGGCCCCTGCTCAAACGAGACATTACCGTACCAATCGGAGCACCAAGCATTATGCCAATCTCCTTGCAGGTGAATCCCTCGACCGCAGCAAGTAAGAGCACAATGCGCTGCTCTTCCTGTAAGGACTCAATCGCGGCAATTACATCGGATCGCGCCAGATCCCCATAGCTGTTGCGAACGGGGGTTATGTTCTCCAGTACCGCAGTTCCCGGCAGATCAACAATCACAAGCGTTGGGCGGCTATGGTTCTTATTCAGCAGATTGATAAGGATCTTGAAGAGCCATGCTTTGCAGTTGGTACCCGCTTCAAAGTGATGAAAGGAACGCCACGCAGAAAGCAGCGCCTCCTGCACGGCATCTTCGGCAGCATGATGATTGCGAGTCATTCGCCGCGCAACGCGAAGCAACGATTCTGCATGCACCATCGCAACCTGCTCGAATTCGTTGCTCCGATCAGACGGTACTATCAAGCCGTGCCTGAACCCTTCTGACGAACGGAATCAAAGTACACCCTCTATAAGGCTGGGTAGAGACGTTTTCATCCCAGATCTGGAGTTCTCCTGCTTATTTGTTGCCGCCAGATCAAAGGGGGGATCTGTTTGCTTGGTCCAGCCTGCGTGATGTCCGGACGATTTGTGGCTCTGGTTTTCCTGACCGATCGAGCGCCACCATCTTTCCCCATTCATAATTGAGGCTGCTGGAAGGGTTGAAGCCAACTTGCGAAAGATCATGGTAAAGCGCGTGGCGAGATCCTTGCTGTTCCGCGAAAGGAGCTTTGTCGCCTTTCCGGCGCAGAGAACCTGGGCACGATAGCCCAGAAATGGATGGCGTTAGACGCCTCGCCGCAAGTACGGCGACCTGGGAGCGCTTGACCTGACCGTCTATATCTTGAGTAGAGTCCGCACAAGCCGCATTTGCCTTCGGGGGCCGAACCAGCGACGAAGGAACCACAGTCTCTTAGCATCTGCTCCCGCAAGATAGCGCAGACGGTCGCTTGGATCGTTTGCCGCTGCAAAGATGGTGGCTGCAACCAGTTCGGACGGACTAGAATTTTTGACCATCCTCGCCCGGAAAGCATTCACCTTTTCCATCAGCTCGGCGTACTCCCTGTGATTGGAAAGATCCAGCACATCCATGGAGCGACCGCCGAAGTCTGTTTTGGTCACACCTGGCTCGATGATCTTGACCTTGATTCCAAATGAGCTCAACTCGTACCACAATCCTTTGGAAAGACCCTCAACAGCGAACTTTGACGAGTTGTAGATGCTGTAACCGGGCGACGCGGCGAGGCCGCCGACGGACGTAACGTTGAGGAGCACGCCATTATGGTTCGCGCGAAAGTGCGGCACGATTGCTTTGGCGCACTCGATCAATCCAAAAACATTCACCTCATATTGCCGCCGTATCTCGATGTGCGTAGCCGCTTCAACAGGGCCGAATACACCATAGCCAGCATTGTTCACCCATGCATCAACACGCCCAAAGGCAACGACCGCTTCCGCAATTGCCGTGTGAATGGTGTCTGGCTTTTGGACATCCAGTTCGACGATCTTTAGACGATCGGACGAGACGAGCCCGGTTTGAAGAGCGGGCTGTCGCATCGCTGCAACGACATTCCAACCCTTCGCTTCGAAGAGTTGAGCCGTTGCTTTGCCGATACCGCTCGATGCCCCTGTAATGACTACCGTCTTGCTGCTACTTGCCATTCTTGTCTTCCTCCCTGCGCATACCGGAGACCAAGGCAGCCATCATGCGTCGTAACTCTGCCTTGAAATCAATCAACATATGTGCGAGACGCGGTTCCTCTGCGATCGCCTCTTTCACGACTGGGGTGGGGAAAGCCATCTGAGCGATTCCGACGGTGCATACCTGAAGCCAACGCAGAAAGAGGCGACCCGTATTTACCTGCCGCAAGTCGAGTGCAGATGCGAAGGCAGGTGCGGCTTCGGAAAGTGCCGCATCAAATTCCAGCTTGAAACTGCGCGCAGCCTCCTTCGAGAGATTCATCTCAAGAACGCTATGCAACAAGGCTCCCAATCGAAGAAGATCGCTGCGTTCGGCAAGCGACGCTACGATCCAGTCGAGCGCAACGTCCGGTGATGGAAGTTCCTTGACTGCATTTTCGAAAGCCTCCAGCCAAGCCCGAAGTTCGCGGGCGAACAGTGCAAGAAAAATCTCCTCGCGCGTCCGAAAGTATAGGTAGAGGGTACCCTTAGCGAGCCCGGCACCGACAGCGATGGTGCTCATGGTTATGTTTTCGAAGAGTTCTCGGCAGAAGAGTTCGCGCGCCGCAGCAAGGATGGTGTCACGACGGCTTTCTTTCAATGCGTCGGTCACGGCACGACGTCGCCCTGAGCCTAATTCGTATCTGACCATGGGTCATTTATAGCTGACCAGGCGTCAGTTACGCAAGGCGGTGAAGTGAATATGAATGAGCCCCCGCCAAAGGACTACGGCTGAGCTCGCCGGTTGAGCATCACCGTCGAGGCGGCCATTCCTTGATTGTCTTGCTGCATCCGCACCGCCGCTCCCAGAAGCTGGGCAGAACCCTCCTGGCCTGAACTGCTGCCTGAGGCGCACGACATGGATTTACCTTTGCGGTCTCGCGAGTCCAGTGAAACCCGTTTTCTCTGCAGCGAAGCGATCAGGGACGAGCCGACTTGCAAGGACCAAAGCGTGAGCAACACTCATCGATTCGCACTATAGGCAAGAATGCGAGGCCCCGGAACGACCCGGGGCCTCGCATTCAACTCATCATATTCATAGTTCAACGGAAATCGTCAGTACTTCATATTCGCCAAGTCCTCGATTAGCCCCGGCCCGGTCGGCTCCCATCCCAGCGTCTTGCGCGTCCACTCGCTCGAAGCCGGCATATCTACCGCCGTAATGCGTCCGAAAAACGGCCCGAAGTGTTCGACTGCTTTTTCAACCGGAATCGAAACTACTGGCATTTCCAGCCCCTTACCGAGTGTCTCCGCGATATCCCGCAGCGACACGCCTTCTTCCTGCACTGCGTGATACGTCGTCACGCCCGGGCCCGTCTTCTCGACCGCCAGCCGATACAGATGCTTCACATCCTTCAGCGGAGCAGCTGCCCAGCGGTTCGCACCATCGCCCACATACGACGAAACACTCTTCTCGCGCGCCATCTGAATCAGCCTCGTCACCAACCCCTGCTTGCGCGTGTCGTGCACCTGCGGCAGACGCACAATCGCCACGTGCACCCCCTTTGTCGCTACCGCCTGCGCCGCCTGTTCCGGCCTGCGCGGAACCACCGTCGACTCCGCCGGAGGATCATTCTCCGTTCGCACATGGCCTGGTGCGCCGCGCATCAGCCCGATCCCGGAAGTGACCACCAGCAGTTTGCCCGGCTCCAGCACCGAACCCAGAGCCTCAATCGCCTTCATTTCGTCCTCCGAGTTCTGCGCGAACGTCGAAAAGTCATGGTTGAACGCAAGATTCACCACAGCATCCATCCCCGTCGCTCCGCTGCGCAGGCTGTCGAGGTCCTGCAAGTCGCCGCGATGAACCTCCGCGCCCACAGCCTTCAACTGTTCCGCTCCGGCATCACTGCGCGTAAGCCCGCGCACCTGGTGTCCCGCTTCAATCAGTTCCTTCACCAGTTCTGTTCCAATAAAGCCCGTTGCTCCGGTCACAAATACACGCATCGCCATTCTCCTGTTGTTGTGGCACCGTCCGTAAAGATCGGGCCGATTTGACATCTGCGTCTTCGTCGAATAAAACGGAGACAGTCCCCGCTTAGTAAGATAACCGGGGTTGCTCCCCGGTTGCATAAAATTTTCATTTCCTGTTCCTATGGCCCCCAAAAAGCTCTCGCCACCCTCGCCTACCCGTAAACCCCGCGCCGACGCGGAGCGCAACCGTGGGCGCATTCTTGAGGTGGCCAAGGAGGTTTTCACACGCGATGGCGCAGCTGCGAGCCTCGACGACATCGCACGCCGAGCCGACATCGGCAACGCCACCCTCTATCGCCACTTCCCAACTCGCGACGATCTCATCGAAGCCGTCTACCGCAACGAAGTCGAAAAGCTTGCGGCAGCCGAACAGCGTTTCGCAGTCTCGATGCCGCCGCTTGAAGCGCTTCGCGCCTGGATGCTTCTCTTCATCGACCACGTCTCCGAAAAAAAGCTCATCATTCCTGCGATGGACACCGTCACCGGCGGCTCCATGCGCCTCCTCGAAGGCTCCCGCTCGCTCATCCACACCGCCTTCGTAGGCTCAGTCAAGCGCGCCATAGCCAGCGGCGATCTCCGCTCTGACACCGACCCCAACGACTTCGTCCGTGCCCTCGTCGGTGTCTTCCACACCACTGCTCTACCCGGCTGGGAGCCCAGCGCCCGCCGCCTCGTCGACATCCTCATCGCAGGTTCGCGCTCAACGCCCAAGCACCCCTCCACCCCACCCCGTACGCGGCAAAAATAGCTAGGCCTCGGATCTACCCCATCCAGGCGGCGAATGGGGCAACAAAGGCGGAACTCAAGCGGCCCCGAAGATCGCCCTTTCGGCATCTGGGTTCTTGAGGTGCCGTAGCAACATGAGGCTGATGTTGCATGGAGACTTCGCGGAACCCGTCTTTCGCAGGATTACTACCGGTAAACGTTAGGTTCCTATCGGGACTGCCACGGCAGACGAGGCAGGGTTGAGCCGGTTCTTTCGGCCGGGGCAGTTTCGATAGGAACGTTTGAGCTGAGCCGCTGGCGTTTGCGGCGGACGCGGTGATCTACCTCTGCATTTTCAATGGCGCCGGCTGGCTGGTCGAGGCGATTAGAGGGGCAAAATTGAACCAACGGAGTCGGGGGAGCCCTGTAATTAGGCAGAACTGAGCCCTGCAAGGTGTGTGCGCGTGCCGTATACAGGCTATTTGGACAGCTGTGGGCACGGGAGAGCCTTGCATGTCGAGCATGCCATCGGGCGACAGGGTAGAGATGTCGTAAGCGATAGCTGTTTTATGAGCTGGCGACGCAGCACCTCTGTGGGGTAGGGAGGCTCAGGTCTGGCCGGAAGTAAAGTTGAGCGCTCATGATGCGTTCGTGCTGGGATCGAAAGCGGCGTTGTCTTCGAAGTTCAGCGCTTGCAGCGTGTACTGCAGCACCCCGGAACTGTTGTAAGCGTGAAGATCGGTCTTCCCGTTTCGTCCCAGGTCCCAGGTTCCTCCCCAGGGATCGTTGAGAACGTACAGGGTTCCGGAGCTGTCCTTTCCAATACCGACGACGTGCGTGAAGCGTTGGCTCCCGGTTTGCCCCTTGACTCCCGTAGTCGTGGTCCAGATAGCCGCCTTGGACACCAAAGGAGCTCATCAGGGACGGAGTGCTCGAAAGATTTCCGTAGATCTGAATGTTCATGTTCGGCCCCTGGTCGGCGACCATCAACTGGCTATTGACGGTGTCTTAGTACAGCACCGAAGGCCGCGAACTAGAATCCATGCTGATGGTGTGCAGCATGTTCCCCGATAGGGCGAATTCCTGGATCGTACCCTCGTTCATCTGGGCGACCCAGATGTTTCCCGATCCGTCGAGCGCGATCGCGCCAGGATCCGTGAGGCTCCAATTCGACTGCCACACGCCAGCGGGTGTGTAGCATCGCACCAGGTTGTCGGGAGGGTCGCTGACATAGACGAGCGTGCCGGTGTCGGCGATCCCCTGTGATGACCTCCGCTAGCCGTTCGGCCGTGTCCGAACTCGCCGACCAAGTCAAATCCCGCGCCCCGGTGCTCCGGTTGTATCAGCCTATAGCCACTACCGCCGATGGTGGAATTGAATTGCAGCGAGGCGAAGAGATCGGTGGCATCGCCGCTCATCGCCCCGCCGATGGTTTGCCCATTAGCGCCCATGGTGCCTGATTTTGGCCGTTCTGGTAGAAGTTGATCCCACCCTCGCTTTCGTCCCACATGGACGAGGTATAGACGACGCCCTCTGGCGCTACCACATGGATCGCATGGCGTCCCCCACGTACGTGGGGACAGTCGAATACGAGTTAGCTACCCACGACGTCGTGTAGCTGACTTGAGCATGGCTGATCGTAGCGCTTATCAGCTGAACGAAAAACCAGGGGATCGCGAAGAATGGCAGCCAATCTTGTTTAGAAAACATGGGGTCTCCTAGGCCTTGTGTACTTATGAATGGTCTTGTAAATTCCGCTTTTGCCGTCTGAACACGAGCCTTGTAGTTCGCGGTACAAAGGCATGTCAATATGAACGACCCACTCAATCTATTCAATGCCACACGTTTCATTCTTACGTTGCTCTCCTGGTAGCACCTGCTTCTTTGAGTGAAGCAATTCCCGACAAAAACGCGGATCTTCTTGGACCGCGCTGTTCCTAGGCATGCGCCATAGGTGTCTCTTCAGAACTCAAGTTCGTCTCATAGCTCAAAACTCTCGGCAGCGGATGTTACCCCTTCCAGTAGGTTCGTGCTCGGGCATCGTGTCTGGCGACAGTGACAAATGTTTGAGGTAGTAAATATCTGAATGTATGCAGTTCTGAAGAATACGTAGAGCGAAGATGGTTGGCTCTAGGAACTTGTTGAAGAACGCGGCATTCTGCGACTGCGGTGCATCTGTGTTCGTCTAACTGACTATGCGTGGAGATGAACGGCTTCAGGGTGGGATGTTCAGCTATGTGTCGCTGGAAGCGCGCGTGCCTCAGGATCATCCGTTGCGAGCGGTGCGGAGGCTGACGGACCAGGTTCTGCGGTCGCTGAGCGGGGAGTTCGACCAGCTGTACGCTGCGACAGGTCGTCGCTCGGTTGCGCCGGAGTATATTTTGCGGGCCTTGTTGTTGCAGGTGTTTTATTCCATCCGGTCAGAGCGGCAGTTGGTCGAGCAACTCGATTACAACCTGCTGTTTCGTTGGTTCGTCGGCCTAGGTATGGACGATGCGGTATGGCACCACGCGGTGTTTTCGAAGAACCGCGATCGGCTGCTGAGCAGCGCGGTCGCGCAGCAGTTCTTCAGCGAGGTCAACCGACAGGCCAAGCGCTTCATGAGCGATGAGCACTTCACCGTGGATGGCACGCTGATCCAGGCCTGGGCTTCGCAGAAGAGCTTCCGGGCGAAGGATGGCTCCGACGATGACGACGGCTCGAACTTCCGCGGGCAGAAGCGCAGCAACCAGACGCATGCATCGACCACCGATGGCGACGCCCGGCTGTATAAGAAGAGCTACGGCAAGGAGTCGAAGCTGAGTTATCTGGGCCATGCCTTGGTGGAGAACCGCAACGGCCTGATCGCGGCCGCGATGGTCACCCATGCCGATGGATATGCCGAACGCGACGCCGCGCTGTTACTGCTGCACGAGAAACAGAAGGACCGCTCGCGGCGCATTACCGTAGGCGCGGACAAGGCCTATGACACCAAGGATTTTGTGGCCACGGCACGAGAACTGAATGTCACCCCGCATGTCACAAAGAACGAGAAGGGACGCCGCAGCAATCTGGATCGGCGGACCACGCGCCAGCCCGGGTATGCCATCAGTCTCAGTCGCAGATGGCTGGTCGAGAAGGGCTTCGGTTGGCTGAAGCAGACCGGACCGCTGCGCCAGGTCAAGTTACGCGGACTGGAAAAGGTGGACTGGTTATTCGTCTTCAGCTGCGCCGCCCACAACCTAATCCGGCTGCCCAGGCTTATCGCAAAACGACAAGGAGTGAGCCTCAGGGAGAAGTGCGCCTGAAACCTGGTGCGGCCTCCGGGAGTGCCTCCCGGAGACCACGCAAGGCCACGTGAATACAGCGGAAATACCACTTGCGAACAATATTCATAGCCGACAGAGCGCGAATCCCCAAGGAATATGCGCCGCCGCGGAGAAGTTCAACAAGTTCCTAGGGCGATGCACTCACCCACCTTGATTTGCAGCATGCAAGGTTGGCATTCCCACCATGATTGGCAGAGAATTCGCGGGCATGTCGCGGGTCAAGGCCTGAGGAAGCCGACCGAAGAAGAATGCGCGCCTGAGGCGCGGCGGGCGCGCGAGCAAAAACAAGCTCGCGTGGGAATGCCCATTCCAGAGAACCGCTTTGCAGCGATCCTCCGGTGGACTCTGTTCAGACGATCACTGGCATGGCGAAAGTACGCATCGTCCATTTCCACGCCGATGTACTTGCGGCCGCGGCTGCACATGAGCTTCCTCACCGGGAAGTAAGAGCTGCACCTCGAAATGCCGCAAAACATTAACTTGTCAGTGATCAAGGAGACTGCTACAGTCTCTGAACACAGTTCAAAGACAGCCTTTCTCGTAGTTTTCTCCCTTCCATGACAAGGTAGCTCCCGGCTCAAAGTATCCAGCGTCCGCAGTTTTTATTGCGGCTGCTTTCTGAAGTATTCCCGTTTGCGGGCTCTCAATCGCGCGGGAACGTATGGGGTTGGGTTTCTAAATTTTAATCTGACTTTGCTGGAAGTGATCGTGTGATCCGTGCGATGCAACGCAGGCCCGTGGTCGCTGACAGAAAGAACCGAGGATCATTATGCAGAGACGTATCAGGATTCTCACTTTGTTCGCCGTTTGTTTTCTTGTCGTCCTGTGTTTGGCGGGACTTTATTACACAAAAATAACATCAGCCCAGCTGCAGCCGTTTCCTAAGACACTTTCGCCGGAGCTTCCTTATGATGTGGACGCTGCCCGGATAACCGGTGAGATGGATAAGGTCCATCCGCAGGAGGGCGGGGACTACTCGCCCAAGGATGCGGACCTCGTAATCAAGGCGCAGCGCGACTTCGACATCCTCTCGTGGCAGGCATTTCTGGCGTTGAACTGGCCGCAACAGTCGTACGGTGTGCCCCAGGCCAGCCTCGATTCCACCGCAGGCGAGCCGCTGTGGAGCTATTGGGTACCAATCGATAAGATCTTTTTGCCGAATGGTGCGAAGCCCGCCTGGAATCAGGCGCAGCAGGTGAAGGATGTTGCCGCCAACGGCATTCCCCTCAACATGACCAAGGCGGCTTGGCGCCAGGAGGCTTCAGCAACGGATAACTTTCAGGCTTTCTCCGGCCCATTGGTTGACCAGAACGGCAAATGGGCGCGCTATGAAGCGATGGTCGATCCCGAGGAATACGAGTACATCGTCCAGAACACCCTCTATAGCATCGATGGTCAGATCGCATTCAGCAATCGCGACACGAAAGACAACGGAGTAGATTTCCCGATCAATGTCGGAAAAACGAAGCGCGGCGCTATCGAGATCAAGCTTTCCTGGAAGGAACTCGGAGCCAACGACGATCGATCGCGCTTCTATACGAAGAAGGTCTGCATCGTGCGCTCAGAACCACCCACGAATACCCCGGCTCAGTGCCAGACCATCGATGCCGGGTTGGTTGGAATGCACATTTCGATGCGGACTGAATCGTCGCCGGAATGGATTTGGAGCACCTTCGAACAAATTGACAACGTGCGTCAAAATCCAATAGACCATGGCGGGCTGAGTCATGCGAACTTCATGAATCCAGACTCGAAAGACGCTCCGAACGTGCTTGCACCCAAGAACGCCGATTGCACGAACGGTGCCAACTGCGAGAGCTGGTTTGAGAATCTGACCACGACGCCGGTGCAGACTACGCGGGTGGTCGTTCCTCTGCAAAAGGGCCTGAATCCCCTGGATGACAAAATCGGCGCGGAGGTCAAGGATCTGAACAAGCAAGTGCAGGCGTTGCTACGCGATCAGAAGTCTGTGTTCCAGTACTACGAACTGATCGGAACGCAATGGCCGCTGCACCGGTTCGCTCCCGCCTACGCCGGCGGCCAGGGCACCGCGCCGGAGAGCATCACTCACAAGATGCCGGGCGACATGGTTCCCGTCTTCCTGGTGAACACGACCATGGAAACCTTCTTTCAGGAAGGCGCGCAGAACGCGGGATGCGTAGAGCAGGATGACCGTATGCCCGACAACTGTGTTGCCGATACGACGCCCGTGGTGGCCACGGAGAGCTGTGTCGGCTGCCACTACTCAGCCGGTATCGCGACAGGTTGGAAGCATAACGTCGATGGGACGGTTGTGACTGTTAACGGTGTCAAACAGCCGGTTTACGGCATCGACGGTCACTTCGGCCGTTCGGGTCACGGCGAGTTCAGCTGGATGTTGCAGATCGAGACCAGCAAGCAGAACGTCAGCCCGGAGGAGAGTACGCCGGTACGCAAGCATTTTTCCTTGAAGAGTCCGAATCGTCAGCCCTAGAACTGGACTAAGAGCCGTAAGAGAAAAGGATTTCGTCATGAGCGTCGATTCAAGCAATTCCAGCTACCGTTACGTCCGGGTGGACGAGTTCAACCCCAACAGCGCCGAGGGATGGACCGCATTCGGCGATGTGGTGCAGTGCCTCTACGACAAAGCCGATGGCATTTTTACGTTGACGGGAACTCCACCGGGCGGTACGCCTCCGCCTGCTCCCGCCGCGGGTGGCGCGGGGGTGCCACCCACAGGAACCGTCGCGCCTGGAGCGGCTGTCTCTGCCGGCCTGGCTCCCGTACTTAAGATCTTCATCCTTGGCCCGTACGCCTTCCGTGTGCGCTTCAACCCGACCGGCGATTACAGCATGGATGGTTCCTTCGCCGTGGTCGACAAGAACCTGGGGACGGCAACGGTCAACGTGCTGCAAAACGACACGGAGAAACTCTCGGTCGACCTCGGCGGTATTCGCCTCGACGTGCTCTTCCATCCGTTCACGGTACAGGTCTACCTCAAGGGCCAACTGATCAGCACCGATACGGCGCAGGGGCTCATTTATGTTGCGGACGGCGGCTCCGCGGTCGCAAGCTTCAAGAATCTGCCGGCCAATGCCTATTACTTTGGCGCCGGAGAAAAGGGTGGCTGCGACCTTACCCTCAACCAGGCCAACCTGACCTTCTTCAACTACGACAATTTCAAATACTCCGGTCAGAACCAATCCTACGGCGGCTTTGGAGCGGTCGTCCCGGAGAGCTTCCCAACCGGTCCTCTGGATTGGACTGAGCCTCTGTACAACTCGATTCCATTCCTCATCGAGGACAACCCAAACCCGCTGACCGCGGCAGGAGTGCCGACCGGCGTTCCGTATGCATACGGAATCCTGCTTGATAACGAGTCCCAGACTTACATGAACTTCGGCGCGAGCTCCTCGTTCAACGGAAATATGTATGGTAAGTACTTCTTCGGAGCGCTCTATGGCGAGATCGACTACTACTTCATGGCGGGCGAAAACACCCAGGAGGTACTGACCCAGTACAAGACGCTGGTCGGGCCTGCCGCGCTGGCACCCATGTGGGCTCTCGGCAATCACCAGGGATGTTACGGCTATTACGATCAGGGCAAGGTCATTGGCGCAATCCAGGCCTATCGTGCGGCAGCGATTCCGCTCGATGGCATGCACATCGATGTCGACTTCCAAAACAACTACCGCACCTTTACCGCGAGCAATCTCAAATTCCCGGGTGGCGGCGCGCCCACGTTTGCCGCCGCAGCCGCGTTGGGCGTAAAGTGCAGCACCAATATCACCGGCATCGTCACTATCCAGCCCGAGGATGAGGACGGCAATGATACGCCGTACCCAGTGCTCGTCTCCGGACTCGCCGCGAATGCTTTCGTTCAGGACAATCGCGCCGAGGGACCAGGGCCGAATTTCCCCAATCCGTTCATCACCAACGAGAGCTACGGCGTCAACCAAGGCTCGAATCCGTACCCGTCGCCCAATGCGCCTTATAACCCCGACCATAATGGCACCGCGCTCGGCACCTATGGCCACTATGCCGACCTGGGGCAGGAGAACAATCGTCTCTGGTGGGGCACCCTGTACAAACCGCTGCTCGACGCCGGCCTTGAGATGGTGTGGCAGGATATGACCGATCCGGCGACACAGCCGAGCGTCGGCGACTCCGCGCCCTTCAAGACCCTGCCGCTGAACGTGCTCATGTTCGATTACACGCAGAACAAGATGGTTCCGTCTGCCGAGATCCACAACGTCTTCGCACTGAATCTGATCAGCGCGACTCATGCCGGACTGCTCCAGCTGCGTGCGGACGCCAACATTGACAAACGGCCGTTCATCATCGCGCGAGGCGGCTTCACCGGGGTGCATCGCTACGCGGCGAGCTGGACCGGCGATTCGGCTTCGGATTGGAACTTCCTGTCGATCCTTATTCCCGAGGTGCTTAACTTCGGACTCTCCGGCCAGCCCATGGCGGGGGCCGACGTCGGCGGCTTCGCGACCAGTTCCGTCGGGCCGGACGATCCTGCCAACGGCACCCTCGGCAGTACCTCCGTCGACTCCAGTACACACACCGTGTACGGCAGCATTACCGACCCTGAATTGATGGCCCGCTGGACCACCCTCAGCGCCTTCATCGGTTGGTGCCGCAATCACTACGACGGCTACAACAAACAGTTTCAGGAACCGTATGCCTATGCCGACCCCTGCCAGTCGGCCTGCCGCAAGTACATCGAGATACGCTACAAGCTGTTGCAACTCTTCTACGACCTCTTGTATCAGTGCACACAGACCGGTCTGCCCATCTGCCGCCCCCTCTTTGTTACCGATCGGAACGACATGAATGTCTATCAGCATCTGAACGATCAGTTCATGGTCGGCAACGATCTGCTGATCGCACCGATCATCTCCCGCGGCAGTGTCAACCGCCCGGTCTATCTACCGGCCGGCAGCAACTGGTTCGCCTACCAGGATGCAAGCGCGCCGCTCCCGGCGGCCAATGCCGGAGGCCAGAGCTTCAACTGGTATGCCCCGCTCGACGTGGTGCCGATGTATGTTCGTGCCGGCGCTATTCTTCCTCGGCGCGAGCTCGAACAGTATGTCGGCCAACTGCCTGTTTGCCCGCTGACGTTTGAATGCTATCCCGGCCCGGATGGTTCTTATGAACTCTACCTCGACGATAAAATCGGACTCGGATATCAGAAGGGCAACTACAGGCTCACCACCATTGCCCAGATGTCTGTGGCAGGCAGCCGCACTGTCACTGCCACCCGTACGCAGGATCAGTTCACGCCCAAGGAGCCTTTCTTTTATATATCGCTACTGCAGGCGACCCATGCCACGGGCGTAACCGTCAACGGTCTGTTGGCTCCGGACCTCACTGCGGCGACCGATCAGGCAGGCGCGACGGCCCTGGCGGTATCCCCCGCCAATGCGTATTACTTCAATGCTTCGTTGCATACCGTGTTCGTCAAGGTCTTCGACGCTGCTGCGGTTCTGACAACGCGTGCGACTTTCTAGAGGAATGCCATGCCCTTCGCCACTGGACCGGGTCAGCCGCAACCGATGGGAGCGACAGTTAACGCGACCGGCGTAAACTTTTCGCTGTTCTCGCAAAACGCCACGCGGGTCGATCTCCTGTTGTTCAACGCACCGCGGGATCTGGCGCCTTCGCAGGTTGTCACGATCCAGCAGCCGACCATGTTTTACTGGCATGTCCAGGTGGATGGTTTACGAGCGGATACCGCGTATGCCTTTCGTGTACACGGGCCGTCGACGCCTACTGACCTGGTGCAATACGGCCATCGCTTCAATCCGAACAAGGTGCTGATCGACCCGTATTCGCGGGGTACCCTCGACAATCTCTGGGTCGCCGCGGCCTCGAAGGACAATTTCGACAACGTGGCTCAGTCGATGCGCAGCATGGTCATCGACGACAGCAATTACGACTGGGAGGGAGACACTCCACCGAATACGCCCTTCGAGTCCACGGTGGTATATGAAATTCATCCACGCGGTTTTACCAAGTCTCCTTCGTCCGGCGTCGGCAACCCTGGGACCTTCTCGGGATTAATCGAGAAGCTACCCTACGTCAAGTCCCTCGGAGCTACCGCCATTGAACTCATGCCGGTGTTCGATTTCGATGCCAAGACGCCGAAGAGGATCGATCCGTTGACAGGCGAGGGATTGAATAACTATTGGGGTTACGATCCCATCAACTTCTTCGCGCCGCATGCGGAGTATTGCGTCTCTCCCATGACTGCCAACCACGTCACGGAGTTCCGCGATCTCGTCAAGGCGGCTCACGAGGCGGGCATCGAGGTTATCCTCGACGTGGTCTTCAACCACACCGGCGAGGACGATCAGAATGGTTCGGTCCTAAGCTTCAAAGGTGTCGACAACAGCGTCTTCTACTTCCTCCAGCAGCCCGACCACACCTATTACCGCGGCGACCTTACCGGGTGCCCCAACGCGGTGCGCTGCAATCATCCAGCGGTGACCCAGATGCTGGCCGATGCGCTGGCATACTGGGTCACCGAGATGCATGTAGATGGTTTTCGATTCGATCTCGGCGCCGTCCTGACTCTGGGCGAGAACGCTCAAGAATTGGATTTCCCACCCATCGTCTGGGCTATCAATCTGGATGCTCGTTTCGCCAATATCAAGGTCATCGTCGAGCCCTTCGGTGGTCCTCAAGGAGATGTTCTTGGTAAGTTTCCCGACATCCGGTCGGCAACTTGGAACTATCAATTCAGGAATGGCATTCGGCAATTCGTCCGCGGCGATGCGGGCTTGATCGGCCAGGTCGCCAGCCGTATCTGCGGCAGTTCAGACATCTTTGACCAGGCCGACTATGGCCCGCTCAACGGCATCTCCTATCTCTGCTGTCACGACGGTTTCACCCTGAACGACGTGGTGAGCTACAACGTGAAGCACAACGAAGCAAACTTCGAAGACTCTGGCGATGCCGACAACGTCAGCAATAACTATGGCGTCGAAGGCCCAACCACCGACCCGGCGATCAATTCGATTCGTGAGCGCCAGATTCGCAACTTTCTCGCCCTTCTTTTCCTTTCTCAGGGAGTTCCCATGCTGCTCGGCGGCGATGAGTGCCGCCGCACACAGATGGGAAACAACAACCCGTACATCCAGGACAATCCCACGAGCTGGTTCGATTGGACTCTGCCGGTTACGGAAAAGGATCTGGTCGATTTTACCAGTGGAATGATCGCTTTCAGAAAAAGTCACCCCACGCTTAGCAGGCAGACCTTTTTCACCGGCCAGGTAGTCGCCGATGGTCTAAAGGACATCGATTTTCACGGCTGCAGCCTGTTCCAGCCCGGCTTCAACGACCCGAACTCGAGGGTTCTCGCGATCACAATCGCCGACCCAACGGGCGTGGAGCATATCTACGCCATCTTCAACATGGACTTCACCGCCTTGCCTTTCCAACTCCCGCAATTGCCGGGAAGGAGATGGTTTCGATTCGTTGACACCGTCCTGCCGTCACCGGACACGATCTCAACGCCTGGCGCGGAGGGCGCAATCACGACGGCGACTTACGTTGCCAGCTCCAGGTCGGTCGTCATTCTGGTTTCGAAGAAGTCATCGAATGTATAGTCCTTATCCGAGACTAGAACGGCTCCGCTTGGGGGAAGCGATCTCGACGGGTCTGAAAGTTTCTAGCCTGTTCCACTGTCTTGTCGATTTCACTTCGACCTAGAACGCGACCCTTGTCTTTCGTGGACTTGAACGCCGCTGCGTGAACTGATTGGATCCCGCTGAGATCGAGGAAGTCGACGCCATAGGTCTTCTCGCCTGGCTGGCCGAACATAGCAAGGCATAAACGGAACCTCTGCTGGCTAAGAAGATTACGCAAAGCGTCTCAACTCTGCTTCGTTGCTCGGTGTAGTAACGGAGAAGATAAGAAGCTGAGGCTCCGCACCTGCTCCGGAGTCGAATGGCTTTTTGGAGTGGAACCCCTTGGGCTGACAAAGAGGTCTGTTCCCTGAGGGCAATCAGGTCGTGGAGACCCGGTGAAAGATCCCTTCGGCAAAAAAGTCGTTTGTTGGAAGTTTTACGGGGCAGACCCGTACCCTTTCCTTTTCGCGTCTCTGCAGGTTCTGACCTTCGGAGCAGGCTTCTTTTCTATGGAGGCCGCAATCGCAACGCGCTGGAGGAAGCGGGCATGAGCACAGCTGATGCGAAGCCGCCCGAGCGGGATGAGGCACAGATGATTGTGGCCATTCTGGCAGGGGACAGGGAGCTGTATCACAGGCTCATCCAGCCGTACGAGCTGAGCGTCTATCGCATGGCGCTGTCCTTCATGAAAGACGAGACGGAGGCGGAGGACGTGGCGCAGGAGGCCTTTCTCAAGGCCTTATGCCACCTAGAGAATTTTCGCGGAGAGTCCAGGTTCAGCACGTGGCTGATCAGCATCACGCTGAACGAAGCGCGAAGACGGCTGCGTCGGCAGAGCACGGTTCGGATGGAGTCGCTCGACGAGCCCCCCGAGGAGGGAGGAAAAGTTTTGCCGGCGCTCCTGTGGGACTGGCGGGAGATTCCCTCGGAGGCTCTGGAGCGGCGCGAGGTGCGAGCGCTCCTTCAGCAGGCTATCGGACAGCTTTCGCCGATCTATCGGGAAGTAGTGGTGCTACGCGATATCGAAGAACTCAGCATTGAGGAGACGGCCGGCGCACTGGCCATCAGTACTTCTTCGGTGAAGGTACGACTGCATCGGGCCCGTATCATGCTGCAAAAGGAGCTTGCGCCCAAACTTAAGCTGGTGAGTCTGAAGAAAAGGAGGTGGCTCTCGTGGTACTAGAATGCAAACACGTCTGGGACTATATCTCCGAATTTCTCGACGACTCGCTGCCATCGGAAACAAAGGAACTGGTGCAAAAACACCTGGAGAATTGCGAAATCTGCTCCGCCATTCTCGACTCGACGCGCAACATCCTCGTGCTGACCGCTGATGATCGCGTGTTCGACTTGCCCACCGGCTACAGCGAACGCCTGCACGCGCGGCTGACGCGGGAGATCCACGGCGTGAACAACCGTCCGGACAAGCCCACGCGTGACTAAATGGTGCCATGAAGACAGACGTGGAATCCCCATTCCACCCCAACGAGCAGCAGAGTCAGAATCGCCAGGTAGATCTGCCATGCCTCCGAACGGAGCTGCTTCGCATTCGGAGGTTTCATTCTCCACTGCGATGCGGGCCGCGCGCGCAGCTTGCGAACCCGCCGGACGGCATACAGATTCACCACGGAACCGGCGATAGCAACGATTTCCATGGGGATGCGGAGCGCCGCACCATGCAGCGCAGCGAGGAAGTTGAGCCCCGCTGTTGCCGACGCCAGCGCGCCGACGCCGATCAGCAGTCGCACGCCGCTGATCGCGAGAAATGCCGTACATGCACTCTGCAGTAGAACAAAGCAGAAACTGGTGAGCCCAATCATCCATGACCCGTTCCTAACGGCCTCATCCTGAGCCGGTGCAGACGAGATCTCCTGTTCGAGCATGTCTCTCCTCCTGATTTCAATGCTACCGTCTCCCAGGTCCGCAGCTAGGTGAACTCGCCGATTTTTTTAGACGACCTCGTGTAACTTTCGAGTGCCTTGGTTTCTCCAACGTGTGTTCCCGTTGCGAGACGCGGGAGGGAGTTCTATGCAAATTCGTCCGCTGTTTGCACGTTCAGTGGTTCTTTTTGCTCTCAACCCGGCCGTCCGTTTCGCGACGGCCCAAGACTCTGCTCAGAGAAATCCCACCTCCGTAGCGATCGTAGAGCTCTTTACTTCGGAAGGATGTTCCAGCTGTCCTCCGGCCGATGCGCTCCTGCGTCAGATCCATCTCAAGCAGACGAGCGCTGGGCAGCTGATTGTCGGCATCAGCGAGCACGTGACGTACTGGAACGACCTCGGATCCGTTCTCATCGCCGGGTATTACCCCGAAGGCAGAGCGTCTACGCCGCGCGCCTCTCTCCCGAGGGTCCCTACACCCCCCCAGATGGTCTTGAATGGACGCGATCAGTTCGTCGGGAGTGATGCGGGTGCGCTTGAACGGCCCTTCGAGACGATGCGCGTCGAAGTCAGCTGCATCTGAGCATACTCTCGTTGGCACCCTCATCGTCGGGATTGGACGTGAAATTGTCACTCGCGAGAGAGACGTCGAGGCCGCTCGATATCATCGCGGTTCTGACGGACGATGCGGACCGATCTAATGTGCTGCGGGGCGAAACGGCGGGGGGCTTGTCCAGCATGTCTCAGTGGCGCGTTTGTTGACGCGCGTCACGACGATCAGGAGTGGGGGGGGACAATCGGTTCACGTGACGGTGCCCAGCGGTTTCCAGCACCGGCCATCACCTGATTCTGTTTGCACAGGAGCAACATCAGGGCGCGATTTTAGGTGCAGCTACGGCGCCCCTCTAGGCAGATTCCGGGTTTCTGTAACCAAATCTCATTTGATGTCTCAAACAAACAGCGAGGGGCGAATGATCACTAGGTCGCCGGTCACGTTCTCTCCCTTCGTCAGCAGCGGGTCCTATCCCACCTCGAAGGCCAAGCGCCTGATCGAACTGAAGAAAGGAACACTTCATGAAGACCAACACCGTAAGCAACCTCGCTCTGGGCGCGGCTTTTGCCGGCCTCCTTGGCGGTACCTCCGCTCGCCTCAACGCCCAAACGGTCTCGGGCCAATCGCAGGCCACCGCTAGTTCCTCGACCATCGCCGGCGTGATGATTGCTGTCAGCCAGAAGGAGTTGCCCAAGCATCGCGGAGAGGCACCGCGATTCTCCGCTATCGGAGATTGGCTCAGTGCGGTCTGGCGGTCGAAAATTCATTCAGATCGGGTATAGTTTCTGTTCACGGCGCGTGAGACAGATAACAGACAGAAGTTTGAGCCGCCTTCCCCATGTAAGTGCACGTTGAGTCTCCACCGACGTAATCGTTGCAGCAGAACAGAAACGACTGAAAAGAGGTTTGAATGCCCCAGTCACCCTTATCATCCAGAAATTTGCCGCCAGCGCGGCTGGCGATCATTGCTGCGGTTGTCGGCGTGGCCGCTGTCGCTTTTGCATATACGGCGGGATGGCTCTCGCCCGATCGGCTGACGCCAAAGAAGTTGGTAGCTTCACTGGCACCTCCGGGCGGTCCTGCACTGGGCCATCGTCGTAACCACGCCAAAGGCATCTGCTTCACCGGCACATTTGAAGCCAACGGTAGCGGCTCGGAGTTCTCCAAGGCACAGGTCTTCATCCCCGGCCAGTATCCCGTGGTAGGACGCTTCAACCTCGCCACTCCAAACCCGAATGCCGCCGATGCGATGGTGCGCGTGCGTGGCATCGGTATTCGCATCACCCCGCCGAATGGCCAGGAGTGGCGCAGCGCTATGATCGACGCGCCGATCTTTCCTGTTTCCACGGTGCAGGGTTTCTATGACCTGCAGACGGCCTCCGGCAGCAAGAATCCCGATGCGATGAAGAAGTTCATCGCATCGCATCCGGAATTCACCACGTTTCTCGGCTGGGCCAAAAGTGCGCCTTGGACCGGAAGCTACGCTGAGGAGCGTTACAACAGCCTCAACTCCTTCGTGTTTATTGATAATTCCGCAGCTAAGCACACCGTACGCTGGTCACTGGTTCCGGCAGCGCAGCCCATCTCGATCTCGCCGGACGAGTTGGCCAAGCGCGGCCCCGACTTTCTGGATCAGGAGATCACTCAACGTGTTGCTTCCAGCCCTCAACGCTGGAGCGTGGCAGTAACAGTCTCTAACCCCGGGGACCCCACCGCAGACCCCAACAAAGCGTGGCCTGCCGACCGCCGCACGATCAATGTGGGCACTCTCACCGTGCAACAGATCGAGCCAGAAGCTGACGGTCCATGCCGCGACATCAATTACGATCCGACCGTCCTTCCCGCTGGCATTACGACCTCGGACGATCCATTTCCCTCCGCTCGCTCAGCGGCTTATTCCCGCTCATATAACAGCCGCACAGCCGAAGAGAAGTACTATCCGCGTAACGCGGCAGGAGGCAAGCAATGACAACGAGTCGCAAACGCTTCACCGCACCGCAGCGACTGCTCCACTGGCTAATGGCAATCTGCATCCTGTCCATGCTGTTCATCGGCGTTGGCATGGTCTCCACCGTCGCCACCAAGTACCTGACCTTGGTGCAGATTCATAAGCCGCTCGGCATTGCCATTCTGGTGCTGGCGCTTATTCGTTTATCGCTCCGCTTTGTTTTTCGTGCGCCAGCATTGCCAGCCGACATGCCAGCGACGATGAGGCTTGCCGCGGAACTATCGCAATACGTCCTCTACGCTCTTATGATCGGTATGCCGCTGATCGGCTGGGGCATGTTATCCGCGGCCTCGTATCCCGTGGTGCTGTTCGGCAGCGTGCATCTGCCATCCATCCTGCCCGTAAGCCCCAGCCTGCATACACTGTTGTGGCGTATGCATTACTATCTGGCCTTTGCTTTCTTCGCAACCATCCTGATGCATGTCGCAGCGATCCTCTTCCATAAATTGGTAAGGAATGATGGCGTATTCGAGGCAATGGCACCTGTGCTCAAACACGACCAGTCGGAGTAACCTAGCATCTCTCCACTGGTCGCATTTGGGAAGACTGTCAGACGTTGAGATATATGCGGTTACACACTGGGTCACTTCCGAGAAGCGAGTTTGAACTAAGCCGCTGGCGCGGCGGATGCTGCATTTGTGGCGGGATAAGCGGCGGCTGGGTTTAGGGTTTGGGTCACAAGGA
>FSXA01001173.1_pt1 | contig 24069 bp, 11 predicted proteins | sample 1638081 | NCBI WGS metagenome assembly FSXA01 (sample SAMEA3914788, study PRJEB12502) | metagenome | biome: forest; material: soil | place: Canada | collected 2011-07-03 | depth 0.1 m
TGCAATCTCCTGCAAGGGAATCCATGAGCGCGACCGCGGCAGCCTTGGATGCGGCGTACGCTCCTGCACCCGCTCCGTGATCGAAGGCCGCCTTTGCGGCCACGTTGACGATAGATCCATGGCCTGCTCGTAGCATGGCAGGCAGCGCTGCTCGGGACAGAACGAAGCCGGAGCCCAAATTGAGCGCCAGCATGCGGTTCAAGACCTCGGAGTTCAAGTCCCACAGCTTTGTGCCTCCGGCATAAGCCCCTACCGTATTGACGAGGGTGTCCAGCTTGCCATGGTCCGCCAAAATTCTACTGATGAATTCAGCAGTAGCAGACTGGTCCGTTACGTCAACAGGGTATCCCTCGAGAAAGGATTTATTCGAACCAGCTGCATCCTTCAACGCGAGGAATTCATCCTCCTTGCGGTAGGTCACCACCGTTTTGGCGCCTTCGCGAAGGAATGCGAGGCTGACTGCCATGCCCAGCCCGCCAGTCCCGCCTGCCACAGCGACATTTTGCCCCGAAAAGTCGATCTTCATGTGGCCTCCACAGTGGTGATGATAAAGATTCATTTCGAGACATGAATGATTCAGGGATTCGCTTTGACATTGAAACCCGACGGCTTGCCCGGATGATGACTTCGCAAGGCCTGCAAAGTACTTCGCCAAGGGTTCGCTCGCCCGACTGGGGTGATCACAGATGGCATCGTCATCGTAAATATCGTGTTCCGCATTTGCATCGCCGGCTGCCTGCAGCTATGCCCTGGAAGAGTAGCTTCGGGAACATCCTTCAGCGGGCCGGGCTCACGAGACCCAGGATACGCATTCGCAGCTAATGCAAGAGTGTCACGCTACAGCAGCGACTTGATCGCGGCCTGAATGCCTTCGGAATCCAGACCTTGGTGGCCCATCTGTTGCCATAAACCAGCGCTGCCTTCCTGGTGGGTACCAACGTGATTGTATTTTCCCTTAAATCCGGCCTGCAGCAGGTAACTTCCGAAGCGGCTACCCAGGCCGGTCTTGACGTTCCATCCTTCGACGACCAACACAAATGGTGCCGCCGCGAGCATCTTCATCGTGGCTGGGTCGACGACGTTCAATGTTGGCTTATTGATGAGACCGACGTTCACTCCGTTTTCCTGCAAGGTGATGACCGCATCGAGCGCGCGATAGACAGCCTCGCCTACCGCAACAACATAACCGCCCCCCGCCTTCGCCTCTCGGACCACATAATCCTTGCCGGGCTCAAAAGGCTTGTCTTTGTAGAGTGGATTGCCGTCGCCGTCGAGAATGTCCGGCACCGCAGCACGCGTCGTGAAGAGGAATCGCAGACCCGGGTCGCCATAGATGCGCTTTACGCACGCGGCGAACTGATGCTGATCCACAGGGAAGTACAGCCGCGTCGTGTCCTCTCCGTGACCGGGTTTCACCCCGCCATCGGCATACATGGAGTTGATACCGAAGTGACAGGTATTGTCGCCCATGTCATCGACGCCGCTATGACTGAAGTGAGCGAGTACGTTGGAAAAATTCAAGCGCGACATCGTGATCTCGCTCACACACATCTCAAGGAATGCGCTGAACGTGCCATAGATGCTCTGCTTGCCAGAACTGGACCCGAAGCCTGCCGCGGCAGAAAAGTTACCGCGCTCCATGATGCCCCCGCGCACGAAGATTTCAGGATGGGACTTGCGGATATGGTGCAGACCGCACGAACCCTCCAGGTCGTTGTCGAACACGCGTACACTCTCCAGTCGTTGTGCCTCGGTTATACCGTCGAGTATCTCGTTGATGATCTTGCCGAAGTCATCACGATTCTTGCCGGTCCCGGATGATCCCTTGAAAGTCAGTGGATTCTTCTCCGGCTTCGCTGCTTTCAACATTTCTACCGCGCGCTCGTAGCCGCGGTTCTCGAGATATTCAATGGCCGTCTCAGCCTTCAGGACCTCATGGGCGTGTGGGCTGCCCTCGGCTCCCTTGATTCCGGGAGCCATCGGCCTCTTGATCACCAATGCGTGCGGCACGGAATCGCGGAACGCTCGGCACAGATCAATGTACAAGGCGTCGAGATCTTCACCCATGGTCGTCTCGGTTGTAAGGCCGTACCCGGACAATGTCCGGCTAAGGTCATACCCGACCATATATTCCTGGGGATGGCCGGCAATGGTCACGTTGTTGTCATCGACCAAGACTTTGACATTCAATTGCTTACCGACTGAGAGGCGCGCCGCCTCGGCGTTGTCGCCTTCCATCTGACTACCGTCCGAACCCAGCAGCACCACTGCCTTCCCGGGATTCGCCAAGGCAACGCCATTCACGAAAGCCCACATGTGACCGAGGCGGCCCGAGCTGAATTCAACCCCGGGAGTCAGTAGCTTCTCAGGATGGCCGGGAAGTCCACTGTTGTATTCCCGATAGTGCAGTAACCTCTCGGCCGGCATCGCGCCGTTCAGGACGCTCAGCAGGTATTGGGTCGCGACTCGATGCCCGGCCTCGTCATAAAAAATGGGCACGATTGGGGCGCCGTTCGCAATGAACGCACGGATGATCATGACCTCAGGCACCGTGTCATACGCGCCGCCGGTGTGACCGGATAATCCGCGGGCGCCTGCCAATGCTGTGAAAAAAACGATGGCATCGCGGCACAACTGGATGTTATCGCGGAGGATGGATTTCTGCTCGTCAGCGAGGGTGGTCACCGAAGGGTCAAGTTTAAGCGCCTTGAGCCTGCTTAGATCGATCGGAAAGGTCTCAGCAATTATCGACATATATAAGCTCCTACTGCGCTGATGGTCCTACGTCAATCGCCTTTGTCAATCCGATCGCTACCCGGACCGCCCTGCCAGCCTCGGACGGGTCGTCGTAAGCAAATGAAGTCGAATGCATGCTCGACGTTGAAAGAATACGAACGTGGCTTGGACTTCGTCAAATACCGCTAGGCGTGGCTCCACGTCAGGAACGCGCGGCTCTCCGGCCATGAAGCCGCCGCCGCAGGTTTCTCCGGAGGCGGCAACTTGTTGCGGCCTTCATCTGCTTGACGTTCGAACTCCTGATGCATGATCTAGGTACCGTTGGGGTAACGCTGTGCGGCAGCGGCGAGTTACGCGTGACTGGCAATGAGTAACTTGCCCAAGGTGGATCGAGATGGCGAAGGATGTGAAGGACCTCGAACAAGACGCGCTCGCGGCTGGAAGTGATGTAGACGTCGGGGTAGTTAGCTGACGTGCCCAGGTCGACACCCAAGCTCGTATCTTGCAATGGCCGCGCTGAAAGGATGCGACCAGCCAAGGCTGGCGACAGCACGGGAGCCTGCTGACGAACTCCTTGATAGCACGGGGCAAGACCACGTTATGAGCCTGGACAATCCTAAGACAGGAGTCCGGGCAGGACTTCTACGGCTGAGCCCAAAACAATCTCATCGAAGCTGGCGGCGTTGAGGGGCTTCTCCGGGCCTACATAGATGGTGCGGATGCCCCTCTGCTTCGCAGTGTCTACGAATCCCGCGGCGGGATAGACGGAACCCGAGGTGCCTACAACAAGAAGGGAGGTGGCCCGTTCCAGTTCTCGGTGGATGCCTTCCATGTCGAGCGGAACTTCACCGAACCAGACGATATGCGGACGGATGGATGCGCCACAATCCAGGCATATGGGAAGCTCGGCTGCTGTCTCGTACAGGTCCCTATCCGGGCCGGGCACGTTACAGCGAACGCATCGCGACTTGAAGAGTGATCCGTGCATGTGATGGACCCGTTGGGAGCCGGCGCGCTCGTGAAGGTCATCGACGTTCTGGGTGCAGAGATAGAACCGGTCGCCTAGCCTTTTTTCGATCTCTGCAAGGGCAGCGTGGGCAGCATTAGGCTGGGCAGCAAGAGCATCGCGACGACGCATGGAGTAGAACCTCCAGACGAGTTCGGGATCGGCGTGCCAGGCTTCGGGCGTCGCAACCTCCTCGACACGGTACCCGTTCCAAAGCCCGCCGGAACCCCGAAAGGTTGCGAGCCCGCTCTCAGCGGAGACGCCGGCTCCGGTCAAGACAAAGAGACGATCATGCGAAGTCAAATGCATAATGAGAATGAGATGCCCTTCGTGTGTCCTGTTGCGCCTTCACGCGCGATTCAATCGTAATGCCGAGCCAACCTCGCGCCGATGCTACGACCGCGCGCTCAAAGGCTGCACGGTCACCGATGGGGATAACCTTGCGCACCTCGCTTGATGGCGGTGTAGAGTAGGGCCCTATCGAGTAGCCGGCGACGCGTAATCGGCACGATAACGCAATCGAACTCGCTACCCTCTCCTTTGCTAACTAGCGTACGAGAAGGGAAGTGCGCTGTGGTGGCCTCTGTACGACACCGACTGGAGGCGCATGGAAGCGCCCGTTCAGTTCCGGTCCACCTATGCGTACGAATCTGCTTCGATGCGACCACGAAGACGACCTCGCAGGGAAGCTTCATCGCCCGAGGTCAGCGACACTTGCCCTTGCATGTGCAGCAGGCCTGGCAATTTGCGGTTCGCCGACCCTTCAGTCTCTCGCATCTGGGTACAGTGCAAGTGCCCGGGGGGACAGGACATTATCAGACACAGATAGAGCGTCTATATATCCAAGCGCGAGGCGAGGGGATAGGGGTCTCCCTACTACACGCCCTGCGCAGTAGGAGGGGAAGCGCCACGCCAGCCTTCTCCCAAGCCAAAAGCTGACGCCGCCACTAACGACTCACCGACTCTAGGGGCTGGCCGCTACCGCAGTGCTTTTGTAACATGCCGGCTTGACGCAGAACAAATGAGTACGATGTGCCGACGGTACGCATCCTGTGCGACTGCACGCGGCAAAGCACCCCGACCAGGCAGCTCGGATTCTCCAGGCAACAGCTGAGGGGACTCTTTAGCGAAAGGGAAAGGAGGTGTTGCGGGGTAAAGGGTCATTATCGGGAGAAAAGCAAGACTATCAAAAGGGCTACAATGTCTGATAACACATATTATGTATAGTGATGATGTGCGCGCAGAGTGGAAATGTCAGGTCTCTGCCCATTAGAAATGTCATCTTCAAGGGATGGACCTGATAAGGAGGTCGCTGCTCCCACCGCAGCCATAATCCAGGGATTCGAAAGTATGCCGTGGAGCGCTTCGTCACGTCCGTTCGTCCCGAGTTGTGCCGCGTCCGGTTGCCAGTCGTGCCCGACAAGTTGTGCCCCTGAGCTGCTGCCTAACTGCTAACGTAGCATCATGTCCGCGCTCATCCGCACCACGAGTCTCAGATGGCTTGCCGTAACTGCGCTCTTTACGATTGCGCTGCCACCTTCGTTCCATGCACAGACTGTGGCGCAGCCCAGCCTGATGGCACCGCCGATGCCCGCCGCGCCCTGCCACTGGACGGCGGCCCAGCAGCCCTGGCTCACGCCCGCCGAGCAATCCTGCTACGCCACCACGCCGACCTACGCCGAAACCATGGTCTGGCTGCGCCGGGTCGCCGCGGCTGCGCCGAAGCAGGTCCGCATCGAGCGCTTCGGCCGCTCGGGTGAAGAGCGCGAGCTGGACCTCGTGCTGGTCTCGCGAGACGGCATCTTCGACCCTGCCGCGCTCCACGCGGCGGGCCGGCCCATCCTGCTTGTGCAGAACTCCATCCACGCTGGCGAGATGGATGGCAAGGATGCCTCGCTGGCGCTTCTGCGCGACCTCGTCATCACGCACACGGAGCCGTTGGGCAAGACCGTTTTCGCCTTCATCCCAATCTACAACGCGGACGGTCACGAACGCCGCGGCGCGTTCAACCGCATCAACCAAGACGGCCCTGCCGAGATGGGCTGGCGCGGAAACGGCACCAACCTCAATCTAAATCGCGACTACGTCAAGGCCGATGCTCCCGAGACCCGGGCCTTTCTCGCCATGTTCCGCCGCCTGAAGCCGGACTTCTTCGTCGACGACCACGTTACCGACGGCGCAGACTTCCAATACGACGTTACCTTCTCGATCGACGACGGGCCGCATGTTGCACCGGCCACGGCGACATGGGTCGACGAGACCGTCACGCCGGAGCTCGTCCGCTACACCGACGCCCACGGTCATGTCACGAGCCCCACCTATATCGACCTGGTCGGCCACGACCTGAGCGAGGGTATCGCCGTCTATGACGATCCGCCGCGTTACTCGACCGGTCTGGTCACGCTCGAAAACCGGCCCGCCATGCTGGTCGAGCTTCACATGCTGAAGGACTACCGCACCCGCGTCACGGGCAATACCGTGCTGCTTGCCGGGTTGCTGAAGCTCATGGACCGCGACGCCGCAAAGCTGCTCGCGCTCAACGCTGCCGCCGACCAGGCCGCCGCGCAACGCGTCGGCAAGTCGTATCCGCTCACGAGCCAGTGGTCGGGCGAAACCAGGCCCTTTGCCTTCAAGGGATATCGCTTCACCTCGGTGTCTTCCGAGATCTCGGGCAGCAACTATATCCACTACACGCACGAGCCCATCACCTTTACCATCCCGCAGCAGGTCGGCTACAAGGTCACAGCCTCCGTAGTGACTCCGGCCGCGTACCTCGTGCCGGTCCAGTGGACTTCAGTGATCGAACGCCTGAGATTCTTCGGTGTCGCCATCCAGCACACCACGGCCCCGTACACGACGGAGGTCGACACGTATCAGTGCTCCGGCATGACCTGGCAGGATCACCCCTTCGAGGGTCATCACCCCACCTTTCCCGGCGAGGCATCCGGCTCTCGCGCCGGCCACTACGGTACCTGCACCCCTGTGCATGAGACGCGCAGCTTTGCCGTCGGCTCCGTGGTCGTACGCATGGACCAGCCGCTCGCCGGCCTGGCCATGACCTGGCTAGAGCCCGCCGCGCACGACTCCGCGCTCCAGTGGGGCTTTTTCGACTCTATCTTTGAGGCGAAGGAGTACGGCGAAGCCTACGTCGTCGAAAAGCTCGCGCGCGAGATGCTCGCCGCCGACCCAACGCTCAAGGCCGAATTCGAGCAGAAGCTGGCCGCCGATCCGCAATTTGCCAAAAGTCCCGATCAGCGGCTCGCCTACTTCTATGACCGTTCGCCGTATGGCCGCGCCAATCGCGTTGGCGCCTACCCCGTGGGCCGACTCCAGACCCTCGCCGGTGCTCCCTTGGCCCCTTAGGAGCGTGCGGGTTGGCTGCCCTTCGTCGCGCATTCAACCCGCCATGCTCGTCCTGATGTTTGCCTGTCTGCGTCGGCGGGGTGCAAATCTCATCCACGCCGAAGGGTGCAGCGGCGCAGCCGCGGTTCGATCAGGAGGTGCTCGGAGTCTGGCGCTGGGGAGGAAGGCGCGGTTAGCCGACCGACCATCAGCAACGCCTGAGCGATGATGACTAGCCCTACAGGTCTCCCGTACCTACCCACTTCCCTTTCGACACAAGATTCACCGCCACTCTCTCCCGGGCAAGTCAAACCTGAGCGCGTTCACCTCTTCACAACGCTGAGAGTGATGCTCGACGGATATCGGGCGAAATGATGGACTTCATTGTGGGCGACAACTCCCGTTGATTCGTCGTAGTTATCGCCTCCCGTATTCAGGTTGCGGTCGAACAAAGGAAAGTTACTGCTGCTGATCTCAACGCGTAATTGATGGCCCGGGGCGAAGTAGTTGCTGGTTTGCATAGGTTGGAACGTGATCTTGTAAACCTTGTCCTTTTCCATCCAAACGGGCGGCTTATCGTATCCCTCGCGATAGCGCACGCGCTGAATGTTGTCTTCGATGTTGTAGGCGGTACCGTCAGGCAGAACGTCGAGGACCTTGACCGTAAAGTCTGTGTCCCGGGTGTCGCTGGAAACGTAAAGTGTAACGTCGATGGGGCCGCTGACCTCGATTCCCTCTTTGAGCGGGCCGGTGCTATAGACGAGGATGTCACCACGGGCCTCAAGTGCGCGGTTGTCGAACGCACCGCCTTTGTGATCGGAACCAAGGAACCCCCCACCGGGCGTGGGCACAGGGTTGAGCGGGTCATAGACAAACGTATCGGCAGTATCGATCGCCTGTGGCACACTCAACAGCATTCCGTCTCCGTTGAGCGAGTTGGCATGACCGCTACTAGCTAGGTAAAAGGTGAGCGGCTTGGCACCTTCGGGTGGCCATGTATTGGACGACTGCCACTTATTGCTGCCCATGGTGTAGTACCGCACCTTGGGCGTCGAAGCAGGCAAGCCCTGGTCCTCGCCTTTAAGGATGCGGTCGAACCAGCCCCAGGTAAGGGCGTCGTAGTCGAGTCGGGCATCACCAAGATCGCGCTCGCCGACAATCGTGTGTTCAGAGGCGCGTTTGTAGCCGCAATGGGGGACCGGCGCGATGATGGCGTACTGCTGATCGGCGACCGCTGGGCTCGCAGTCTTGCGAACGTAGTTGTAGGCCGCCAAGTTGGGTGCCACGCTATTGTCGTACCAGGTCATCATCCACAGGCCAGGGATGTTAATCCGCATGCTGTCGTTCCAGAGTCCACCGCGGTACCAGGAGGGATCGTTGGGTGTGCGCTCAATCATACCCGGCTGGCCGGAGGGTGTACTGTCTGCGAAGATGCTGCGAGGGCTGCCGATGGCAACGAGAATGTCCTTTTCAGGAAGGTGCTGGTAGGCCTTACTCCAATCGACCGCAGGCGGGTGCGCGGCAAGATCGTATGACTTGGCCGCCGTAACGAGTTCCTCGCTTGACATGCTCTGGGGGAAACTGGGGCGACCATCCTTCGTGGCAAAACCATAGTCGTACAGCCAGCGGGAGAATCGCATCTGAACCGCTCCCCCACGAAACCAGTTGCCCTGCTCATAATAGGATCCGACTCGGCCCACGCCGTCGCCGAAGCTCTCCGGGATAAACGTCGCGAGTGCCTTGTTGCCGCGCGAGGCGACGGACAACTGCCACTCAGCGCTGGACGAACAGCCAATCAGGCCGACTTTGTCAGCTGACCAAGGCAGCGCACCCATCCAGTCGAGTGCATCGTCGGAGTCGGTGAGGGGCGTCCCAAGAATGTCGTAGTCGCCTTCTGAGAAGTAGCGGCCGCGCTCGTTCATCTCGATGTAGGCGTAGCCGCGCTTCACTGCGTCCAGTTCTGTGGAAAGATCGCGGGGAGCGCCCAAGTCCACATCCCAATAGTTGAAATTGTAGGGAGTGCGAACAAAGACGATGGGATACTTCTTCGATGGGTCTTTCGGACGGTAGATGTCGGCCTGCATGCGTTTGCCATCGCGCATGGGCACCATGACCTTACGCTCAATAACGGCAATGGACTCAAGCTCGGCTTCGATGGCGTTGCGATGGGCGATGAGGGCGGCATCCTGGGGTCGCGCCTGTGCATGTGCGGTCGAGACGACGCCCGCAATAGTGCCGAAGACTACAAACGTCTGAGAAAGCAACTTCAACCTTCGCTTCATGGGTCCTCTGAATGAATTGTCCGGGGAACAGGTTCCGTGAAACCACTATACAAAGGATAAGGGCGACCATTCGGCGGCATTGCTCCTGGATAACGGACAACCCCGCACCTTATCTGCGCGCCCGTGCTGTCCGCAGACCGAGTTTTCGGATGCCTCGCGGACAGTATCGCGAGTTCGGGGGGCCTTTGCACTTAGGGTCTCACGGAGCCTACCCTTCATCCGGAGTTACCACCGGTTCTCGATGACGCCAAAGAGCCATCTTGTTTCGCTTCGTAAGGAAACAGGCCTCCTCCGATAGGTATCTTGGAGGCCTGTTTCGTCCCACAATCCTGGAGCGGGGATGCCTACTTGATCTAGGGCGCCTTATGCTCAGGGCCGTTCTGTAAAGGATACGGTCCAAGGGTATCGTCCCTATGTACGGCTTTGACCGACGAGAGTGCCTTATGGAACCTACTACTTCTCCATGAAAATCCACGTGCTCGAAGTATCTGAGCCTGCATCGAATGTATGATCTAGAACTAAGCCATCCTAGTTCAAGCGATTCCTCTGCAATCGTCTTTGTGCTGTGCTGCGCTGTTCAACCAAAATGTCATCAGGAGAACGTTCATGCCGCATATCAAGGTGGACTGTGAGTACTGCCCACCTCCAAACAAGAAGACTCAGTTGCGAGACTGGGAGATGCACCCGTCGTGGATTGCGGGAGTGGAAGCCTTGAATGCTTATAGTGATTGGGTGAGCTCAGTCGTTTTACCAATCGCATTCCAGTGGATCGAGGAGCATAAGCCAGAGGTTTATGCTACGGTTCCGGAGGATCTCAAGGACGATGTTGGGGTGGTGCTTGCTGCCGCCTTCAGGCTGGTAAAAGAGCTTCCAGCCTACAAGAACGGGCTGGAAAAGAGCGCTGCTTATGAAGCGGCCCTGGCCGATGGGACGTGGGATCCGTCGAAGACCAATCCGGTGTGGGCGAGTATTGTGAAAGAGGTCCGAGCCGGGACGGAAGAGGCATTCGCAGAGCAATCGTCGCTTCTGGGCGATACACCCAAATAGGGCGGGCGCGCGGATTGTGGCGCTAACCTTTGAGGGAATGTAGCTAATTGAAGCTGCATTCCCTCGAGGTTCGAGAGTTCTGACAGATAGTAGGGAATAACTTACGCGGGATATTTTAGGATTTTTTCTCGTTTCAGCGAATCGTAAGGACGAAGCACTTAGCTTTCGCAAGCCGGCACCTTCATTTCAGCTGGAATGACGCAATTGCGTCCAGCGCTTTTGGCGCGGTAGAGAGCTGTATCGACGGTTCGGATCACAGCCTCAGCCTCATAATCAGACGGAAAGTTCGAGGCCACGCCAAAGCTCGCGGTCACCTGCAGCGTTGTCTCACCATTCATGATACGCGCCGACTGCACGGCCAGGCGCAGTTGTTCGGCGCGGAGAAGCGCACTTTCCATTCCGCAGCCTGGCAGGATAAGTAGAAACTCCTCACCGCCGTAACGGCCCACACAGTCGTAGACACGCAGAAAGCGCGAAAAGATTGCGCTGATCTCTTTCAATACCAAGTCGCCCACCGTGTGGCCGAAGCTATCGTTGATATTCTTGAAATGATCGATATCAATCAAAACCACGCTCAGTGGCATCCGATCGCGACGAGAGCGGTTTATCTCTTCGTGCAAGCGCTCAACAATGATGCGGTGATTCCAAAGACCGGTCAATCCGTCATGCTCGGCATGGTGGCGCATCCGCTTGCTTTCGCGCATTAGCTCCACCTTCTCCCGTTCCAGTGTGTCCTGGCGACGCTGGTCCGCGCGCACGCTGTTATAGACGGCATAGACAATGGCGACGATGAGGAGTGCTCCGGAGAGTGTGTTCAGAGAGAGAGCACTGCCATGGATGGTAAGAACGGGCGAGTCGATGCTGGACCCGATGGGCCAATCGGTGAACCGGCGGCCTTGTTTGACTGCGTTGCGGAGAGCGATAAGCATTTCGTAGAGGAAGGCCGAGATGGCCACCAGCCAGCGGACCGAGTCAAGCTGCTTGCGCTCGAAAAACGCATAACTGGCTAGAATCAAAGGAAAAGCTTCAATCAGGGTATAGAGGAAGGCCGATACGCCATCCGCGGTCTGGACCAGTCCGATCCACCGGGGGGTCCAACTGAGGGCAACGAGCACTCCGTCCAGGGCGCCGTTGGCGAGGCAAATGCAAGCGAGGATGCGGGTGAGCCGGGCCAGCGCGCGATTCTCATGGAGAGGGAGAAGCCAGAGAAGGAGGAACCAGAGCGATATGTCTCGCATGGAGGACAGGGGCTGCGCAGCTCCCATTGCCAGAACGTAAGGCCAGCCGAGATGAGCGTTTTCGAGCAGGAGATCGAGCGGTGGAACAAGGGAAAAACCTGTCACCCAGAACAGGAGCCACTGGGCGGGAGTTCGCCACCAGAGAAGAAAACTCAAGAGAGCAACCAGGGCGCAGAGGAGATTCTCGCCAAAAAGGAATTGCCGACTGCGCAGCCACTGGAAGTCGAGCGCAGCCTTAGCGGTCGCGATGGCCTCGGGACTCCCGATTAAAGGGGGCACCTCAAAACCACCTGCCTTATCGGAATCATCGGAGAGCAGAGGGGCCTTCCAAACGCGCACGGCGAGAACGCCACGCTGCACCTGGCCAAGTTCGAAGATTTGCGCCGGCTGCGATAAATACCAAACCGGGCGGGGTTGGAGCTTACCGTTTTGCCCGATGAGTGAGCCGTTCCAATAGATTTCGTATGCATCTTTGATCCGCGGCACCAGAAGCGAAAACTTTGGCGGAACACCGGGGGCTGGGGTGAGCGCGATGTAGCACCGATACCAGGCGAAGCCTGTGAAGCCGGCGTGACCCTGCTGCCCCCACGGCCGGTCCGCAGTGAGTTGCTCCCAGTCAGAGCTGTCGAAAGTGGGTGTTGCCCATGCAGGATTGTCTCCGAGGTGGAATTGCCAAGGGCCGCTGAGGGGGGCAGTTCCCTTGCCGAGGCCCTCGATGACGAGGGGGACGATCGGCGTGATCTTCGTGCTCCCTTGCTCCGCCGCTGACAAATGGACGGCGAAGGCAAACACCGCAATGGCAGTTATGCGGGTGAGGGGGAAAAATGAAGGCATGCGCTCAGCATACAAATTTGTATCCAGGTTTGCGCAGGAATTTGGGATTGGTCCACATATCCTGAAGGCATGTAGGCTCGATGTAGGCGTGGAGATACGTCAGAGCCCGAAGACGAAGCGATTCCCGCACCCCGCCTTATCTTTGCGCCTGGAAAAAGTAACCGAACGCAGCTCCAACGCATCGCCTCTCTTCGTCCGCCTCAGCGCGGCAAAGATCCTTCCCTTCGCTTCTCGATCGCCCTTTCTACAGCCTACGTCGCCTGGTCGTAGCCCTCTATCGCCCGTCCTCGTGCGGGGAAAGAATTTATTTGCAATCCGAACAATCTCGACGACAACCATAACTCGATTCCGCTAAGATGCGCCCACACGGTGGAACGTTACGACGGCCGTGTCTGGAGAGCCATCCCGCTGCAGTCATTCCGATCGCTACGCGGTGCTTGCTCGATCCATCCATAGCCACCTGATTCGCGGAAGGAGAAATCATGTTCCTTGCGAGCCCTGTGCTCACGGTTGAAAGGCTGCTGCAGCGCGGCGGGCTAACCCGTTTTGCTGCGGCCCTCTGCATCCTGTCGCTCACGCTCTGTGCCGCAGCCTTGGGAAAGAGACCGAACCCAGTCCCCGCCATCACCCTCGATAGCTCCATCACCGTCGTCGAAAGCGCACAGGAGTCCGAGCCCGTTCGGCGCGCCACCGACGACCTCCTCAGCGACTTCACCAAGGTCTTCGGACAAGCCCCCAAGCGCGTCGACCAACTCGCCGACGCAGGCTCCGTGACCCTCCTGATCGCCGAGCGCGCCCACCTGCCCGCCGGCATCCAGTGCGCCACCGCAATCGATACCGAGGCCTTCGCCTTTTCCATCACCACCCAGCCGCGTCCCGGAAGGCCGCACCGTATCGTATGCCTCACCGGTGCCGACATGCGTGGCACCATCTACGCTATCTATGAGTTCGCACAGACCTACCTGGGCGTCGACCCGATGTATCTCTGGACCGACAAGCTGCCGCAGAAGCGCAGTTCCATCCTCCTCCCCGCGGACTTCACCCACATCTTCCCCAAGCCCGTGTTTCAGTATCGCGGCTTCTTTCCCAACGACGAAGACCTCCTCACCGGCTGGATTCCAGCGGCAAAGGGCGAGCAGACCGGCATCTCCCTCAAGGTTTGGGACAACATCTTCGAAACCACGCTTCGACTCAAGGGCAACATCATCGTCCCCGGAACCTGGATCTTCCCTGACGACGCACAGGTCAACGCCGCCGTCGAGCGTGGACTGATCGTCAACCAGCACCACGCCATCCCACTCGGCGTGAATGTCGCCCGCTGGCCCAAAGACGTCCCCTACAATCTCTCCACTCACCCCGAGATCCTCAAGCGCGCCTGGAGCAACGCCGTCGCCGCCTACAAGCCCGGCGAAGAGATTCTCTGGAGCGTCGGCCTCCGCGGCCTCTCCGACTCCAGCTATGCATCGCTCGATCCCAGCGTGCGCGACAACGATCCCCTGCTCGGGCAGCGCGTAAGCGAAGCCATCGCCGACCAGATCCAGATCGTCCGCGCCAAGTATCCCAACGCCAGATTCGTGACCGATCTCTGGCAGGAAGGCGCTCGCCTCAGGCAGGAGGGCTACCTCAAGATCCCGCCCGAGGTCACCCTCGTGTGGGCCGACACTGGCTACGGAGACATGCAGGATGGAGGCAAGGTCGCCGCCGGCCAGGGAGCCTACTTCCACGTCGCTATGATGAACAACCAGGCGAATCAACTCACAGAGATGGTTCCCGTCGCCGTTATCCAGTCCGAGCTCGGACGCTACATCCGCGCCGGCGCCACCTCCTACCTCCTGATCAACACCAGCGACATCCGCCCCGTCGCCATGACCACCCGCGCCGTCATGGACATCGCTTGGGGGGGCCTACCCACCGCAAGCACCGACGCCGACGGCGCCTTCTACCGCCGCTGGACCACCGAGGAGTTCGGCGCGAAGTCCGCCGACCAAATTGCGCAGGTCTACACGGAGTACTTCGCCGCTCCCACTCTCCGCCCCATCCCCGCCACCGCCGCCAGCAACGTCCCTCTCCAGTACGGCGACCAGCACTACCACACCGAGGTCCGCCGTCTTATCCTCGACAACCTCAGCGAACACCAGGTAGAAGCCGTTCCCAGCCAGTCCCCCAAGTGGACCCTGCCGCGCCTGCTCCCCTCACCCGATACCCAGGTGCGAATCGAAGAGCTGGCGAGGGACATCGAAGAATGTGAAACCGCGCAGCCGCGCTGGGATGCAGTCTGGAACCGTGCCGTAGCCGCCGAAGGTCTGGTTGACCCCGATCGCCGCGACTACTACCACGCCGAGGTCCTCACCATGATCACCATCAACCGCGAGAGCAATCGCACCCTGCTGCTGGTCGCGAAGGCTCTTCAGGACCAGCGGGCCAACCGCATCGATCAGGCCCGCTCAGAGATCGGCGAAGCTCTCCGCTCGCTCGACACCATCCAGCAGTCGATGGCCGCCGCCGAGTACGGCAAGTGGAAGAACTGGTATCGCGGCGACTGGCTCACCGGCGTATATCGCACCCGGCAGCTGGTGCAGAGCTACGCCGAGCATCTCGATGACCCACTCGCCCGTCTGCCGCCGCCCGTCGCCTGGAGCGGTTGGGAGGCATACTTCCACATCATGCAATACCAGGGAGACCGTGCCGTCGACGTTCATTGATCCGTAACCCACGATCGACAGTCCACGCCAACGGGCAGCGTACCGAATGCCCGTTGGCACATCCTCCACCGCCATCTCCAGCTTCTCTCCCACTTCCCCTGGGCGGCCCCGCGCTCCCCACCATCGCGCAATCGGCGTAGGGGTTCAACAAGCTCCTGCCAAGAGCAGCCGAGACTGAGAATCATCGTTCGATTAACTCCATGATTGGTGCGTAAAATTGGGGCATAAATTTTCCATGAGAGGGGACTTGCCGAGCAGCGCTCAGCGATGCAACGGCCAGGTCTCCGACGACAACCAGATCAACTGCGGCGTACCGATAACAGATATCGCATAGGAGCAAAACATGCACAATGACGGGGTAAACCGGCGTTCCTTTCTCAAGACGATGAGCTCCGCAGGCATGCTGGCTGCGTTACCCGAGGCAGCCTTTGGGCTTCACCCAGGCGGTAGCCATCTCGCCCATGAAGTGGCGCCGCCGGCACAGGACGCAGATGCCAAGCCGCAGTACTCGATCAAGTTCGCCGTCTGCGGCATGAGCCACGACCATATCTACGGCATGATCGGCGCAATTCAACGCGGCGGCGGTGTTCTGGTGGCCGCCTGGGGCGGTGAGCAGGACAAGCTCGCCGAGTTCAAAAAGCGTTTTCCCGATGTCAAGCTGGTGGCCACTCAGGACGCAATCATCCATGATCCTTCCATCCAACTCGTGCTCAGCTCGCAGATCGCCAACGAACGAGCTGGCATCGGCATTCGCGCCATGAAGCACGGCAAGGATTTTTTGAGCGACAAGCCGGGCATCACCACGCTCGAGGATCTGGCCGCGGTCCGTGCCACGATCGCCGAGACGAATAAGATCTACGCCATCATGTACAGCGAGCTGCTGGAGGTAAAGGCGGCGATCAAGGCCGGCGAGCTGGTCAAGGCCGGGGCGATCGGCAAGGTTATCCAGACTGTCAATATAGCGCCGCACCAGATCAACCAAAGCCACGGCGACGCGGGCGGCGGCTCCGGTCGACCCGAGTGGTTCTGGAATCCAATCCAGTACGGCGGCATTCTCTGCGACATCGGCTCGCACCAGGTAGACCAGTTCCTCTTCTACACCGGTTCCACCGAGGCCGAGGTCGTCGAGTCCCAGATCGCAAACGTGAATCATCCGCAGCGGCCGCAGTTTCAGGACTTCGGCGACATGGTGCTGCGCGGCAATCGCGGCCTGGGATACGTCCGCCTGGACTGGTTCACCCCAGACGGTCTCGGCACATGGGGCGACGGGCGCCTCTTCATCCTGGGGACGCAGGGCTACATCGAGGTGCGCAAGTACACCAACGTTGCCGTCAGCAAGCAGGGCAACAACCTTTTCATTGTCGACCAGAAACAGTCGCGCTACATCGACTGCAACAACCTCTCGCTTCCCTTCGGACCCCAGTTCGTCTCCGACATCGTGAATCGCACACATACCGCGCAGAACCAGGCAGAGTGCCTGCTGGCGGCGGAGTTGGTAATCAAGGCGCAGAACAATGCGAAGTTCGTTACCATCACGGACTAGGTGTGTTGACGTCCAGACGTTCAATTGCCTGTAAGCGTCAAATCTCCCTGTGTACATTTAATTGACGTGTTTGAATCGAATGGTTTTGACGGACGCGCAGCCAGTCGCAGAAAACGGTAGCCTCTTATGACCAACACCACGACCACCCCCATCACCCCGATCCAGGATGAAGTCCACACTCTGCTCGCCCAGCTCGGCGTGCCCCCCGAGGCCTATTCTTCCGGTAACCTGACCGTCCACACTCCCATCACCGGCGAACCCATCGCACAGGTTCCAAGGACCACGTCGTCCGCAACCGCCGAAGCGATTCTCAACGCGCATCGCGCATACCTCGAATGGCGAAATGTGCCGGCACCTAAACGAGGAGAGCTTGTCCGTCTGCTCGGAGATGAGCTACGCGCAGCACTCCCTCAGCTGGGACGACTGGTCACCATCGAAACCGGAAAGATTCTCTCCGAAGGCCTCGGCGAGGTGCAGGAGATGATCGACATCTGCGGTTTCGCGTCCGGCCTCTCGCGTCAGCTAGCCGGCCTCACTCTCCCCTCCGAGCGCCTATCCCATCGCATGATGGAGACTTGGCACCCCCTCGGCGCAATCGGAATCATCTCCGCGTTCAACTTCCCCGTCGCAGTCTGGGCCTGGAACGCCGCGCTCGCACTCGTCTGCGGCGACGCTGTTGTCTGGAAGCCATCGGAGAAGACGCCCCTCACCGCGCTGGCAACGCATGCCATCTTCCAGCGTGCCGCAGCCAAATTCGGAGGAGCTCCCTCAGGCCTCGCGGCCCTCCTCATCGGCGACGCCGCCCGCGGCGAGCAACTCGCCGATTCCCCGCTCATCCCTCTCGTCTCCGCCACCGGCTCGACTGTGATGGGCCGCGCCGTTGCTCCCCGGCTGGCAGCCCGCTTCGCCCGCGCCATTCTCGAGCTCGGCGGCAACAACGCTGCCATCGTCGCACCCACTGCCGACCTCCATCTCACCCTTCGCGCGGTCGCCTTCTCCGCCATGGGCACAGCAGGACAGCGCTGCACGACCCTCCGGCGTCTCATCGTTCACGAGTCGATCTACGACATCCTCGTCCCACAACTCAAGAAGATATACGCCTCGGTAGTAGTCGGTGATCCTCGCGATTCCGGCACGCTCGTCGGCCCTCTCATCGACGAGCGCGCCTTCCACACCATGCAGCAGGCGCTCGAACAAGCCCGCAGCGCAGGTGCGACGATTGCAGGTGGCGAGCGCATCCTCCTAGCCGAAATCCCCAAAGCCTTCTTCGTCCGCCCCGCCCTGGTGGAAATCCCTACTCAGACAGACATCGTGAAACACGAGACCTTCGCCCCCATCCTCTATGTACTCAAATATCGCGGCCTCGAGGAGGCCATCGCCCTGCACAACGACGTCTCCCAGGGCCTCTCTTCCTCCCTCTTCACGATGAACCTTCGCGAGGCTGAACATTTCCTCTCCGCAGCCGGTTCCGACTGCGGCATCGTCAACGTCAACATCGGAACCTCAGGTGCGGAGATCGGAGGAGCCTTCGGCGGCGAAAAAGAAACCGGGGGCGGCCGCGAGTCCGGCTCCGATGCATGGAAGCAGTACATGCGCCGGGCTACCAACACCATCAACTACGGCACCAACCTTCCCCTCTCGCAAGGCGTCAGCTTCGATATCTCTTGAATGCAACAGGAAAGATGCACACTCCGATGATCCCTACAAACTGCCAATCGACAACCGATGCTGCGTCTTTTGACGCGAACATCCAGTGGGGCCGTCGTCACCAACCACCGCCGCGCTTCGCGTCTTCATATGCTCTGCCGCTTCCGCGTTGCGTCAGCGGCTGCAGTGCGATCTCCCAACACATCTGAGTTGTCTATCTTGTGGTTGATCGGCAGTGTGAAAGAAAATCTTGCGCCCCGCGGAGGGTTGTCGGCGGCCCACAAACTGCCCCCGTGCGCTTCAACAATGGAACGGCTGATCCGTAGTCCCATGCCCGTGCCATAAGGCTTGGTGGTAAAGAATGCATCAAAAATATTGGCCGCCTGCCGCGGCGGAAGCCCCACGCCGGTATCGCTGACCGAGATCAGCACGTGATCCTCCTCTCCGCACTTCGACTGGACGGTGAGTACGTGCTTTCCATCCACATCCTTCATCGCGTCGATGCTGTTCATCATGAGGTTCATCAGCACCTGTTGCAGTTGCACGCGATCGCCCATGACCTGAGGGAGGTCGGCAGCGAGTTCCATCCGAACGGAGACGGCGAATTGAGTTGCCTCGCTGTGCAGGAGAAGCACCATCTCTCGAACCGTTTCGTTGAGATTGACCGGTTCCTGCTGCAGAGTCCCCTTCTTGAAGAGCAAGCGGACTCGACTGACGATCTCGCCCGCACGACTTCCGTTTTGTGTGATTCTCGCCGCGGCCGCGCGCGCCTGCTCCAAATCGGGTTGATCGCGAGACAGCCAGCGCAGGCAGGCATTGCCGTCCATGATGGCTGCCGCTATCGGTTGACTGACTTCGTGCGCGAGCGAGGCGGTCAATTCTCCCATGCTACTCAACCGGTTAGCCCGTGCGAGATCCGCCTGCGCCTGGCGCAAAGCCTCTTCCGTCTGCTTGTGCTCACGGCTCTCTGCATGCAGCGCTTCGTTGGTTCTCTGGAGATCTTCAACCGTTCGTTTCAGGTCATCCCGCGTGCGCCTCAGCGATTCTTTGGTGTTCCTTTGCGCAGCACTCAGCAATCCAAAAAGAACGTTTGAAATGAAGTACATGGAAATGCGGGGTATTTCTCTGGGTTTTGGACCCAACGAATGAAGGAAGAAATAATGGAACGCAAGAGTGGAGAGCGTCGCCGCGAGCAAACCTGGCCCGAGTCCGCCGAACCACGCACTCAACATGACGGCACAGAGAAACAGCGTCCCGGGAAAACCCAAATGAGGAATCATCCATCGTGAAATTATCAGTGCTACAGCAATCAGGAGAACAGCAACCCCGTACCTCCAAATCCGAGACGGCCTGGACCACAGGAGACGATTGAACCTGGACACGCTCAGCTCCGATGCAAGGGGCGCCCCCTGCAAATTACTTAACAAACTGTGACGATTCTGGGCCGCTTGACGGCTAGTTTGCAACACGGTTTGTTTTTAGCGCTGGGGGTAGGAGAGATTTGCGCTACGACTCACATCGCCAAAACGCCTAAAACTGACGCATCCCCTCTTCTGGCAGTGACTTTCGTCACGCCCTTGCGTGCGTCGCGGAGTGTCCCAACCGGAATTCTTGGCGGATCGATCCCCTCTTCACTAGAAGATTAGCTTCAGCGCGAATTGAATCTGTCGGGAGGTCGTCGCGGTAGTCGTGATCTGCCCCACGCCCGCGAGCGGTGCTTGCTGATACGCACCCAGAGCAGACGTGGCCCCATCGAAGACCGTCGCGGACGCCGGCATGCCAAAGTTGGTATGGTTCAGGATGTTGAATATCTCCGCGCGGAATTCAACGGATCCTTGTTTGCCCAACAGCGGAGCTGCTGTGTCCTTGACGAGCGAAAAATCCCAATATCCTAGACCGGGCCCACGCAAAATCCCCCGCGAAGCATTCCCCAGAGTCCCGCATGTAAGCTCCGCGTTATTCGGGCAATGGACCATCGGCTGCAAGCTAAACATATTGGGATGGAACCACTGGTTTGGATTTCCAGTGATGACCGCGTGGGGATTGTACGGAATGAAGGTTGCGACGGCCATGTAAGGGCTGCCTTCAGCATTTGTCAGGACCGTCCCTCGCGCAATGGTTTGCGCATTGATGTCGACGCGGTCTGCCCCGGTGCTTAGGTTGCCGGAATTGGATCGGTTATTCGCCAGCATCGGCGTAAACGGCAGCCCGGTCTGGAGGGCGATGATGTTGCCCATCCACCAGCCACTGGCAAGCTTTGACAGCACACCGTTCGACCCGAGCTTCGGGACGTGGTACAGAAGACTCAGGCGAAAATTATGACGAACGTCAAAGCAGGATGGTCCATAATCGTACGCCCTGGCATCTGAACTCACGCCGGTATCCATTCCCGGAGCACCCGCGCAATCGGCCGCGACGAGTTGCCCGATCGGGGTATCCAGGGAATGACCATAGGTGTAGGCCCCCTGCGCTTCCAAGCCGCGGCTCAGGCGTTTGTTGACTACTACCTGTAGCGAGCTGTAATTCGAAACACCGACCGTATTGTTCGTATTGACCGATCCAAAATTTGGATTGATACGGCACGTTGGGATGGTGCCAAGCTGGCAGAGAGGAACGGAGTTCGACCAATATTGGACGCCGTTCACAACGGCGGTCGGGATCGTTGGATTTCCTTCGAGTTGCTGCCAGAGGTGCACGCCACGGGTTCCGACATAAGCAACACTGATTGCCGTGCTCCTGGCCAATTGGCGCTGAGCAGTTAAATTGTATTGAATGTTGTAGGGCTGGCCGGCGTTGTAGTCGGCCGTAACGATGCCGTTCGCCAGATTGCTGCTAAGGACTGAGGCCACAGTTGGAGGCGTGATCGGGAATGGGACAACAGCGTTCGTCGGATTTGTGAAGGTATAAAAAATCGCCGGGTACGACCCGTCGGCTTCGTTAATAAAAACACCGCCCAAATTGCCGACGTCGTAATAGATGCCGCCCCCACCTCGAACCGCTGTTTTGCCGTCTCCGAAGACGTCCCAGGCAAATCCGAACCGGGGACTGAAATTCCAGTATGTTCGATTCTGCATGACTTGCCCTTGCGTCCATGCGGCCAGCTCGCCACCGGGTAGAACCGTCGAATCGGTTGTTAGATTCCGAATCGCGTATTGCCGCCCTTCTGCCTCCCGAGGAGTGGTCATGAACTCATACCGCAGTCCCATGTTCACGGTGAGACGCGAGGTGATGTGGTAATCATCCTGTGCATAGAACCCTAAGGTGCTGTAGCGGAAATAGCGGCTAATGTCTGATCCAGCAAGTGGACCTCCGTACGACAACGGTATCCCTTGGAGGAACTCGGAGAAACTGGTGTAGGACGCACTGCCCTCGTAGGCAACGGGCACCGTCAGTGCTTCATTGAACCGGTTCAAGAGCGTCCCAAATCGTAAGCTGTGCCTTCCCCGTTGATAGTACAGATCGTCGCCGAAGGAATAGATATTCTGGAGATGAAGAGAATCTGGTGGTCCCACCAGCCTGCCGGTGCCGACTGGTGCTAAGTTCGCGATCGAGAAGGAACCAAATGGGCGTCCGGCGATAAACGGCTCAATCCCTGTGGGCAGCGAACCCACATCGATCGGGAAACTGCCGAAGTTGGTCCGGCTGAACGCAAATCGCGCTGTATTGGACATACTCGAAGAAACGATGTGTGTCTCCGAGAGAGTTATAAACTGGTCCAGATCGCTTCCACCGCCGCGGAATTGAGGGAAGGCCGTGCCTGAGGTGATGGGATTCCCTAGATTGCTCGCCGCGTCTAAGTTGGCGGAGTCGGTCGTATACCGGGCAAAAAAAGTATCCGAGGACGACAAACTCTGGTCAAATCGAATCTGCCCGTAGTTCACTCCGACGTTCGTCGATGGGCCATATAAGTAGCTATTCGTTCCATTGTTTGGATTCGGGTACAGCGACAGAAGTGCTGCAATGTCCGCATTGGCGATCCTCACAGAAGCGCCCGCTGGCAGACCGAGGGTGGGGCAAGCAGCTTCGGTGATCAGAGCTCCCGCCGCACCGTGGCAGGCGGCCGCAGGCACCAGGTCATTTGCCGTAAACCCCAGGTTTTCCTGTAATCCCTCATATACCGCATAGAAAAAAGCTTTGTCCTTCCTGATTGGTCCGCCAAACGAAGCCCCAAAATTGTTCTTCTCCAGGTGCGGAATCTTTGCACCATCAAAGAAGTTTCGCGCATTGAAAGCATTATTGCGGAGATATTCGAAGACATCCCCGTGGTATTGGTTGGTGCCTTCCTTGCTGATCATCACCATCTCGCTGCCCATGGCCATCCCATAGGAGGCGTCATATGCGCTTGTCAACACCTTGTATTCTTGAATGCCATCCACACCCAGCGTCGTTCCGGCGAAACTGGCGGTGCCCCAATCAGACTGATTTGTAATCTGAGTCCCGTCCAATAGGAAGTTGTTGGAGATAACAGGCGCCCCATTGGAGCTATAAACTGTGCCCGTCATTCCGCCAAATCCGTTTGTGCCGGTGCTATTCAGGCTATTCGTTACGCCCGCCTGCAGTAGGCTGAGATCAATGTAGTTACGGCCGTTTAGCGGTAAATCTTCGATTTGTTTACGATTTACCAATCCACCGATGGTGCTGCTCGTCGTCTCTACCAGAGGCGCTCCGCCTTCTACCATCACCCGTTGGGCCACTGAGCCAATCTGTAGCGAAAAATTCAAGCTGATGACATCGGAGACGTGAAGCTCCACGCCCGGCTTTACTGCCTGCTGGAACCCGTCTTTCGTCGCAGTAAGGTTGTACGTGCCTGCAGGGAGAGTCGGAAAGTTGTAGCGTCCTGTCTCGTTTGTATCCGCCAAATACGAAACGTTGGTTCCGGCATTGAGCGCCTGCACCTTTACTCCAGGCACCGCAAGGGCGTCATGATCCGAGATCTGGCCATTCAACGCCGCCGTTTCCTCTTGAGCAAAAGCCAAGGCGCACCACAGCGCCGCGACCAGAACCAGTGCAGTTAGAAGCATATGTTTGCGATATGCTTTCACAATCACACCTCTCACAGTGTCGATCTGTGATGCTCACTCCCCGCAACTCGTTCCCAAGCTTGAAACTGCCAGTGGTATAACTTCCTGCCAGCCGTCCCCGCCCCACACCTTGATTTTCGCGGCCTCGGCATCCATTTCGCGCAATACGAGGACCGCACGGCGACGTATCTGCTCCACTGCCCGTCGTCGCCCTCCGCCAAAGGAACCCGCGTTCCGTGCTTAGGCGTTCGGGGCTATTATTGTCGCACCACTACTCGACTCATCGGCACCTGCGGGCATTTTGCGCCCCGCAGATCGATTTGACACCGCGCAGGCAGTTCAGACGAACAGAGCGGTTTTCTCTTCGGCGGGAGGTGGGCAGCGCGTCCGCGGGGAGTACCGCGGGTGTGGCCTCGGAGGTAAGTCTCACCTTCAGCATCCCGGGGTGTCGCCGTCGATGGAACAGGTAGCCTCTACGCGAAGCACCCGGCAATAGCCGCATCGAGCGGGTCACAACTGCGGGCGGTGTGCAGGCTTCAACAGCATCATAGACTCGGGCCTGGCGAGTATCCTTCCCGCCAGGCCTTGAGTGTCACAGCGGCTGCGGTTCGGTGCAGCTAAACTCGGAACTTGCGCAGATAATCCGCATCCACCTGCAGCGATTGCTGCCA
>FSXA01001226.1_pt1 | contig 24064 bp, 17 predicted proteins | sample 1638081 | NCBI WGS metagenome assembly FSXA01 (sample SAMEA3914788, study PRJEB12502) | metagenome | biome: forest; material: soil | place: Canada | collected 2011-07-03 | depth 0.1 m
CAACCTCGCCATATCGCTCGCCCGCCACAAAGCAGGCAAGGTCCTTCTCATCGATGGCGACATGCGCGGCAGCTCGCTGCACCGGGTTCTCGGATGTCCCAACGAACCTGGGCTCACTGCGTATCTCTCCGGAACAGCGAGCGTTATGGAAGTTATGCAACGCGCCAAGCCCAATGAGGACGGCATAGCCCTGCCGAAGGGGCTTTCATCGCTCACCTTCATCCCCGCCGGGACCGATTCCCAGAACGCCGCAGATTTGTCCGGCAACCTTCGCTTTGCCGCGCTGCTCGAAGCCGTCGCTCCGCTCTTTGACTGGATCATTGTGGACTCGTCTCCTGTCAATCTGGTCTCCGACGGTGTCAATCTCGCGCATCACTGCGACGGGGTTCTCCTCGTGGCTCGCGGAGGAACAACGGAGTACCGGACAGCACAGCGCGCCATTTCCGAGCTAAAAACGTCCAGGATTTTGGGATTCGTTCTCAATGCTGTAAAGGATGCTCCCAGCTCCGAAGACTACTATGGCAGCTACGGCAACGAAACGAATATCCCAGGAGTATAGGCCCGGACCTTCACACAATGATCCGATTGCTGAACGTTTACTATCCCACGCGCGTCGTCATACTGCTTTTATGTGAGGCCTTACTCGTTAGCGGATGCTTCTTTCTTGCTACGTTCGCCGTTCTCGGCTCCGACACCTATATTGCTCTTTTTTACGAGCATGGCCTTCTGAAGATCTCCGCGATAACGACCCTCACAGTCGTGCTTTCCTACTACTTCGACCTCTATGAACCGCAGATCGTCTCCAGTCCGCTCGAAATCTACTTTCGACTTCTGCTCGTCTTGGGATTTGACTGCTTCCTTCTCTCCGCGACCCTGTTTTTCTATCCTGACCTGACCATCGGGCGTCTCGTTTACTCTTTGGGCCTAGCTCTGCTCGCTCCCGCGCTGATTCTGTGGCGCAAGACATACGATTGGATTTTGAGCCACAAGCTCTTCCGCGAACACGTATACATCCTCGGATCGGGAGAACAGGCGCGCTCCATCGTCGAAACAATTCACTCCAGGCCGGACATCGGGATGGAAATTGTTGGATGGAGAGACGTTCAACTCAACAAGGAACAGCGCAAGCAAACCTGGATCGACGACCTTCAGCGCATCTCCAAAGATCAACTGGGGGTTCACCGCATCATCGTTGCGCTCGAGGATGCTCGCGATGAACTTCCGGTCCAGCAGCTTCTGAGTCTGCGCTTTCGAGGGGTCGCGGTCGAGATGGCCGGCACTGTCAATGAGAGACTCTCAGGAAAGATCCAACTCGACGGGCTGAGGCCGAGCAACTTTCTGTATAGCGAGGGATTTCGCATTCGGCCTTCGCAACAAATCACCCGCCGCATCGCCTCCACCTGCGCCGCAGCTCTCGGTCTTCTTCTTTTCCTACCCTTTTTCCCGATCGTTGTCCTCCTCGTACGTCTCTCCTCAAAAGGACCAATTTTCTTCCGGCAGACCCGGATGGGCCTCGACGGACAGCACTTTGAAGTCGTCAAGTTCCGCACCATGTTTACCGATGCCGAGGCCGCCGGGGCAAAGTGGGCGACAAAAAACGACCCGCGTGTCACGAGGATCGGCATGTTCATGCGCAAGGTACGCATCGACGAGATTCCGCAACTCTGGAATGTCCTCCGCGGCGACATGAGCTTCGTCGGACCACGGCCGGAGCGCCCAGAGTTTGTGCCTTGGCTCGCGGAAGAGTTGCCATTTTACTATCTCCGCCATCTTATCCGGCCAGGTCTGACCGGCTGGGCCCAGATTCGATACGGCTATGGTGCCACCCTGGCCGAGACGCGAGAGAAGCTCCAGTACGACCTTTACTACATCAAGCACATGAGCCTTGGCCTTGACCTACTCATTATGTTTGAAACGATCAAGACGATTGTCCGCCGCCGCGGAGCACAGTGACAAACCTCATGCCTGTAGGAGCGCTAAGTTCCGCTACGGGAATTATCGAGATCGATGCGTGCCCGCGGGTTGGCGACAGATGGGAAAAAGTTTACCCTTACGATTCCCCGAAGAGAAAACATTTCACCTGAGCTCCATTCCTGCATCAGCTCAGGGAACAGTTGGGGTAACGCGACAGGTCAGATGCTTCCGGTCACCAGGGGTCGATGGACGAGATCTCGAAGATGCTTGGGAGCAGGCCGAAGGCCGAGCACCTGAAAGTTCCTAAGCTGCTTTTTGATAACGCAGATGAGCCAATTATTGCCCTCCGGGTCGACCGGCGACATCAAGAAACAAGAGTTGAAGACGAAAGAAGAGTCGTTGCGGATGATACCTTCGATCACCTCGTGATCGTGAAAGGTAACACGGACCCAGAGGCAGTCCATTGGCTCTCGGTCATCGTAGAAACGAAGATCGTCATGCTGCTTGCCTTCGAACGACTTGACAAAGAAGATGGCCTTGACACCCTCGATAGACATGTCTTGAACCATGTTCGGGGTTCCGCTCGCCCCTACGATTTCAATGGGGATTGTGGACCCTGGTTTAAAGTCCTGCTCGGGTCCCCAAAGCGTTCGGTCGGTGTAACCCTTAATCGTACGGTCTCCGAACTGAACCACAATCATCTCAAGCACGGGACGCCCCCTTGCTCGGAGCCATTCAGCTGCTCCCGATCCATCCGCATATTGGGAGCGAGTTCGTACTGCTTGATCTTGTAGAGCAAGGCCTTATAGCTAATTTGCAAAGCGTGCGCTGCAGCCTTCCGGTTCCATCCCTCTTCCTCAAGTGCGATCGCAATGGCAGCGGCCTCTGTCTCTCCTTTGATGCCACGGACCAGCCGCTTGAGGCCACCGGAGGTATCCTCCTTCGGGAACGGATTAGAGGGTCCATCTGTGACTTGGATCGGATGTGCGGCGAATCCACCCGCCAGTTCGGAGATGATCGCCTTTTCGTCCTGCAGAATCAGGAAGCGATTGATAACGTTTTCCATCTCTCGAAGGTTTCCCGGCCAAGGATATCGGGTCAGCGCGTCGAGCAGGGACGTCGAGATCGGGAGGGGATCAACGCCGTATTTCTTGGCGGCCTTCCGGATGAAATACGTGGCGAAAGCCGGAATCTCGTCGATACGCTCGCGCAGTGGAGGAAGGACGAGAGAGATGCCGTTAAGGCGGTAGTAAAGATCCTCCCGGAAGGTCTTCTCCGCCATCGACTTCTTCATATCGATGTTGGTTGCGGCGATCACGCGCACATCGCTTCGGATGGACGTGCGGCTGCCCAGGCGTGAAAAGCTTCCATCCTGCAGAACATGCAGAAGCTTCGCCTGGAGGGAAGCATGCATTTCGCCAATCTCGTCAAGGAAGATCGTTCCACCGTTGCAAATCTCGAATTTGCCGGGTTTCATCTTCGTCGCGCCCGTAAACGCACCTTGCTCGTGCCCGAACAGCTCGCTTTCGAGCAGTTCGGCAGGCATGGCGGCACAGTTGATCTTGAGGAACATGCGATTGCTTCGGAGCGACATCTTGTGCGTGAAGAGCGCAAGAATCTCCTTGCCCGTGCCGCTCTCCCCCAAGATTAGGACCGGTATGTCAGATCGCGCAACGAGACTGGCCTGCGATTCGATCTGCCGCATACGCTTGCTCGAACGGATGAAAGAGTGACCATTGTCGAGCTGAATCTCTTTTTGTTCGGCGATATCGGCGTCAGCTATGGGGAGACACTCTGCCACGGTGATCTGAAGCGTGTCATCCTCAAACGGCTTAAGCACAACGGCTGTGGCGCCGAGCGCGGCAAATATCTCGTAATCGCTAATCTCCTCCGAACAGGTCAGGACCACCACCGGGACCTCCGGCCACGCGGTGCGAAGGTGGCGGAAGAAGGACCGTGAAGTTTTGGCGCCATCCCAAGCGAGCAGGAAGAGGTCTGGTCGCTTCTCTGTTTTCAGACTTTGTAGAAAGGGCTGCGGTTCAGAGAAAAGACGCATCCGATAGTGACGGCCCAAGGTGCGCCCAAGATAGTTGAGGGCGCGATAATTTGATTCCATTACAAATATTGAGGGCTTCGAAAATTCGGGCCCTGTACTATCTGGCAATTGATTAGCCATTGGCGATCTACTCCATCGAGGCACGTTCTCACAGGTCTACTGTGGGCAGAGCGAACGGCTCGTTACCAAGCCGAAACGCATGGTTTTACGAGTCAGAAATTACCGAAACATTGCAGTGGAGCAAACGAGGACTTTGCACAAAATGAGCACAAACTCTCCTCCAACTATATCGCCCTAAGGTAATGTGCAAAATTCTACAGCAAGAAGGTCAAAAAGTTGCTACATTTTCGAACGGGTTTTTTTCTCTTGCAAATGAGCCGTTTGGAGACAAACGTGCACAGCTTGATACAGATCGCAAAATTGCCTCGCTTGCAATATGAGCGAAATTTCTGAACCAAGGCGGACAAGAGATACCGTGTTTTTCCGCGCCCTCTCCCAGAACGAAGCTCGATGTGATAGCCCTCCCGCTCGGGTCCTGTTCGGCAGGACAGCCGAGATGCAGGCCATACAGCGCACACTGGAATCCGTTGCGCGAACGCAGATCCCGATGTTGATTCAGGGGGAAAGCGGCACTGGAAAAGAGTTGTGCGCGCGTTTGCTCCATGAGCACTCCGAACGGGCAGGCGGGCAGCTTGTCAAGGTGAGCTGTCCCGCGATCCCTCACGCCCTATTGGAAACGGAACTGTTCGGCTACGAAAAAGGTGCCTTTACGGGAGCAACCTCGACGAAACGAGGTCGCATCGAGGAAGCACACACGGGAACTCTCTTTTTGGATGAGGTCGGCAGCCTGGATTTAGGAATGCAATCCAAGCTGCTGCAGGTACTCCAAGATGGAACGTTTATGCGTGTCGGAGCTCATGAGACACGCACGATCCAGATGAACCTGATCTCGGTAGCCAACCGGGACCTCCGGGAACAGGTAAAAGAGGGCTCGTTTCGATTGGACTTTCTGTATCGCATCAATGCGGTGACAGTGAATCTGCCCCCGCTGCGCAGGCGGATGGAAGACTTACCGGAATTGGTTGACTATTTCATGGAGCAGTACTCGCGGACGTTCCATCAGGATCCCACTCCGCTCTCCCGTGGGATGTTGGGACTGATGCGCAGATACGACTGGCCTGGGAACATCCGCCAGTTAGAGAACCTGATCCGAAGGTATGTCCTGGTTGGCGACGAAGAGCAGTTGATGGCGGAACTGCTCCCAGAGGAGAAGGCATGCACGGATCTTGCGGCCGAGGTCGACGTCAGCGCGCCTATTTCGTTGAAGTTGGTCACCAAAAGGGCCACACATGATCTGGAGCGGCAGATCATTCTGAAGGTGTTGAAGGCAAATAGCTGGAATAGGCAGAGGACGGCGAAATGGCTGAAGATCAGTTATCGCTCCCTGCTATACAAGCTGAGTGATTTGGAGCGCCACGATTTGCCCAAAATCCGGCGGGATCGTGGGCTAGCGCAAGACAGGAAAGGCCCGGAGACATCGTCCTCCGCGCTCGGGCCCTCTCCCCGCGTCCAATAGATGTTGCCGCCGCTGCTCGCGGCGCCGTGCCTCTAGCAGCGGATCACCTTTGGAGACTGAATTCCCTTTGTCGCATTTCGCGAATCGACCACGAGCTGCGACTGTTCCACTATGTAGGCGTAGTCATAATCGGAATGATCCGTAACGATCAGCACGCAATCGTACTGTTCGAGATGGTCAAGCGGGGTCGAGGTCATGTTGAGGTTGTAGTGACGGCCGCGACCAACCGTGGGATGGTACGGATCGTTGTAGAGGACTTCGGCTCCCTGGGCGCGAAGCAGCTCAATGATTGTGAGCGAGGGAGATTCGCGGAGATCGTCGATATCCTTCTTATAAGACATCCCAAGCATCAAGATTTTTGCCCCATTCATGGGCTTCTTGTGAAGATTGAGTGCCTTGGAAACCTGCTGCGTAACGAATTCCGGCATCGCCTCGTTGATCTCGCCGGCAAGTTCGATGAATCGAGTGTTAAAGTCGAACTCCTTGGCCTTCCAACTCAGATAGAAGGGATCGATCGGAATGCAGTGGCCACCAAGGCCGGGACCTGGGTAGAACGTGTGGAAGCCGAAGGGTTTGGTGGAGGCTGTGTCAATGACCTCCCAGATGTCTACCCCCATGCGGAGTGACAGGATCTTGAGTTCATTAACCAGTGCGATATTAACGCAGCGGTAAATGTTTTCGAGCAGTTTGGTCATCTCCGCCACACGGGTGGTTGAAACGCGGACGGAACGAGCGAAGATCCCCTCATAAAGAGTGGCTGCGAGCTCGGTGGCAATCGGGTCGTGGCCGCCGACAACCTTGGGGATGTCCCTTCGTGCAACCTCGGTATTACCAGGATCCTCGCGTTCGGGAGAGAACGCTACGTAGAAGACATTCTGATCTTCCGGCATCTGAGGAGCCTGTGCCTTGAGACCATTCAGGTTCCCTGCCTCCAGCAATGGGATGAGAACTTCCTCGGTTGTCCCTGGGTATGTGGTGCTCTCAAGAACGACCAACTGCCCAGGCTGAAGCCAGGGAGCAGTAGCTGCAGCAGTATTCCGGATATAGCTCAGGTCGGGTTCGCGATGCCCGGTGAGTGGAGTGGGAACACACAGGATGATCGCGTCCTGCTTGGCAAGAAAGGCAAAATTCTCTGTGGCACTGAACCCCTGGCGTCGGGCTGCCTGGATCTCGTCCTCAGGGATGCGGAAAATATAGGAGCGGCCAGCCTCCAAATCGGTGACCTTCTTCGCGTCGATATCGAAGCCCGTGACTTTGAAACCGGCCTCGGATAGAAGGAGACAGAGCGGAAGGCCAACGTAGCCGAGTCCTATAACACCAACGGAGGCTGTGCGAGCCTTAAAGCGCTCAAGACGCTGCGCTGCAAGAGAGGGGAGAGTTGGTACCAGAGTCGACATGTCGGCTCCATTATTGCATTCAAGCTCCTGCAATTAGAAGACACATTCAAGGAATCTGTTTGCTCTCGTCACTTTCCCGTATGGGCTACCGCCTTGGGCCGTCGCCTTGATCGATTTTCAAGCCAACAGATAGGACATGCCGAGCGGTTGAGGCAGTATCGCCACCCCTCCTGCAAAGACCCTGTATGCTTCAGTGGGAAGGATCCGGGACGGCTCGGCGAACCTGCTTCCCCAATAGAGAGCTGAAAATCCGGCCACTCCTCTCGGTTCCGCTCCTGTCTGCACAATTTGGCATCAGACAGATCGTCTCCTGGACCAATAGGTGAGACGAACCGATTATTTCCAATCCGCGAGGTCAAGCAATAGATTCTTTGCGCAAGCCTCGATCGGAATCCTGGTACAGGTCTCGATAAACTGGTGCATGATGGCAGAACCGTGCACACACACGATGGAAAGAGCTGCTTTTGGCGGCTCTTCAGCCGCCGTGTTCAGCGGAAGAGACACAATACTAATTCGCAATCCGTCATTTCTCACGGTGTCTGCGAGATCCGCCTCGCGGTAGTCCGCACTCGTGATAAGCGCCTCGTGGAGGGCCTTCGCATAAGCTCGACCCGCAGCATCGTCACAGCTGCAACTGACCATCACGGGTCTACGGGTGCTTGCCTGGGCTGACGCGATAAATATTACGGGCAACGCAAATACCAAATAAGCAAGGTTCCTGATCCCTAACAATGTCCCGCCTCCCTGGATGCGTGCATATCCAGTATCGGCACATATGTCTGGGCGGACCAATCCCCCAAATTGGTTAGACGACTACAACTTTGGGATTCTTTACAGAATCCTGGCGCCGGGACGTGAACACGCTCGTCCTGCGGCGTGTGTGGAATCCCGCTGCAAAGCTACGTTTTGATCCTCCTATAGCCTGTGTGTGTGACCAGAAAGGCGAGACCCGTTAGCGCGAAAATCAAACTAGATGGCTCTGGAACGGGCGCGATGTTCGCCGGAGTGGGGGCGACGGCGAGTGCCGTTACAGGCAAAGTGCTGGTCTGTGCTTTCTCCAGCACAACGGTGCGAGGAGTTGGCGCCGGGAAGAGGTCCGTGGGTTGACCAACCGGCATTTGCGGAGGAATTTCCATCGCCAGCATGACCGGATCGACAGGAATCTGGCAATCAAACGCCATCTTCCGGCTCACCTCTTCGGAGGTCAACTTGTATTGAGGGCGCGATTTTGGGCGAAAATTAGGATGAGTCTTGTTCCAGGCCTTCCAGCGCGCTTCGGTAGCTGGGCTTACTCGATTGGGAACCATCTTTTCCACATACTTGCCGATGAGTTGTTGGCAGGCGGGACTCGCATGCACGCTCGCAGTCCCCACGGCAAGCGTGCTCAACACAGCGAAAACAATCGACGATACGCGACGGGAGCAGATCATGTAGTTAAAGTTTCCTAATTGCACTTTAACTATCAGCACGCGGAGTTCCATTAGTCCCGAACGATGCGCTCTGCTATTGCTATTTATTCCCTGGGCTTACGCGTCATGGTTTGTTCTCCAAGATTCCAATGCGCATTTTTTTGCAGTAAAACTCCAACGGATTGCCCCATCGATATCATCGGCCGTCATGACGGGTCCTCGAGAGTCGTCCGCTATTCCGAAAGCCTCTCCCCCTGCAAGTCTTCATTTCAACTTAATCGCCGCCGACTGCGCTCTTGTCACTGCGTCGCTTCGGAAATATTGGACTCCCATAAATGAGAGCGGCGGCGGCTCGACTACTTGTAGTTGCGAACGTGCGCCAATGGATGCGATTCCCGGAGAACGTGATGGCATCCATTCGAGCACAATGCACGAGATCCGAGGTCTTCCCTTCCCTGACAATCGTTTCAGTGACTCGCTCAGTGGCGGCTGATGCCGCATGATCTTCCTCCGTGGCTGGCGGCGTACCAGCAGATGCGGCGCTGGCCGCGGGCCGGCTGCTTCGAGCGGATCGTGGAGGACGTGCAATCGCTGTTGCGCCTGTTCGGAGGCCGGAAGGGCCATCCGACCGCGGTCTGCCTCGACAGTCGAACGTTGCAGCCCACACCCGAGTCGGGCGCTCGTGCCGGTTACGACGGCGCCAAGCGCCGCAAGGACTCGAAGATACACATCGCGGCCGATACCCTGGGGCGCCTCATGGCCCTGACGGTGACGCCGGCCGATCTCGCAGGTAGACGATTTTGCGCAGCAGATACAGCAGGGGACCGGCAACATGGTCGAGTTGGCTTACGTCGACCAAGGCGACACCGGCCCGGCCACCGCCAAAGTCGCCCAGCGGCACGGCATCCGACTCGAGGCGGTAAAGCACCCGATGGCCAAACGAGGCTTCGTCCCGCTGCCCAGACGATAGGTGGTGGAGAGAAGCTTCGCCTGGGCCGCTCTTCCGTCGCTTAGCCCGCGACGATGAAAGGCGCGACACCACGTTCAAATGCTTCCACTACCTCGGCTTCGCTTGCCTCATGCTCACCAGGATGTTCGACCTACTCAACAAACGTCATAACAGCCATCTAGAGCATCTGCCTCATAACGGCTTCTAGAACCTCTGGATCCGCTGAATCTATCTCTTAGAGTGGCAGTGTCGGCATCGAGCACCGCGAGCGCATCCTCAAGGAGAACTGGGGCGATGCATCTCATCCAGTCATCTAGCGCTTCCGCGACAATCGCTTGAGATTCGATGCCCAGCAAAGACGCTATCTCGCAAATGTCTTGCACTGTGTCCGGATGGATGTTGATTCGAAACGCATCGGATTGCTTGTCTTTCATGTGATGGGTTCTCTGAATTTCACTGCGTGCCTTTATAGCACCTGAGAGCCCGCAGGTAACGTTTCATTTGCCACAAACTGCTGTTCCCGCATCGATCTTTGGTAATCTCTGGGGAATTTAGCAAGAAGGTTTGCATCCTACTTAGCGACCGCAAACATGAAAAGGGAAATCCTATGGCACAGATCCAACTCATCCCGCGATCCACAATGGAGAGTATGCCCTGGTGGAAGACACTTACCGCATCGGAACAACGTGCGGTTTTTCTTGGCACTCAATCCCTAAGCGAAGAAATGGAGAAATGCGGTTTGTCCAAACTGGCCATTGGCCAACAGCTCGTCAGATTGCGGGAAATTCTCGAGCCAAAAAGGAAATTCTGTGACTACCTTCGTCGCAACTTTCCTACATGCTCGATGGCCACCGCCTACCGATGGATTGAGCAATACGAGATGGCAAAAGATAAACTTCCAGAGGGCTTCATGAAGGTTGCGATGTCGCAAGGCTATCATGTGATTGACGCCGACATGGTCGAGCTCCTGCCGCCGCCAAAAACACAAGACCGCAAAAAAATAGTTGCCTACCTCCAGAGACTCAAGGATGCTCGCAAACAAGAGAGAGCAATGCGAGACGAAACGAATATCAATCAAGAGATGGCTATGCGTGAGTGCTTCAATTTCGTGCTCAGCCGCTATGAGCGTCTGCCTCCTCAGAGCCGGGAACGTAGTCAATGGCTGGAGGTTCTGTTTGGAATGATCCTCTCAGAAGTTGGCTCCAACACGAAGCGTTACTTCACCCCAATTGAAGTTCCCGATAAGTTTCGAGTTGTTCGTGGACGACCTCGCCATATTGCCTAGCGCAAGCCGAGCCACGGTTCGCGACAAAACTTTCCGAAACAGCCAGCAGAACTATCCGTGCGACGGCCAGCACGAAAAAGCACAAATACGATTATTTTTTTGTTCCCCGCCGGATGCCGCCGATCAACTGGCCGCGTAGATTTCCGGCCCCCGATCGCCGATCTAGCCCCAAACAAACCTGCCCGGATATTCGCCCGTACAGAAATTGTCGAAGCATCTGCTAATTTTGGCCGAATGCTGTTCGGTTAGGATCAGTGAAGCAACGTCCCACCTTCTCCCCTCATCGTAAACATCGATACGTTCAATTACACCATCGTCACATCAGGTCCGCCGTAGCCGCGTCCCTATGCCGAGGCTCACGATCTCAGCGTTCCCTTCGTTCGCTAAGATCGTCGAGCGGCGTACCTGCGATTTGAACCATTAGGAAAAGGAGAGAGCATGGCAGACATCACCGAAGTCATGGCAGCATTGAGTGAGGGAAAAGGTGCTCGACGCCAAAGCTGGTCGCCACAATCGAGCCTATATTTCAACGAACGGCGAGTGATCGTGCGACGCGTCATCAGCCCCTACGTAGCGCCACAAGAAATCCCGCTCGATTGGAATGATCTGATGGCCTCCGACTGGATACTCATTGATTTTGCTACGCACAATCGTCGCCGTTCCGACAAACTGAGCCACTGATGCTAAGAGAGCCCGGCGGTTCCATTTCTCAAAATGAGAAACGGAACTGATTATCCTCCAGGCCTAGAGACCGGAAGAGGCGAGCACCCTTATCCATTTATTCTTCCAAGCCTGGCTTGGATCTGGAAGATTTCAAGACTTCAACCATCTGTAGAGCTCACAATGGAACGCCCGGGCGTGCTGATTAATTAGGTAATTGGAGCGGAGATTACCTACGTAATTTCAAGTTAATAATTATGGCGCTTACCCAATTGTTCTCATACTATGAGTGCTCCACCTGTAAAGAACAGTTCCCGCTGCGTGACATAAGTCGATCACGTACACCATCGCGAGCAACGAGGTGGTTGAGATATCTGAACGAACCATCAGCCTTCACGAATGGAGAGTACGATGATTGTCGATCAAGGTAACGCTACACGACGTGGCGTTAACCATAACGTTTCGATGCAAGTCCGAGAGAGATTTGGGAAGAGATTGCGAGCATTACGCCAGGAGCGAAATTTCACTCAAATGCAAATGGCAATTGATCTGGGAATGGATCGCAGCTTCCTCAGCGATATAGAGCGAGGCAGAAAGTCGATCACCCTTCCTTTCGTCGAAAGGATCGCTGTTGGTTTTCGGCTCTCTTTGTCGGACCTCTTGAAAGATGTTTAGAGATTGTTCCTCCTAATGCTTGACACTTCCCGGAAAACTAGGCCGAACGAGGTTTGGCGTTTGGACCTGAGTGGTTCGGGTTGACCCGACCCAGCAGCCAGAAAAAGGGAACGAACTCCACTCGCCCACGATGCTTTCCAAAGAGCAAGGTGGTGAGAGTGATCCTCTAGCGCTCCGAGAGCACTATGGAAACGAGGAGGTCATTCCTCCTAAAAGGAAGATCCGGCTGAGAGACAAGGTTCCTAAAAATCATAGCCTTTGCTTACACACATCTGCGGTAAAATTCTACGAACCCAGATATTGAGGACGCTGCTACGTGAACGTGATGGTATCCCCACCGCCCAGAGTCCCGCCCAGTTCCATTCTCGCCTTAGCCTCAGTCGCAGCCTTTCGGGAACTCATCCACGAAGGGAGTAAGACATATGGAAACTATTATTCCGCAGTACGGTTCCCGATGATGTCTATCGGGAAGTTTCAGTGGTAACTCTTCCTGACGTCACTATTCCAAACCTAATTAGCCGTCTTGGTCACCTGGAAGTAGCGGAACGGGAGCGGTAGTAACGCACGACGTGCCAGTCAAAGAAGTGCAGCGAGGCTTGGGCACGGAGTCGACGTGATTATGCGGTTATTGTAAGAAAGAGTCTTCATGCCTTTGTCAGAAGCCGAACCTTCGGTAGCTTTCGTCCACCGATCTCTGAACCCATCAGCCAAAGACCCGTTATCTTGGGCCATTCTGTTTTCACGATCGTTGGTGGCAGTCGGCCTTGTCGCTCAACTCATCATAGCTGCCAAGTTCTGGTCTCTTACCTGGGATGACTCGGCGATCACCCTCGCTTTCGCTCGCTCTCTATCGATCACTGGCAGGATCGAACCTACACCGGGATCCGGAATCGTCGAGGGATACTCGACAACGTTGTGGATGCTGCTCATGGCCATAGCCGCGAAGGTCATCGCCAGCCCAGCCGCTCTCCTTGCCTTCGCAAAGATCTCCACGCTTCTTCTCAATCTCTCGAACATCCTTCTCATGCGCCGCTGGTTCCTCACTTGGAACTCAGAGGTGTTGGCAAACCTGATTGCCGGTAGCGTCGGCTGTGGGCTGATGTTTTACGAAACGATTAATGGGATGGAGACGCCTCTCGTCCTTACGCTCATCCTGGTGATGCTCTTACTCTTACCTTTACCAGAAAAAGGCATGCGGCTTAGCTATCTTGTGGCAGGTTCAGCCTTGCTACTAACTCGCTGGGAGGCCGTGTGGCTCCTGCTGCCATTCGTCTTGGTCGAGAGACCTGTTCGCCGAGCACTTATCTCCTCAAGCACCTGGCTCGCCGTCTTCTTCGTTTCCAATTTTCTGCGCTGGCGGTACTTCGGATCCATCCTCCCCAACACGGTCATCGCAAAGCGAGGTATCCCCTACTCACACCCGATCATCAACAGGCATGAGATCCTCATGCACTTGCAGGAGCCAGCCTACATTCTTGCCTCTTGCAAACAAATGTTTCTTCTTCTGATTGCCCTGGTTCTCGTGGACCGTTTTGTTCGCAGAAAACGCAACATGATCGCAGTAGGTCCTCGCTCTCCAATACTTCGTCTTTGGCAGTTCCGTTTCACCGTTATCTTCGTTATTTTCTCTCTGATTCTCAGCGCCGCCATCGGCCCGAACTGGGGTCCTCCCTTCAGGTCCTTTTATGCCGCCTGGCCATTCCTGTTCTGCCTGGCGCTGATGCCCATCACTTCCGTCTTCCGATCCAAAGCGCTTACGGCAGCCACAGTCGTGCTGTGCCTGTTCGCACTGCTACGAATGTCGGTTCGGGTTCACGAGCTGAACCGGAACGACGCTCCAATTTATATGCCCAAGGCCACCATAAAGACCGTGGCTGTCATGGCTCAGGTTCTTTCGGATATTGAATCGGCGTCACGCCGTTCTAGCCTGCTCTACGCCGGACCAGATATGGGTGGCGTCATGCTGTTCGCCCACGGCGTCCGAGTCATTGACCTGGGTCTGCTGTGTGATCCGGTCCTCGCCCATCAGCGTTATGCAGCCATCAATAGCTATCTCCTGCAGCAGCGCCGGCCCGACGTTATTGAGGTCCACGAAGTCTGGACTAAACTGACGAACCTGGGGGCCTATCCACTGTTCCGGAGCAATTATCGACCTGTTTACGTCGACGGCATGCGTGTCTTCCTGACGAACGCTCTCATCGCGGCGATAGACCCATCTCGCCTCGAGGAGAAGCAGTTTAGCCCAACTGGACGCCCCATCAACGCCGCCCTCAGAGATCCAGGTTCTGCCCGAAGCCAACAGCCAGACGATATCCTTAACCAGGATTTTGGCACGTACCTCGTCCTCAAATAAGAAGAACCCACATGGCCTCAATCCATACTTCTCTATTCGTTCCGGCGCTGCCGCTAACGAATAGAGCCCGCCGTAACCGGCTGTCCCTTCGGCCTGCTCTGCTTTATCCGTCTGTAGACCAGCTGAGGCAGCATGGACGCAGTCAGCAAGCTGAAGCAGTCACTAGTAGCTTCCTACGATGTGCCCTTGAATAGGGCAGGCGGAGTACTGCAGGAACTTCGTCGTATATTACTTAATTGCTTGGTGCGGCCGGCGCCAAGGACGAACCACGGACGCAGATCAAGAAGTTCGGCACGATCGTCAGAGAACTCGACCGGCTTGCCGCCTGGCTGGTTGCGGAGGGTTGCACCTATGCCGTGATGGAGAGCACGGGGAGCTACTGGAAGCCGGTCTTCAACCTGCTTGAGGCGCACGTCCGCGTGATCCTTGCCAACGCTGCGGACGTGCAGAATAGGCGCGGACACAAGACCGATCCGAACGACAGCCGCTGGCTGGCGCATCTTTCTCCGTCACGGAATGATCCGGCCAGCCTAAGCCAGAACAGCTCGGGAGAATAGAGCGGGGTCTCGCCAATACTTCGTGTGGCGTAATGGCTGCCGTCAGCAATTACGCCAATATGTCCATTGGTCAGTTTTGGACGCATGCCGAAAAGCCTCCGAAGATTCAGAGTCAGAGGAAGTGATGGGCAATCCGAGTGGAGATTCTCGCTGGCCAGGCCTAAGAAGTCTCTTGTCATCAACGACTTAACGCATTCTCGCCCGCTAATGCCGTTTTGTTCAGCTCTTGCCGCATGTTGGATCATGCGGCTTTGTGGACCTGGATGCCTGCATGCCCCGGCGAACCTTTTCTCAAAACAGCTGAGGCGGTATGTGTCTTGCGTCAGCAGTCGCTCAGTCAGGCCGGTGAGGGGAAGCACAATGAGCGAGAAGGGACAAAGACTATTGACAGACAGCTGAAAGTCTTTGTACTGTCGTATCACTTTATGGTATCGGTTCCATGGAGCTACAAGATGTATGTCAGGTGGCGTTAAAGTGTGGGTCCGAAAATTTAAACACATTCATTACACCGCGACGAGGGGTTCCTCATCGGAATCCATAGGCAAATCATGTGGACGCACTGCGGCGACAATGCGAAGACGCAGGACGGGAATCAGGCGTGTCTATGGATCATGTCATCAAAGTCCTTACTCATGTGGCAGCGTTCAATGGTCCGTTATAGAGGAGGTGGTGCATTTATATGCGTAATCCGGCGCTCATCCTCCTGCTGTCATTGCTGGCCACTACAGACCTGAGGCTCTCAGGGGAATGCTCCAAGGACAGCTCGAACGCGAAGCACGCCAAATTTTCCGATCAGACAGCGACGAAAGGTATATTCTTCACCGGTCGGGCCTCTCACACTGCACGGAAATACCTGCTTGAGACCATGGGGTCAGGGGTCGCTCTCTTCGATTTTGATAATGATGGACGGCTCGACATCTTCTTTGTGAACGGTGCGCCCCTGGCGGACCCTACTCAGCCAGGGACCATCCCCAAGAAAAGCGGTCCTGAGTATTGGAATCGTTTGTATCACCAGAGAAAGGATGGCACTTTTGAGGACGTAACCGCGAAGGCCGGCCTGCAGGGCGTGGGCTACGACATGGGGGTGGCGGTTGGAGACTACGACAACGACGGCGACGAAGACTTATATGTTACGGGCTTCGGAGGCAATCACCTTTATCACAACAACGGTGACGGCACATTTACCGATGTGACGCAGGAGTCCGGCACAGGCGGCGGCGGCTGGTCAACCAGCGCGGCATGGGTAGATCTGGACAATGACGGACGGCTCGATCTGGTTGTGCTGCGATACCTACAATGGGACTTTTCTGATATCTGGTGCGGCGAGCATCGGGAGGGCTACCGCGCCTATTGCCATCCTGATCTCTTTCCGGCGATTGCTCCGCTGGTTTATCACAATGATGGCAATGGGCACTTCACGGAAGTATCAACGAAGATTGGGCTGGACAAACCCGGGAAGGGCTTGGACGTCGCCCTAGCAGACTACGACCGCGACGGGCACATCGATCTCTTTGTTGCGAACGACTCCATGACCGAGTTTCTCTACCACAACAAAAGCGATGGAACCTTTCAAGACGACGGCCTGCTCGCCGAAGTTGCCGTGGATGGCGATGGGCGCACCTACGCGGGCATGGGCGTAGGTTTCCAGGACTACGACAATGATGGTCTGCCGGATCTGGTTGTGACTGCACTCGCAAATCAGAAGTACGCCCTCTACAAGAACAACGGCGACGGCAACTTCACCTACGCAAGCTATCTGTCAGGACTAGGCGGCGCAACACTCCTCCACTCGGGATGGGGCGCGCAGTTTATCGACTTCGACAACGACGGCCGCAAGGATCTTCTCATTGCGCAAGGGCACGACGAAGACAACATCCAGCTGAGTTATCCCCAGTTACGCTATCGCGAGCCGCTGTTGCTCATGCGGAATGAGGGATGCGGAAAATTTACGGACGTGTCGGCGCAATCCGGAAGCGTTTTTCACGAAGCTTGGACTGGCCGGGGGATGGCAACCGGCGATTTCGACAATGACGGCCGCCAAGATGTTGTTGTGTCCACGAATGACGGACCCGCCTACCTTCTGCGGAACGAGACAGCGAACGGAAACCATTGGCTGACCGTTGAGCTCGTAGGGCACAAGAGTAACCACGATGGGATCGGCGCGGTTATAAAGCTCTCTACCGCGAAGGATTCCCAGTGGTGGACAGTCTCCACGGCGGGAAGCTATCTCTCCTCGAGCGACAAGCGGGCGCACTTCGGGCTTGCCGAAGAAACCGAAGCCACGTCGCTCGAAATCGACTGGCCCAGCGGCATTCATCAGACGCTGCATGGAGTCCACGCGGACCAGATCTTACGCATCGATGAACCTGCCTATTGAGGAGCTGCGCTGACGCCGAAATACAGGCTGGCTCGAATGGCTTGCCAGCGCAGCCCAGATTCCATAGTATTGGTACCGATTCCATAAGGGTAAGGTAATTCATGCAAACAGTAGACACGAGCCTCCAGAGCGGCGGCACTTCTATGAAGAGCCTTCCTGTACATCCTCGAATCGCTCTCGGCATTTTCTGGCGTCGGCTCTCAGCGCGCGGCGTGGCCCTTGTCTGCCTTTCGGGAATGCTCGCCGGATCGGGCAGCGGACAAACCACCTCCGATTCGGCGCAGAAGATCGATCTGTCGGGGGGATGGCAGTTCCGGCAAGGCAGCGGCGACAAGCAGAATGCATGGCATCCCGCGACAGTTCCCGGAGATGTCCACCTCGATCTGTTACGCAATAAGCTCATTCTGGACCCCTATTACCGCGATAACGAAGCGAAGCTGCAATGGATTGAACAAGCGACCTGGTCCTACCGCACCACGATCGACGCCAACACTGCATTGCTTCACCGCGCGCACCTGGACCTGATCTTCGAGGGGCTCGATACCAATGCCTCGGTGTACCTAAACGACAAGCTCATTCTTACTGCAAACAACATGTTCCGGGCCTGGCGCGCGGATGTGAAGCCCTATCTTCACGCAGGGGCGAACGAGCTGCGCGTCGAGTTCCCGAGTCCGAACAAAGAGGCTGCGGCGCTGGCCGCCGGAGATCCCGATCAGTCGCAGACCCACGCCCCCGAGAAATCCTACCTACGCAAGGCAGCGTACGAGTATGGATGGGACTGGGGCCCGCGCTTTGTCACGAGCGGAATATGGAGACCCGTTTACCTGCTGGCCTGGGATGACGCCCGTATCGATGATCTGTATATCAGCCAGCCGGATGTAACCGCGAGCGTCGCCCACCTGGTCGCAAAGACAACCGTGGTTGCTGCGGCCGACACGGAGGCGGAGATTGACCTTACCTGGCGACGCACTGCGGATAGCAAGCCTGTTACGATCACCTCTTCTGCTCATTTGCACGCCGGCGAGAACGAGATCGCTATCCCCATCGACGTCACGCGACCCGCACTGTGGTTTCCATCGGGTTACGGAGAGCAATCGATGTACTCCTTCGAGGCTGTACTGAAGAGCGGCGCGAAGGTCGAGGATGAGAAGAACGTTCGGACCGGACTCCGATCGATCGTTTTGAACAGACAACGCGATCAGTGGGGGCGCTCATTCGGATTCGTCGTCAACGGCATCCCGATCTTTGCCAAAGGTGCGGACGTGATTCCGTTCGACAGCTTCCCCAATCGAGTGACAGAAGCCCAGTACCGCCGGATTCTGCAGTCGGCGAAAGACGCAAACATGAACATGATTCGTCTCTGGGGCGGAGGCTACTACGAATCGGACAAGTTCTATGAACTGTGCGACGAGCTCGGATTAATGGTGTGGCACGATCTGATGTTCGCGAGTAGTTGGTATCCAGGCACCTATGACTGGAAGCAAAATGCTCAGACGGAAGTCGAGCAGCAGGTACGGCGACTTAGAAACCACCCCAGTATTACGCTCTGGTCCGGAAATAATGAAGACGAATCGGTGCTCTATGCCTTCCTCGGCGGTCAGTCTCCGGAAGGAAGGCTGCAGATATGGAAAGACTACCTCACGGTATTCAGCGGAATTTTCCCTTCGATCATTCAGCGGGAGGACGCCGAAGTTCCCTACTGGCCAAGCTCTCCAAGCTCCGATTATGAAAAGACCTCCGACAGTTTTCAGTCGGGAGATGCTCACGACTGGAGCATCTGGCATGGGCGTGAGCCATTTAGGAACTACGATCAGCACTTTTACCGATTTACGTCCGAGTACGGCTTTCAGTCGTTTCCTGAACTGCGAACGGTTGAGTCGTTTACCACTCCTGAGGATCGCGCCAGCATCTTCACACCTGTGATGCTGGACCACCAGAAGAACAAGGAGGGGAATGACATCATTCATGATTACCTTCTCCGCGACTACCCGGAGCCGAAAGACTTCCCCTCCTTTTTGTACGCAAGCCAGGTCTTGCAGGCGGAAGGTGTGAAAGAGGGCGCCGAACACATGCGCCGGAACAGGCCGCGAATCATGGGTTCGCTTTTCTGGCAGTTGAACGACTGTTGGCCCGTGGCCTCCTGGTCGAGCATCGATTACTACGGACGATGGAAGGCCCTGCAGTACTATGCGCGGCGGTTCTACAGCCCCATTCTGGTTTCGCCAACGCTGCGGGATGGAAATGTCGATGTCTATACAGTCTCTGACCGACAGACTCCTGTAACCGGAACCCTGCGGCTCCGCGTGCTAGACATGCAAGGATCAATCGTCCAGCAAAGTACCCGCCAGGTCTCCTTGCCCGCTCTCTCTGCCGGCACCTACGCTACCATTCCGCTGCAATCCATTATCGAGAAGCACCAGAATCTCTCGGACATCTTCCTGGCAGCTGATTTCACGGTGGATGGTTCCGTTGTCTCGCGCAACTTAATCTACCTAGAACCCACCAAACAGGTGGAGCTGATGCCGGCAAATGTCCAGACACAGCTTACGAAGGACGGCAGCGACTACCGCCTGACCCTGTCGTCCAGTGTGCTTGCTCGCGATGTTTACGTGACCTTGGGAGACCTAGATGCAGAGGTCTCCGACAACTATTTTGACCTGCTTCCTGGCGAGCCGGAGGTGATCTCCATACACGGCCGAGCAACGCTTGAGCAGGTGAAGAATCAGTTGAAGGTTATTTCCCTCGTCGATGCGTTCCAGCCGCAGCAAGACGCCTCCCGACAGGCGCATTGACGATGCAGGCAGCAGCACGCCGCCTGCATCTTTACGTATGGAAAGTCCTTTCGTTTCGGAGTGAATCGATGCCCTTTCAGTTATCGCGACGCGAGTTCGCCCGGTTGTCTCTTATGAGTGCCCTAGCGCGGCCCGGGCGGCTGAGCGCCGGAAGCGAACAAAACAGACGGAACCCAAGCGAGTGGGTGAATCCGTACATCGGGGCCAGCACCAGTACCAAGTTTGGTGAGGGAAAGACATTTCCGGGACCGACCCTGCCATTTGGCTTGGTTCAGCTTGGGCCGGACACGATCACCGGCGGGGATAACGCCCCAGGATATTCCTGGGAGCACACGACCATTGAAGGCTTCAGCTTCACGCGCATGAGCGGCGTAGGCTGGTACGGCGACTTTGGCAACCTGCTGATCATGCCGACAACAGGGGACTTCAAACCTACCTGCGGCCGCGCCAGTCATCCGGGCGAGGGCTGGCGTTCGCGATACGACCATGCGAATGAAGTCGCAAAGTGTGGCTACTATGCCGTGACGCTTGAGGACTATGACATTCGCGTGGAGCTGGCCGCGGCAGCGCGTGCTGGAATTCTCCGTTTTACCTTTCCCGCGACCGATAAGGCGCGTATACAGATCGATCTGGCAAGACGCATCGGCGGCACCTCCACTCGCCAATATGTGAAGGTCCTCGGCGAGCAAGTTATAGAAGGATGGGTGCATTGTCCGCCCGCTGGGGGAGGATGGGGCAACGGTGCGGGACACGTTGGCTATCGCGTGCACTTTCGCGCCGAATTCTCGAAGCCAATGTCTCGTTTTGGTGTCTGGAGCATCGATATTCCGAAAGGTTTCCTCACTGCGGGTGGTGGGTTGATCGCCGACCGATTTCAGTCGGACGAGTTCTACCGGCTCGCGGCGCAGGCTGAGCTTCTCAAGGGCTGCACGGAGAAGGAAGGGGATCATCTCGGGTTCTTCGCAGAATTTGAGACGCAACAGAAGGAACAGGTTCTCGTAAAGGTAGGCTTGTCCTTCGTCGACATGGAAGGCGCGCGGCAAAACCTCTCCGCGGATATTCCAGGCTGGGATTTCAACGGCATCCGCAGCGCCGCACAACAGCAGTGGGATCACGCCCTGTCGAAGGTCACCATAGAGGGTGGAACGGACACGCAGAACTCGATCTTCTACACGGCTCTCTATCACGCGATGATCGATCCTCGCGTAATCGCGGACAACGACGGTCGCTATATCGGCGGAGACGGAAAGGTTCGCCACGAAGAAGGGTTTCGATATCGCACGATCTTCAGCGGCTGGGATGTCTTTCGCGCAGAATTTCCTTTGATGACCATCCTCAATCCCGCGCTGGTGAACGATGAAATCTGCTCGCTGGTGCAGAACGCCGAACTCAGCGGCAAAGGATACCTGGAACGCTGGGAGATCATGAACGCATACAGCGGCTGCATGGATGGCGACCCCGCACTTGCGGTCATCCTCGACGCATATCGAAAGGGGATTCGACGCTTCGATGTCGAGAAGGCCTACGCCGCCTGCCGTCAAACGGCTGCCGGAATCGGAGATCAGACGAACCGCCCAGAGAACGAGTTCTATCTGGAAAACGGATATGTTCCGAATCAGGTTTCATGGACGCTCGACAATGCGTATTTCGATTGGTGCGTCGGAGAACTGGCGCGGGATCTCAACAAAAGTGCGGACGCAACAACCTTTCAGGAGAGATCGAAAAATTATCGCAGAATCTACGATCCGCAGGTGCGCAGCATGCGCGCGCGACAGCGCGACGGCAGCTGGTTGACGTGGAAAGGCAGCACCGAGTTTGGGCAGGGCTGCACCGAGAGCAACCCAATGCAGCAATCGTGGTTTGTGCCGCATGACGTCTACGGGCTCATTGAACTCATGGGCCGGGAGGAATTCGCGTCGGCGCTCGAAGAGCTGTTTGAAAAGACCCCGCCATCCTTTGGATGGAATCCCTACTACAACCATTCGAACGAGCCGGTACACCATATTCCGTACTTGTTTGTGTATGCGGGCAAGCCGTGGCTTACGCAAAAGTGGGTGCGCCGCATTCTGGAGCAGGCCTATCACGATCGTGTGGACGGGATCTGTGGGAATGACGATGTAGGACAGATGTCCGCTTGGTACGTCCTCAGCGCCTTGGGCTTCTACCCGGTATGCCCTGGAAATCCGGTCTATATTCTTGGCTCTCCGCTTTTCCCAAAGGCGACGATTCAGCTTGATCCCGATTGGCACCGAGGACGAACGTTTACAGTGATCGCCAAGAACACATCGGCCACAAACTGTTATGTGCAGACGGTCACGCTCAACTCCCAACCTCTGAATCGCTGCTGGATCAAACACGAAGAGATTGTTGCCGGCGGAACGCTCGAGTTCACGATGGGTTCTGAACCGAATACCGCCTTCGGCGCAGCCTCCGAAGTTCCGCCACCTTCCGCAACCTGAGTGCGTGACGGGACCTCAGGTTGCGCTGAAAACCAGGTGCACGTCCTTCTGCAGCAGCTCTGAATGTGCGATCGATGGCCCTTCATGCGCCCTGCCATTGAGCGTTACGTGATCATAGTAAGCACCGGCATGCTGCCGTCGGGCTTCGATATGTACGCGCCTGCCGCCTGGGAAATGGATCTCTGCAGACGGGAAGAAGGGGGCGCCAAGACTCCACTCGGGCTTTCCCGGGCAGAGCGCGAACAATCCCAGCGAGCTCAGGACGTACCAGGCGGCCATCGCGCCGGTATCCTCGTCACCGGCAAAATTATCCGGAGTGTAAAGCTCATGCAGTACGCGGTGTACCCAGTACTGCGTGCGATCGCGCCGGCCTGCTGCCGTGAACATGTAAAGCACGTTGTGAACCGGCTGATTGCAATGCGCGTATTGACCGAAGTCAACAGCCGCCATCTCGGACATCTCATGGATCTCCTGGCCGTAACTGCCGGCGTCAAACGCAGGAGCCTGGGTAAGCATTTCCTCAAGCGAAGCGAGAAAGGCCGATTTTCCGCCAAATAGATCCATCAGGCCGTCCGGATCGTGAAGAACGCTGAAACGATACTGCCAGGGACCACCTTCCACGTAGGCTCCGCCCCAGGTATGCGGCTCGAAGGGTTCGAGCCACGATCCGTCCGCCAGCCTTCCCCGAAAAAATTTGGTCTGCGGATCGAAGAGCTTCTTCCAGTTGTCCGCTCTTTTCGAGAACATGGCGGCATCGTCCTGATTGCCTACGGCCCGCGCCACCTGGGCAATACAGAAATCGCCATAAGCGAAGTCGAGCGTCTGGGCTACTTCTCCGCCAGACTGATCGCAGGGAAGATAGCCGAGTTTCAGATACGACTCAATACCAACTCGTCCATAGCCTTTTCTTGGATCTCCCTTTTCGGTCGCGTGCTTCCGAAGCCCCATGTATGCGCTCTGCACATCGAACCCGGGAACGTTTTTGACGACGGCGTCGGCAAAGAGTGAATCGATCAGGCTGCCGGTCATGGCGCCGCGGTATCCGGGGCAAGGAAACTGCGGGAACCAGCCACCTTCTTTGTAGGCGTTCACCCAGCCCTGAAGAATTTCGCCCACTCGTTCGGGATAGAGCAGCACCATCATGGGGTACCACGCATGATAGTCGTCCCAAAAGCCGTGATCGGCGTAGAGAACGCCGGGCTCGACCTTTCCCGTATAAGGACTGCGGTGCACCACGTTTCCCGTTGAATTCGTTTCGTGCCACATGCGAGGAAAGAGCTGCGTGCGATAGAGGCACGAATAGAAGGTGCGCATCTGCGAGTCGCTAGCTCCCTGGATGAGAACTCTACCGAGTTTTTCCTCCCACACGCGGGCAGCTTCGCGCTGCATATTCTCGAACGACCTTTCGCCGATTTCCTGCGCAAGATTCTGCGCCGCCTGCTCGTAAGAGATGAACGATGTTCCCACACGAAGACAAACGGGACGCCCCTGCTCCGCATGAAAACGTAGGACGGCCACGTTCCGCCCCTTGAGTTTCTTCACTTCGCACGCGGTAATCGGAGCGTCAATCCGACACACATAATAGGCAGCAAAGTTCTTCTGTAC
>FSXA01000708.1_pt1 | contig 24063 bp, 17 predicted proteins | sample 1638081 | NCBI WGS metagenome assembly FSXA01 (sample SAMEA3914788, study PRJEB12502) | metagenome | biome: forest; material: soil | place: Canada | collected 2011-07-03 | depth 0.1 m
CCTTCTAACTAACGGAAAACACGCTACTTGCGTTGAGTAGATGGTGAGAGGCACCCTGAGGGGTAACCCCTCAAAACCAGGCGCAGAACAGAGGGCAGCGCAGAACCGAAAGACGCACGAGTACACTTGTCCCGAAGCTTTGGTGGGAGGATCTCGGCAACTCTATGCTTCGCGCTACTCGTGTCCTGCTGTTCACTCTTGGCCTATCGCTTACTGCTCTCGCACAGCAGACAAAAGCTTCGATTCCGGTGATAGAAGCGCTCATTCGGTCCCATGAGTACGGCCGCGCGCTGAGCCTCACACAATCCGCATTGAGCGGAGCGCCAAGCGACTTCCGGCTCTGGACACTCGAAGGAATCATTTTTTCCATCCAGGGCCACAATAGCGATGCTCTAACTGCCTTTGACAAGGCGCTAAGTCTCTCTCCTGCTTATCTTGCGGCTCTCAAGGGAGAAGTCCAGATCCTCTATCCATCGCAGGACAAGCGAACCATTCCGCTGCTCGAACAGGTGCTCAAAACAGATCCCAAAGACGGGACCGCGCACGAGATGCTCGCCACCCTCGAGAGGAAGCAGGGAAACTGCCAGGCTGCGATCGAGCACTTCCGCCTCAGCGCCAACCAGATCGATACCCATCCCGACTCACTCGAAGCCTACGGCGACTGTTTGGTTCACGCGAAGCAGTGGGTTGAGGCAATTCCTGTCTTCGAGCATCTTTCTTCGCTCCTGCCAAGCAGCACCTATCCGAAGTACGACCTCGCCGTAGTCTTGGTCGGCACGAAGCAGAACGAAGCCGCGCTCAAGGTCCTTGATCCGCTCATCGCGACCGATTCCTCCGACCCGGATCTTCTGAGCCTGGCATCCGAGGCCCGCGAAGCCATGGGCGACACGCCGCAAGCAGTGACCCTGTTGCGGCAGGCGATCGTCCTCAAGCCCGAGAATCCGAGCTACTACATCGCCTTCGCGGTGCTCTGCCTGAACCACAGCTCGTTTCAGGTCGGAATCGACATGATCAACGCCGGCATCGAGCGCATCTCGGCCGACCCGTCGCTCTACATATCCCGCGGCTTGCTCTACGCTCAGTTATCGGAATACGACAAAGCGGAAGCCGACTTCAACGCCGCGGAGCGGCTCGACTCCGCGCAGAGTCTAAGCTCGTATGCTATAGACCTAGCCGAAATGCAGCGGAACCACAACGATGACGCGTTGCCGAAGGTCCGAGCGCAGCTCCAGGCGCACCCAGATAGTCCGTGGCTGCATTACACACTCGCGCGGGTGCTCTCGAACGAGAGCTCGACTGCGAATTCCAGTACGTCTGAAGAAGCAATACGATCTGCGGAGCAAGCCGTCCGATTGAAGCCGGACTTCCTCGAGGCCAGGGACCTCCTCGCAATCCTGTACACACGTTCGAGCCAGTATGCGGCCGCTATAGAACAGTGCCGTCTCGTTCTCCAATCCGACCCATCCGACGAAGGTGCAATCTATCACCTGATCATCGCCTTGCGCCATTCCGGCCAGGGAGGACACAGCCCAGCCGAGCACAATGCCGAAATCCAGCAACTGGTGAAGCGCCTTTCAGCTCTGCAGCAGTCTTCACTCCAGCGCGAGACCGAGCGAAATCGGTACAAGCTGGTCGAACCTGGAACGACTCCTCCCCCGAAATAGCAACATTGCATGCTGCATTCTTACGGGGGGCTGTTCGACAATGACGGAGGCTCACTTGCCCGAGTGCTTCTCCTTCGCTGTAGCCGCCGTAGAAACCTTCCATGTGACGAAAAATGGAGCCCGAATAGTTTCCGGGAATCATTGAGAATTGTGCGACACCGGCTTCTACTCAATCAGATTTATTCGATGTCAAAATGATATTGATTTGGTGCTCTATCGCCCTAAAAAAGCTCGCCGCTTCATCAACTCGATGATCTAAGCTACTATTTGACAGCGGAATACTTCTGGAATCAAACGAAAGAAAATATATGTCCTCTCTCATTGCTCCTATGTCCCCATATCTGTGAAAAATTGAGGAGGGGTATGGTCAGAATAAGTGACATTGCCGAAGCTCTCGGAGTTTCAATCGGAACCGTCGACCGTGCGTTGCACGGCAGACCACGCATCGATCCAGCTACAAGAGATCGCGTGCTGGAGACGGCCCGATCGATGGGCTACCAAGTAAACCTTGCCGCGAGCGTGCTGGCCACGAAGCGCAAGTTCCGGATCTCGATCAATCTCCCCGACGAGACGAAGGACTTTTACGATGAAGTCCGAAGCGGCATCAAAGCAGAGTACCAAACCTACGCGAAGACCGCCATCGCTCTTGAGCATCGTTCGTTTCCACGCCTGGGTGTCGGAGAGATCGAGGCTTTCGATGAGGCATGTGAGGCGAATGTAAATGGCATCATCTCTGTATTCAGCCATCCTGCTCAAATGAAGCTTCGCCTCGAGAAGGCCCGCCAGAACGGCATCCTGGTTGTGGCTGTCGTGACCGGCGCTCCACCCTCAGACCAGATCCCCAGCGTCTCCATTGACCCCAGAATGAGCGGCACCCTCGCCGCCGGAATTATGGGAGCGGTTCTGAAGGGGAAGGGAAAGGTCGCGATTGAGACGGGAGACCTTCACGCCTGGGAGCACAAAGAGAAGATAGAGGCATTCAGCAAATCACTGAAGAGCAATTTCCCACTGCTGGAGTTGCTTCCGGTCATGGAGACCCACGAAAAGCAAGATGAAGCGCGTGAAAAAGCAGCCATACTGCTCGACCAACATGATGATTTGGCCGGTTACTACGTCAGTACGGTGAATTCGATGCCGGTCGTGCGCGCACTCGAATCGCGGGGCTTGCTTGGTAAAGTTACATTGATTACCACGGATGTCTTTCCACAGCTGATTCCTCACATTCGCTCTGGCGACATCACCGCAACGCTGTACCAGCGCCCGCGTGTGCAGGGAGAACTGGCACTGCGAACGATGTACGCGATGCTGCGGCAAGGAAGGGACTCTTGGACTCGCGTCATGCTACAACCGCACGTGGTCATGCGAACCAACATGGAATACTTCCTGAACGAGATCGAGTGCAACGAAGAAACGCCGGCCGTCGCCTTTCTGCTTTGAAGCATCCCGACCCGACGAAACAGGATGCGGTGGTCGATCTGTGCGGTCCACCGGAGAGCTCGTCCGGATGAGAGTAAGCACTCCCCGCAATGCCTCTCTTCGCAAAGAGCTTTCACATAGACTAATGGGACCTCCTCCCGTATGTCTCCGTGCGCAAAGAGGTTGACGCCCCGAACCTCGCATCGGTTTCCGCGGCGACAATTTTCTTTTGAAAAGATTATTGACGGATGCGGGATTCGCTGCATATAGTTTGTCCTGCTTTCGCGCGTGTGCGTTACCGCACAGCCAAAGTGTTGAGATCACGCTCAACCAAAAGTTTGAGAAATCGCTCGGAGACAAGTACCTGTTCCGGTCTGGATCTGCACACGTTCGCGACCTTTGCGAACGAGAAACGACTTGCGTGAGGGATACGTTATGAGCTGTTTAGCAAGGATTTCAATCCTCCTGATCCTCGTGTTGAGTCTGGGAGGAGCCGCATTTGCGCAATTCTCAAGCGGAATCGAAGGTACGGTGCAGGATCCATCAGGAGCGGCTATCCCGGGAGCCAAGGTGACGATCACCGATACGCAACTTGGGGTCACCAAAACCGCAACCAGCAATGGTGCCGGCTACTTCCGTATCGATAGCATCGCCGCATCAACTTACATCGTGCAGATAGAAGTCAACGGGTTCAAGACTTGGAATCAGAAGGATCTTACCCTCGAAGTCGGAGAACTGCGAACCCTGGCCCCCACGCTTGAATTGGGATCTACATCGACAAGCGTGACGGTCTCTGCTGCGACGGCGACGATAAACCTCTCCTCCGCAACTACGGGATCTGTCATCGGCGAAGCCACCGTGCAAGAAACTCCGCTCCCAGGTCAGAACGTCTACGGTTTGGCATCCTTGACGCCGGGGATGACGGGAAGCGCGGTTACTTCAGGCGATAACTACACCAACGAGTACGCGATCAACATCAACGCAGCAGGCCTGCGCCAGGAGCAGAACGGCTTCCAGATCGACGATGCGTATACGAACACTCCGTCCCGCGGAGGTGGAACCTCCATCTCTCCCAACCCCGAAATCGTACAGTCCATGGATATTCGAACTAATGATTTCGATGCGCAGAAGGGAAGAAACGGCGGCGCCACGGTGGATGTCTTCACCAAGTCGGGAACAAATCAATTTCACGGGACCATTGATTACTACTTCCTGAATAACTCGTTGTCAGCGCGGACCGAATTTGAATCATCCGTTCCATCGTTCCAGCGCAACGAGATGGGCGCCACCTTTGGCGGTCCGATCATCAAAGACAAGCTCTTCGTGTACGGCGCGCTCGACGTGCTTCGCTCCAGTACGACCAGCGCAGGCCAGTACACCGTCGAGACCCAGGCGTTCGATAGCTATGCGGAGAGCAACTTTCCAAACAGCGTCGCCACCCAGATTCTCAAGATTGCTCCCCCTTTGAACTTTCCGACCACGAATCTTCAAACTGTTAGCCAGTTAGAAGCATCAAACCCCGGCTACTTCGCGCCGCCCCCGGGTATCCCGGCCAACCTCGAAGCGATTGGCAGCTCCAACATAAGTTACTCCGTGCCCAAGAACGGATATCAGTGGAGTGTTCGTGGCGACTATTACATCGGCAACAACGACCGTGTGTACGCGGAGGTAATGCGAACCTATGACACCTCGGAAGGTGCGACTCCCCGACCCGCGCTCAACGACAGTGAGAAGAACAGCTCTGACTTCGCCAATCTCAACTGGACCCACACCTTCAATCCGCATCTCCTGAATCAGGCGGGTGCGAATCTGATTCGCCCCTTCGGCTCCGATTTGCCCGTCGATTCCATGGCTATCCCCTACGTCACTGTGACCGGCCTGCAGGGGTTTTCTAACTGGGGGCCCGGTGCGTTCACGCAACAGACATTTGACTGGCGCGATCTGATGGTCGCGACAGTAAAGACGCACACGCTCAAGTTCGGCTTTGACCAATTCAATATTCGCGAAAACGACGCCCAAGGCGGCGCGTTCGACCGCCCATCCTATACTTTCAATAACCTGCTCGACTTCGTGCAGGATGAGGCAACTACAGAGACCGCCACTCCCGTCGATCTCCAGACGCACCTGGAAGCGCCGTACAACCGCCGCTATCGTGAGCTTTATTCCGGAGTGTTTGTTCAGGACGACTGGAAGCTGAAGCCCCACTTTACGCTAAACGCCGGTGTGCGCTACGACCAGATGTCTAACTTCTTTTCGATCTTGAGTCCCCAGTTGACCAATTTCACCCTCGGACAAGGTACGTCGGTTGATGAGCAGATAGGGAACGGCGTAGTCGGACTGACTCCCAGCAGTCATATGCTGAATCACAATGTATGGGGTCTAACTCCGCGTGCGGGATTTTCCTGGGATGTGTTCGGAACCGGTCGCACCGCATTACGAGGCGGCGTTGGTATGTTCTCTGATCAACCACCGTTCCTGCACATAACAGATTTGACGGCCGGTAACCTGCCCAACTATTACACTCCGTCAATCAGCATATATTCCGGGCAGACGCCTGTATTTCAACTTTGTAGCGCTCCTTCGGGAAACACGGAATCCTGTCCCGTGGTCGATACGAGTAACGTCATGCTGAACTCGAGCGGAGGGGTTGTCGGTCAACGGGCGAGTGTCGGCGGCTATTCTCCCGATTACAAGTTTACGTTAGTCGAAGACTGGACGCTGAGTGTACAGCAGGAACTTCCGGGCAACCTTACCTTCGAACTTAACTACTCAGGATCGGCCGCGCGTCATTTGCCGATGTTCAACCAGGATCTCAACCGATTCGCCGGCGACTTAGTCATTAATAACGGGACGTTAACGCGCCTCAATCCGAACTTTGGCGCAATTCAATATGCCACCTCCGACGGCAATTCCAGCGGCAACTATGGCACCGCCATGCTCTCGCATCCGGTTACCCACGGACTCGCGTTACGCGGCATCTACACCTGGGGGAAATCGCTGGATATTCTCAGCGGTTCGGGATCCTTGGATAGCGGAGCCATTACCACCACTGCGAACGGCGGCAGTCAAAGTGGCCCAATCATCCAGAACGGTGACTATGCTGCCCAACGCGGCCGTGCCGACTTTGATATACGACAGCAGTTGTCAATCGATGGTACGTGGCGGGTGCCGAACGCCTATCCCAGCCGATTGGAAAGAAGCGTCCTTGGGGGGTGGGAGTTCGGAGGCGTCTGGATACTCCAGACAGGGTTGCCGTTTACAATCTACACCAGTGCGCCCTTTAATCCGGTTTATAACTCTAGCGGAAAGCTCATCGCCAATACCGGTGGCGACTATAACGCGGACGGATCCGACTACGACCTGCCCAACATACCGGCCTTCGGTGCTCATTTGAGTGGGCAACCCAGAAAGAGCTTTCTGAACGGTCTCTTTCCCGCGTCAGCATTTCCCACGCCCGCACTCGGGATGGAGGGAAATCTTGGACGCAATACCTACGACCAGCCCGGCTACAACAACGTCGATTTCACATTTGAGAAGTTCTTTCACCTCCCCTGGTTTTTTGGCGACAAACTTCAGATCGAGGCAAAGGGAGAGACGTTCAATCTCTTCAATCGCGCCAACCTGACAGGCATGAACTCGGACCTATCGAGTTCTCTGTTTGGACACTCGACCAACCAACTGCCCGCGCGCAGTCTGCAGCTTCACCTGCGCGCTAGCTTCTAAACCGCATCCTGCGTCGAAGAAAGGCGATAGGCTACAGCATGTTCCTCATTTGGAACCTGGTAGCCCATCGCATTTTCCTCCCAAAGACTTCCTCGCCGCGGCTCCAACATTGCGCGAATAACTCTGGCACTTGAAGGAGGAGACTGTGACACTGAGCACGTTTCGAAAGACATTCGCTGCTCCCACCAGCAAAATTGCACTGTGTTTGTTCGCGATTGTATGCGTAGGTCACGCTTTGCAGGCTCAGGATGCCGGGTTGGTTCTCGAACGAGAGGGCAGCACAATCGTTCTTGAGCCCTATGCTCCGAATATCATCCGTGTAACCATGAGCACGCTCAAGGATCAGGCGGTCGCGAAACCGGGCTACGGAGTCGTGGCGAAGCCAAGTTCGCAAGGATGGACGCACGAAAATAATCTCGCCGGAGATTCATATCGATCATCCCAGATGACAGTCTTTCTTGCCACTCCTGCGCCCGCGCCACGCCGGCCCGACGGATCGATTTGGCATGGTGCCAAGAAGAACTTCAACGGCGTCGGTCGCGGACCATACCTCAGCATCGCCGGTGCGGATGGGAAGCCGCTGTTGGATATGCAAGGCTGGGAGATGGCTGAGTTGAACGACAAGGATGGCGACCGTCAACTCGATAACGATCGTCGGCCCCAGGATCCACCGTTCTACAGGGTTGGAGCCACCTTCGCATCTCCTGACGATGAGCACTACTACGGTCTTGGACAAAATCAGGAGGGCTATCTCGACCATCGCGGACATAAGGTGGAGTGCTGGGCTGACTATCAGTCCGCGGGCGGTCCCAACTTCTGTGTGCCTTTTTTGGTTACCAATAAAGGTTATGGACTACTCTGGGACAATCCCTCAAAGACTGCCATTCTTCCAGGGTTCAACGAGCAAACGAAATGGATCTCACAGGTCGGACAGCGAGTCTCGTTCTTTGTCGTGGAAGGGGCGACGACCGACGAAATTTATGCTGGGTATCGCCTGCTAACGGGAGATACGCCAATGCTCCCTAAAGGTGCATATGGATTGATCCAATGTAAACAACGCTATTCCACGCAGGCGGAGATGCTCGCCGTTGCGAAAGGATATCGCGAGCGTCACCTACCCATTGATATGTTGGTTCTCGATTGGTTTTATTACACGGGAATGGGGCAGATGGACTTTATCAAGGAAGCGTGGCCAGATCCGACGGAGATGAACCGTCAGCTTCACGCGATGAATATCGAGACGATGATCAGCGTCTGGCCTCGCTTCAAACCGGGCACTCGCTACTACGATACCGTGAAGCAGAATGGCTTCTTTCTGCACCATCAGGATGGTTCTCCAGAGGATGGGCTTCCCTACGACAGTCAGGGATCAGATATCGATTCCACAAATCCCGATGCTGCAAAATGGTACTGGAATGTTGTGCACGAAGACATCGCGAGCAAGGGTTTTGATTCATTCTGGGCCGACGAGACAGAGCCGGATTTGCCTCCGAATGGCGGTTACTTCAAGATTGGCCCTGGAACGCAATATTTTAATGTCTTTCCATTGTTTCATACGGCCGCATTCTACAACGGGATCCGGAAGGACATGCCGGACAAGCGTGCCCTCATCCTCTCTCGCGATGCCTACCTAGGGGCCCAGCATAACGGAGCAATCTTTTGGTCGTCTGATATTTTCCCCACCTGGGATGTACTCAAGCGCCAGATACCCACCGGACTCGACGTAACTGCCTCCGGGATTGCATACTGGGGAAATGATATTGGCGGTTGGCAGTCACTGCCCAAGGTACATGTTCCGGAACACACACCGTTAATTGATCCATCCGATGCGCGCGAGAATATCGGAGGTTACGATGATTACCCTGAGTTATATGTGCGGTGGTACGAATATGGTGTATTCCAGCCTAACTTCCGGACGCATGGTACGCGACCTCATAACGAGGTTTGGTCGTACGGAAAACAGGCTGAGCCGATCCTTGAGAAATATCTCCGCCTCCGCTATGAGTTGATGCCCTATATCTACTCGCTCGGTTATTACACGCATGAGAGCGGAGCCCCATTTATGCGTGCCTTATTCATGGATTTCCCTCGTGATCCCAGGGTTGCGGATATCGGAGACGAGTATATGTTTGGGCCAGCATTCTTGGTCGCCCCGGTAACCTCTCAGGGACAGACCACAAAGAGCGTCTATCTCCCTGCGGGCACAGCCTGGTACAACTATTGGACAAAGGAGCGCTTCGAGGGAGGACAGACGATTCAGGTGAGTGCGCCGATCGATACGATCCCGCTTTTTGTGAAAGCCGGTTCGATCGTACCCCTCGGAGGTCCCATCGAGAGCACACACGATAAGCAGCGTATTGCCCATTTGATGGTCTACCCCGGGGCGGACGGTGACTTTACACTCTACAACGATGATGGGGTGACTTACGCATATGAGAAGGGCGACAGTCAAGTAGCCCATCTGCACTGGAACGATGCCACCCACAAATTGACCCAATCCGGAGAGACATCGTGGAGCGCCGCTGTTAGCCCGGAGGTAGTTACAGTGCAATGATAACGCATACAGTTTAAGCTGCCGCGGCAAGTAGTTTTTGCCGCGCAGCTTCAACTGAGAGGAGCGACGGCAGCCCATGGATTATCGACCAGATCGACGTACCTTTCTCATCGGAGGCGGACTTACTGCCCTTGCGTCAACCAAAGCCTTTGCTGCGAATAATACCTTGCGCGTGGGAGTCATAGGGGCAGGCGGACGGATGAAAAATCTGCTTGATGCCGCCGACCATCTGGGCTCCTACGAGATCGTCGCGGTGAGTGACGTATATGCACCCTACTGCGATGCCCTCAAGACGCGCTCCAATGGTCTAGCTACCACGCATTGCGATTACCGGGAGGTACTCGACAAAAAGGATATCGACGCCGTCTTCATCGCGACCCCCGACCATTGGCATGTACGTATTGCCACCGATGCGATCGCCGCAGGCAAAGATGTCTACTTGGAAAAGCCGGTAACCCATACCCTGGAGGAAGGCGCACCACTCATTCACGCCGTACGTTCCAGCAAGCAGATTCTGCAGTGCGGCATGCAGCAGCGCAGTTGGAGTCACTTCCGCAACGCGGTCGACCTTATCCAGGGCGGTAGTCTCGGGCGCATAGCTCTGGTGAGAACCTATTGGTGGCAGAATTACAACATAAGCTGGGTGCCCAAACCCATTGACGTATCTCTGCTCGATTGGAAACGATGGCTCGGATCGGCTCCGGAGCAGCCGTTCGATCTTGAAATATATAGCCACTGGAGATGGTACTGGAACTTCGGTGGCGGATCAATGACCGACCTGTTTGCGCATTGGATCGATGTGGTTCACTGGGCCATGAAGGCTGACGAGCCCGTCAAGGCCCAGATGCTCGCGGATAAGTACGTCTTTCAGGAATGGGATTGTCCCGACACTATTCAGGCTGGATTTCGTTATCCTGGTTTCGACGTCATTTACGAGGGCATGATGGCTTCCTCGATTGACGACGGCGGTCTTGAGTTTCGCGGCACCGATGCGACGTTGAAACTTACCCGTAGTGGATTGAGCCTTTATCGCGAGGGTGTAAAGAGCGATCAAAATCCAGTCCTGACCGAGCACAGCTTTCGCGACGGAACTATCTCGCACATGGAAAATTTCTTCGAATGCATCAAGAGTCGCAAGGAGCCCAACGCTCCAGTCGAGGCAGGAGTCGCCGCTGCGCGTGCCGGACACATTGGCAATCTCGCCTACCACCGCGGCGGGCAGGTTGTATGGCCACTTAAGTCGTAAGGGCAATTCACGATAATATCTGGATTGAATCAGTTGTCCATTATTGCGTCAGAATGAAGTCATATCAGTATTTCGTTCCGGAGGTCTATTCATTGAATCGGAGGCAATTCCTGGGAACCACGGCCGCTGCACTTGCGACTGCTCCAGTATCACTCGCTTCACCGGCTAATGAGCATCTTGTGTCCCGCGCGCTCGGTACTGCGCCTGACTTCGCTCCAGCAAAAAAGATGCCCATAGGTGTCTTCAATCCGCCCTTCCGTCACCTGTCCCTTGATGACATGCTCGATAAGTTCTCGTCGATGGGTGTTGAGGCCGTCGAAATTGGTGCAGGAGGCTACACAGGAACTCCGCAGTGTCCTGTCCCGGAGTTGATTGCGAACCCGCAGAGGGCGCTCGAGTGGAGAAGTAAATTCACAGACCGCGGCATACCGATCATGGCGATTACCTGCCATGCCAATGCCATCCATCCGGACCGCGATAAGGCGAATGCGTTCGCGCAACAGTTTCGCCAGGCCGTGCAACTCGCCGCACTATTGGAGGTGCCCACCGTGGTTGGCTTTTCCGGATGTCCCGGCGCCTCACCCACTGACACCGTCCCGAATTGGATCACCTATGGCTGGCCCGAGCGCGACGGCCCGCTCGAATGGCAGTGGAATGAGCGCGTCATTCCATATTGGACGGAGACCGTGAAGTTTGCGCGTGAGTTCGGCGTCCATCGCATCGCGCTTGAAATGCATCCGAACTTCGTTGTATACAACCCACGAACCCTCATGCGGCTGCGGGCTGCGGTAGGCCCCGAGATCGGAGCGAACTGTGATCTCAGTCATCTCTTCTGGCAGCAATGCGATGCCGTCGAGGTGATTCGTTACCTCGGTAGCCACGGGGCTGTCTATCACGCGCACATGAAGGACACCGCCTTCTTTCCCCAGAACGTCGCTCGCGACGGCGTCTTAAACTTCGCCAGATCGAAGAGCGACCTCGAAGGCTCGGAGTTCTTTCGTGCCGTAGGCTACGGACACGGCGCCAGCTTCTGGAAAGATGTGATCGCCGCCTACTCGGACGTCGGCTACGACGGAATGCTCAGTATCGAGAATGAAGACCCGATCCTCAGCGGGGAGGTCGGTGTTCAACGCTCCTTGACTACCCTCAAGAATGTTCGCGAAGAACTCCTCGCAGGCGAACCCAATCCTTAACGAGTTATCGACATGCTTTTGCCGTGATGGTAAACCTCTCGATCATTTCTCAAATGCCTTTTGATCGAAATCCGCCTCTGGGAGGGCAAGCTGACTCGCTTGCATGCGTTTCGCAATGACTATTGAGGTTCGAATGACCTGACTTGCTCCCTTGGTCTTGCTGCGCCTCCTTGTTCCCATCGCATCTGCCTACGCGGGTCGGTCGCAAGTCAATCAGTCCGGTGACCATGGAAGGAACCGGAGTTGCCACTCTTCAGAACGCAAGGCAATCCTCTATCCTTCGGTCGAAGCGCCCGGGAAGATCAGAAGCAGGGACGATTGCAGAAGGTCACGCTTTCGCGCATTCCTTGCGATGGCGTAATGCCTGACCGGTTCACCGTCATCTCAAAGGCTGTTTTCGTGTTTCTTATTAACGGGCGACCACCTCGACGATCGTCCTGTCTGGTGCGCTCCAGGCGGAAGCTCCGTAGTGTTTCAGCTGATGGGTCGCGTCATCCCAGTAAAGCTTCGTGATGGAGCTGACTCCCTTCTCATACGAGTAGGTCGTGCCATCATCTGAAAAGAGCGTAAAGCTTGCATTCGCTCCCGGATAGACGCGCACCGAGGCGATAGCCTGCTGTTGCTGTGGAGTCTCTATCGGAGATCCAAGCGGCACAATGCTACCTGCTCGAACAAAAAGCGGTATTGTATCGATCGGGGCGTTGGCAGTGATTGTTTGGCCGCCTCGGATTCGTTCATTTGTCCAGTAGTTGTACCAATCGCAGCCGGCGGGCAAATACACCAAACGGTGTGTGGCTCCCTGTTCAGTGACAGGAGCTACTAAAAAGGCGGGACCAAACATGTATTCGTCCGGGATATCGGCGACCTTAGGATCGTCGGGGAAATCCATCCAGAGTGCGCGCATGAAGGGTGCACCGGTTTGGTAGCTCTCATACGCTAAGGAGTAAATGTACGGCAGCAGTTGATGCCGCAAACGCAGATACTTTTCGAGGATCGGTTCGGCCTGCTTGCCATATGACCAAACTTCGTTGTGGTTGCGCTCTCCGTGGGCACGCATGACAGGTTGAAAGGCTCCCCACTGAAACCAGCGGACAAACAACTCGGGATAGTCCTCGTAGCCGTCAACGGTACCGCGGGCATCCGATGGATCGATCAGGGGTGTGTGCTGCGCGTGATAGTTCACTGGAATGGACGGGGAGAAGAAACCCGCGATATCCGTATCCCAATACGGCATTCCTGTGGCCGTGAAGTTCAATCCGGTAGGAATGGAACGCTTCAACATGTCCCAGGTCGAGATGATATCGCTTGACCAGAAGACGGTGCCGTTCCGTTGCGCTCCAAGGTATGCCGCTCGGGCAAGAATCATAACCCGGCGACTATCTCCAAAGTCGCGTCTGAATCCGTCGTAAACTGAGGCGGTGTGAAACAAGGGATAGACGTTGTAATAGCGAGACCCTGAACCAATGTAGAACATGTCCTTGGCCGGGTCGATATCTGGTTCCGTCTCGTCAAGCCAGATGTAATCGAAATCGTAAGGCTTGATGTAACGGTCTCTTATGGTTTGCCAAAACCACTTTGCGGCCTCGGGATTGGTGGTATCGATGTTCGGTCCGATTGCATCTTTGAAGTGTCCGGAGTCCGGGGTTCCATCCGCAGTATGGATAAGCCACCCCTTGTCCCGCAGCATGTCATAGTACCGGGTGCCAGCAGCGAAATGTGGCCAGACGCTGAGCATGGTGCTGACGCCCATGGCATGAAGCTGCTGGTTCATTGCTGCTGGATCGGGCCACCGGACGGGCTCGAGATCCATTTCGCCCTGCCGAGTCATGTTGAGGAAATCCACGACCAGAACATCCAAGGGCAACTGGCGCTCGCGATACCCCTTCGCAACTGCCATGACCTGATCCTGTGTGGGATAGATCGCCTTGCTCTGGATGTAGCCATATGTCGCCTTGGGAAGCATATGAGTAATGCCGGTGAGTTGGCGATATCCTTTGTAGATCTCGTCGCTGCTCTCGCCCGCGATTACGAAGAACGAAATACGGTCTCCCACCTCTGAGGTCCAGACATTTTTCTGATTAAAACCGAGATCGATCGTAGTTTTTGAAGGATTGTCCCAGATCAGACCATAGCCGCGAGTGGAGACCATGAAAGGAACACAGACGCTCTCCCCACCGATGGCTGAGTAATCATGCCAGCAGTTAATCCGATGATCGCGGAGATCGAGGGTGCCCTGTTGTTGTTGGCCGAGGCCGTAGTAGTGCTCGTCCGCTAGTGAATCAAAGGTTGCAGAGACATGGTAGTCGGCGTCGTTCTGCTCCTGCTTTACTGCATTTGCCGCTCCCGCTCCGGAGATGCTGGGAACCATGGACCAGTTCCGCATGGTAAGGAGCGCCTTGCCTGAAGTTGTTGTTACGGAAACGGTGTCGTTGTTTGGCCCCTTCCCGCTACTGCCGCCGAAGTAATGGTCCCGTAGGGACTGATTTAGATCGTCGAGCGGCATGCGATGCGGCGAAGGTGACAGCGGTAAGTGATCGGCTGAGATATAGACGACCAGTCGTCCGGAACGAAAGACATCGTTCCCCTCACCGTCCCGCTCATGAGTCCACCCGACCATTGATGTTGTCCCAACAAGTCCATATCCGGGGGCTCCAGCCGCTGTGGCCCTGGTCTTGCTCAACGTCACTCGCAGGATGTTCGGTGCATAGGGCTCTAACACAATCGCTCTGCCGTCACGGTCGAGAACGAATTGATTATCCTGAGCCAGAACCGTGATGCCTCCGAGAGCCCCGAGACCAAGCATCAACAGTATGATCGTTCGGGCGGCCGTGGGCGGCTTTGTCAAGAATCTTCGGCTTTTGGGGAGCTTCTGGTAGGCACCGGAAAGGGGATCGCCCTTTAGGGGATGTCGCATTCGTCTTTCACCGGACAGCGTCCCCTAAAGGTAACGCTCTCTTTCTGCGGCACTGAAATGCAGGGCAAGTTTATGAGCTTGCTGCTCGTTGTGTCAATAGATCCGGAGATCCAGGTCGCGCATTACCTAGAAGAAATAACGGCGCGGTGGCTTCAGAGGGGTGACTGAGCACAGTTGACGACTTCGGTGAAGGGACCTGGCAGAATGTGCGGGCTATCGTGACCCGATCGGCGAGGTGGTGACGCGCATGGGCCATGGAATCCTCTTGAATTTGGTGCCAGAGCATAACCATTCGAGATATTTTGTAAACGGCAAACTTGTGAACGAAGCTGCGGACCTGAACGCGACGGAAGGGAAAATTCTCTTTTTAGACGGAGGGTGCCGAATCTATTATCGAAACATCTTAATAGCGACACTAAAGTAGTGGCGGTAATCAGCGGGAGTTATCGGAGAAATCACATGAACAATCAGATGATGCGGAATGGTGCGCTTGCGTTTGCGATGATCCTTGCGGCGGCGGCCACTGCGCAACAGCCTAAAGGCGTTCCTTCTCACGGCAAACTTAAGCCACTCTTTAATGGGAAAAACTTTGCTGGCTTCGACACGCTACTCAAGGAGCATGGGCTCAACAGCGATCCCGACAAGGTTTTTCAGGTCCAAGACGGTACGTTACATATTTCCGGGGAAGAATTCGGCGGCTTGGTGACCAAAAAGGAGTATCAAAACTACTATCTTCGGGCCGAGTTCAAATGGGGAGATAAGTTATATCCCCCGCGCCTTGGAAAGGCGCGCGACAGCGGCATCCAGTATAACCTCACAGGTCCCCTCAAAGTCTGGTCGCGCATGATGGAGTTTCAGATCAATGAGGGTGGTACGGGTGACATGTGGGTAATCAACGGCACTGGTGCGACAGTGAATGGACAGGACTACCAAAGCACTTCGGAACCAGGTCCGAAACAGTATGTCCGCATTCCCCACATCGGCCGTGGACCACTCGTCAATGTAACCGGATATCGTGATCCTGTTGACGACCTTGAAAAACCACGCGGAGAGTGGAATATTCTGGAGCTAATCGTCGCGCCCAATCACATTCTCTATTTTGTAAATGGAAAGCTCGCGCTCTCCGCGACGAATGCCAATACCAGCCAGGGCAAGATTCTCTTCCAGTGCGAAGGGGCGGAAGTCTATTTCCGCAACATGGAAATTGCGCATCTGAAATAGCGATTCTGCGCTGTACTTCGCTGAAACAGAGGGCTAACGCCGTCGAGGGTTTGGTTGGTACAGGTACTTCACATCGAAGCTGCGGTCCGGGTCAGCCAACTGCTTCATCAGGCACAGACCGCCAGCGGCAGCGGGATCGTAGCGCTGCACGAGGGATGCTTTCGTCTTGCAGCTTTCCGCCCGGGAACTGAAGTCGAGGTCGCCTCCACGAATGGCCGGGGATTGGCTTAGAGGTTGCCAATGCCGTATGGAAGTGGGGTGCAGCGCTCGTCTGATTTTCTGCGCCGTTCCCGTTTAGGCGATTGGGAACGGTTTACATTTTAGGATCACAGGGAACATGCTTACCCCGGGGGGAGATGCGGAATGGGCCGAATCAATCATCTTTTGCTGCTCACTTTGGTGCTTGCTCTTTGCTTTGCCGCAGGTGTGGGCCAACAGATGTTCCCCCATCCAGCTTCCCAGACACAGGCACCGGCTGTCAGCACAAAATTCGAGCACTCTCAGTATGTAGGAGACGCTGCCTGTCTCGCTTGCCACAAGGATCTTGCCCTTTCGTACCTTCAGACGGCGCATCATCTTACCTCGCAACTGGGTGTCAAGGGCTCTATTCTCGGTTCGTTCCAGGAAAAATCGAATGTGCTGATGATTTTCGATCCCACTACCGCAGAGGAAGTACCCGGACTTTACTTCAAGATGGAGGCAAGAACCGATGGCTATGTTCAGACCGCTGTGACTGGATGGCCGGGCCAACAGCAGAAACGAAGGGAGTTCATGGACGTTGTCATCGGATCGGGGGTGCGCGGACAGAGTTACCTCTACTGGCACGGTGACAGGCTCTTTGAGCTTCCGGTGAGCTACTGGTCCGATGGTCGGCGGTGGATCAATAGTCCAGGCTATAGGAATGGCACGATGGACTTCTCTAGGCCCGTCACTCCGCGATGTCTTGAGTGCCACGCGACATTCATTCAATCTCGCTCCGCCGAGCTTATGAGCAATTCTTACGACAAAGACAGTCTAGTGACCGGAATTTCATGTGAAAGTTGCCATGGGCCGGGCGCCAAACACGTCACCTTACATCGGTCAGCCATGCCTGTCGTGCAACTGACTAAATATGGAATCCTCAATCCCGCCGGTTTGTCTCGTGATAGACAGGTGGACCTGTGCGCTCTTTGCCACAATGGCTTACGTCAAATTCAGACTAGGCCAGCTTTCTCCTTCGTTCCCGGCCAGCCATTGGACAACTACCTTCAACCATCATCGCCGGATACAGATACACAACCAAACGTGCATGGGGATCAAGTAGGCTTACTCAAGAAGAGCCGCTGTTACCAGTCATCGCCCAACATGAGCTGTTCGACCTGCCACGATGTCCATGCCCCGGAACGGACTGCTGCATCGTATTCTACGCGGTGTCTGTCATGCCACAAGGTGGAGAACTGCGGGATGTCGAAGGTAATTGGAGCAAAGATTGCGAATAATTGCGTAGACTGTCACATGCCAATCCAGTCAACGAATACGATCGTTTCAGAGACGGCGGGTCAACTGATTCGCCCCAGCATGAGGACGCATTGGATCAAAATCTACCGGTGACGCAGCGCAAGAGACCAAATCTCCTATCGTCGATGACATCGCGACAACTTCGAGGTGCGTCGGCTTAGTGAAAAGGGGAGTGGTGCGCTGTGAAAAGGCGCTGGTCGACCGAGGGTGCAAGTTCCGCCCGAGGACTGGATCGCTCCACGCGATAGCAATCGAAGCAGTGGTGGAGGTGACGAAGCCGCTGGAGCCTTCGATGTAAAGGGGTCGTATTAGCGACACTGCGAGCGACAGGCTGCAACTTGAGTAAACGCTGAGCATACCTCGAAACTGACAACGCAAGAGCCGACCCGCCCACTCTTCGGGGAAGGCCGACGTCGATGGAAGAGGAATGAGCGGGGAAATCCATCGGTCTTGCCGGGAAATTGGCGGTAGCATGTACGCGAGAGGCGACCCGACGGAACACGGGAAGTCCATTCGAAGATCCTCGATGTTCAGGATCAACTGGCAACTCGCGAGAGTCAGGCCGGGTCGTTTGGGGTGGCGGAGGGGGCTCGTAATACCGATGAAACTGGGTAACGGCGGTGAAGGGAAGGGGCCTCAGTGGGAAGTAAACGCAACAAGCGACGACGGAACAGAGATTGGCGATGAGCCTAAAACTCCCGAAGGTATTCAGAAGTTGCAGACGGGGTTACACGCGAAAGCGAAGGGATCGCCTGACCTTCGTTTCTAGTCCCTGTATGACAGCGTGCACCTTTTGGCGTTCGGCTACGCCTGCTGCAAAGCCAATGGCGGCGCAGCCGGAGTCGATCATCAGAGCTTTGAAGACATCATAGGAATCCACGCTATAGGCGCGAAACGCCTCTGTTCCGGCGAGCAGCATACATCTCCAAACAGAGGGAATCTACACTTTGCCGGAATATTTATAGCATAATGTAATCAGGTGGTGCGCGATGAACGCTGCAAATGTTCAGATCGGCGACTGGCTCGGCCTGCAATCTCCAGCCTCGGAATCAGAAATCCTCCGCATCGTTGAAGGCGGACTCGCAACGTCTGTCATCAAGAGGCTTGCATCGCTTGGCCTTGAGCAGGCCGAAATCAATGACACCGTCATTCCCTCAAGAACACTCCAGCACCGCCGGTCTCGACACGAAAAACTGACGATAGCCGAGTCCGATCGAGTGCTGCGCGTCATCCGCGTTCTTTCCTCTGCCGAAACAATCTATGGCAGTCGAGAGAGAGCTCTGGCATGGCTGCGGCGCCCCCACGCTCGACTCGACGGAAGGGCTCCACTGTCCCTGCTGCAGACCGACACCGGAAGTCGGATTGTGGAAGAGCTTCTGACGCAGATTGATGAAGGTATGTTCGTCTGATGGTGCTATGGCGTATCAGCCGTCATCGCGATCTCAGAGGTACCGGGGGACTCAAGGCGAATGGGCGTTGGCATGACTTAGGTCAGCCCGTCGTGTATCTCAGCGAGAGCCCATCTTCTGCGCTCTTGGAGGTTTGCGTACACAGCTCCGCCAATGATGTTCCACCCGACTTCACCCTGCTCAAAATCGAAGCTCCCGATGTCGCGATTGATCTCATCGCGATCAACGATCTCCGGGAGGATTGGAAGAAGCAGCTGAACGTCACGCGGGAATTGGGCACGCAATGGCTTCGCAAAAATGAGGGTGTTCTGCTTCAGGTGCCAAGCGCGATCGTGCCGCACACCGCGAATTTCCTCTTGAATCCTCTTCATCCAGACGCGGTCGGGTTCCAAATAGTGGAGGCCCTGGCGTACCCCTTCGATACACGCATCAAGAAGTGATCGGAGTCTGGCCCCTTCCAGTGGGCTGATGGTGGTGTGCATGGAGTCGGCTCATCCGCGACGGTCAACTATCGAGAGATGACTCCGGATAAATCGTGCGGTGGCGACCAGAATGATATTCGGCAATGAATGGGGCACCCGGGACTCCGTGAAGAGCGAGGGAGAGCGGTCGAATCCCCTCACCCTGCCGCGGATGTGCGGCGAGGATGGATATCCGGGGCCTTCCTCCCTCACCCACTCGGCGAGGTCGCGGGTGTTGGCGATGCTGGCAAAAATACGAGGCGGTTCCCACTGCGCAGCGGACGGTGGGCTGTCCGCTGCCTAGTTACGCGATGATGGGCCTCTTGCTGAGGCCGCCTTGTTTGCTGGATGGGACAGTCTCATGAGTGTCCTAAGTCTGAAGTTCTCAGCTGTCAGCACCGCGGGCACCCCAAGCAAACCACAGGTCCCTTCGACTGCGCTGCGCCCAGAATGACACGTTTCCGTTACGAACTTAAGGTCCACAACACTAGGGGCGCGCGGCATACTTCCGGGTGAAGTTGGTCCTTGCGTTGAGGACCTCGAAGCTGCCGTCCTTGGCGGCGGTCAACTCCAGATAGTGGCCGGCGTCGGGGCCGGGGAGGTTGGCGATGTTGGGGGGGGCGGTGTTGTACTGCGCTCCGCCTTCGTTGGAGAAGTGGAGTTGCCAGAGCGTCTCCAGGCCGGGCGCCTTCGCGACCGTTTTGAGGGTTGGGATCGAGCCGCCCTTGGTCGCTCCGTTGTCCATGATGGCGACGCGCGGGTGGATGGCGTGGACCAATGCGGGACTCGAGCTTTGGTACCAGCCGTGATGCGAGACGATGAGGATGTCGACGTGTCCGAGCTTGTTGGTCGGGCACATCAGTTGCATCTCTTTGTCCCAGGTAAGGTCGCCGAGGTCGAGGATCTTCAGCTTGCCGAAGGTGATCTCGGTTCCGAGGGAGCGGGAGTTCTCGGTCTGGTCGGCGGGACGCACCTCGGAGACCTTGCAGAAGGGATTGGGCTCACCGGCGCCGGGTAAGGGGCTCGCGATGAGGTTGCCGTCGGCGCTGATGACACGGACGGTGAGGCCGGAGATGGGGAGAAGTCCACCGGGTTGGGCGACGATGTGTTTGTAGTGTCCGGTGGCAAGGACCTTCTGGTATTCGGCGTAGCCGTGCTCGGTGATGCCGTGATCGAGTTCGCGGTTGGGGCCGTGGTCGATGAAGGTACCGACGGGAATGCGGGCGACGAGTTGTGGAACGCCGCCGACGTGATCGGTGTGGTAGTGGGTGAGGAGAAGGTAATCGATCCTGGTGATGCCAGCGTTTTTAGCGACGGCCAGGATGCGGTCGGCGTCGCGGCCTTCGTTGCCGGGCCATCCGGTATCGATGAGCAGCGATTGCCCGTTGGGCGCGACGAAGAGCGTGGACTGGCCACCTTCGACATCGACGAAGTAGATCTTCAACTTACCGTTCGCGTGGTTGGCGATGGCGGGTTGGGCGGGTGCAGACAGGCTCGCAGCCAGCAGGGCCAGGAGCGAAAGAGTGACGCTTCGCAGGGCAGAGTTCATGGTGCTCCTCGTTCGACTCACCATCGTAAATTGTTGGAGCCCATTTTAGGCTTTCGCGATTGGGTTCAGACGGGGTGGGGGCGCTACGGTGGCGCGGGTGGAACCGGTGGAGATGCCCCCGTCGACGAGAAGGGTCTGGCCCGTGATGTAGCGGCTGGCCTCGGAGGCGAGAAACACGATCGCGCCGTCGAGGTCGTGGGGCGCGCCGGGGCGCTTCAGCGGGATGCGATCGACGAGATAGTCGACCCACTCCTTGTTGTCGTAGAGGACCTTGTTCTGCGCGGTTTGAAACCAGCCGGGGGCGAGGCAGTTGACGGTGATGCCATGCCTGCCCCAATCGTCGGCGAGGCTCATGGTGAGTTGCCGAATGCCGCCGCGGCTGGCACCGTAGGGCGCTAGGCCGGCGTAGCCGAAGACGCTGGTGACGGATCCGATGTTGACGATGCGACCGTAGCCGCGCGACACCATGCGCTGGGCGATCTGTTGCGCGACGAAAAAGCTGCCGCGCAGGTTGGTGTCGAGGATGAGATTCCAATCGTCCCAGGTGACGTCGAAGGCGGGTTTGCGGACATTGCAGCCGGCGTTGTTGACGAGGATGTCGATGCGACCGTAGCTGGCCTCGGCAGCCTCGGCCATGGCAGCGATGCTTTGCTGATCGCGGACATCGAGTGCGAGCGGGACGGCGCGGCGGCCGAGGGCCTCGATCTCCGCGACGAAGGGCAGCAGATCGTCCTTGCGGCGGCTGGTGAGGATGAGATCAGCGCCGGCGTTGGCGAGAGCGCGCGCGAAATACTGGCCGAGGCCGCGGCTGGTGCCGGTGACCAGGGCCACTTGCCCGGTGAGATCGAAGAGGGTATTGGTCATTGCTGGTGGGCTCCAACGGTCGCAGAGGCATCGAGCCGCGGGTCGAGGATGATCTTCATGAGATTGGGCTCGCGTGCGTGCAGACGCTCGAACCAGGACGGAGCTTCGCTGAGCGGCGCGATGGCCGTGATCAACGAGTCGACCTTGATCTTTCCGCTCGCGATCAAGTCGATGGCTTGCGGATACTCTCCCGCCGAGGCACAGGATCCTTGTAGGCGTATCTGACGGGAGACGACTTTCTGCAGTGGCAGCATGATGTGCGGCGCGATGTTGCCGACCAGGGTCACAGTTCCTCCCTTGCGTACGGCGTCGATGGCGGTTGCGATGGTCTCCTCGCAACCGACGGCTTCGAGGACGACGTCCACACCTTTGCCGCCGGTCTGCCGCAGGATCTCGTCGATCAAGGGTGCGCCGGAGGCCTCAAGGGTGAGGTCGGCGCCAAGTGTGGCTGCCAATGCGAGGCGGGTTGGGTCTACATCGGAGACGAAGACGCGCGCGGCGCCCGCTGCCCGAGCGGCTTGCAGGAGGAGCAGGCCGATCATCCCGGCGCCGATGACGAGCACGGTCGCGGCGGGCTTCATCTCGGCGACGGCAACGCCGTGGAGTGCGACGGAAACGGCTTCGAGCATCGCGGCTTCGGCGAAGGAGAAGCTCTCGGGCAGTGGATAGGCGATGCGTGCCGGGACGACAAGGAACTCGGCGAAGGCTCCGGCGCGGCGGTACTCTCCGCAGGAGACGCCGATAACCTGTCGCTGGTCGCAGAGATTGACCTGGCCTTTGAGGCAGAAGTCGCAGGTGCCGCAGTAGATGGTCGAGTCAAAGGTGACGCGGTCGCCGGGCTTGAAGCGCTCGACGTTGGCACCGACGGCAGCGACGATGCCGGCTGCCTCGTGGCCCATTACGATGGGAGGAATGCGGCGGCCGGTGGAGCCATCGTATCCGTGGACATCGCTGCCACAGATGCCACAGGCTGAGACCTGGATGAGGAGCTCATCGGAGCCAGGCGTTGGACAGGGTAGATCCTTCACTTCGAGGTGGTTGTATTCGGAGAGAAGCAGCGCCTTCATAAATCCCTCGGGTTTCCATACTACGATGCAAGCGCGATCCCCAGCGGCGAGGCAGGATGGTTGTATTCCAGCGAGTTACTGAGGAACTTACGTGGATGACGCCACGAACCTCGCCAGTATGGATCCAGCAGTCAGGCTACGCTTCGACCGCCTATCTTGTATCCAACGAAAGTAGGACGGAGTTGTGTCCAGGGCCATGCCGCATGCTGGATGCGGATGGTTGTGGACTTGATGTAGGCTTCTCAGTGTTCGGGATGAGCATTTGCATGTGAGCTGAGGGAGCGAAGGGGACGTTGGTGCGAAGCACACTTCAGTCCGGGTTGCAAGTTTTGATCGCGATCCTATTGTGGAATCTGCTCTGGCCGTCCGGGGCAGGGGTGGCAGTGGCTGAAGCGGGCTCATTTACGCGCTCGCTGTGGCGCGTGCAGGATGGGCTTCCCGAAAACATTGTGCAAGCCATCGCGCAGGACTCCTCTGGATTTTTATGGGTCGGGACTACGGGCGGGCTGACACGCTTTGACGGTGAGCACTTCCTGTCGTACCACGGCAACTCGGGTGGGAAGCTGCCGGTGAACAGCATCTTCTGCCTGTTGGCGGCGCGCGATGGAAGCCTGTGGGCTGGCATGGAAGGCGGCGGCCTGCTGCACATGAATGAGGGACAGACGGAGGTCATCGGGCCCAAGCAAGGCTTGAGCGACGAGTTTGTGCGCAGCATCATGCAGGATCGTACAGGAAAGATTTGGATTGGGACCGACGGCGGCCTGTTTGTTCTGGAAGATCATCGCGCTGTGCGGGTCGGTCAGTTGGAAGACACGCTGCATGCCGGCGTGCACAGCATCAGTGAAGATCGCGAGGGCCGTGTGTGGGTGGGCGGCGAAGCGCTGTTCAGCTTTAGCGGGGGACATCGGCGGAACTACGTGCTTCCTGGAAGCTACAGCGAGAACCGCGTGAAAGCGGTCTTGGAAACATCCGATGGTGTGCATTGGGTTGGCACGGTAAGCGGCCTGCTGCGCGAGGTGGGGTCTGCCTTTTTGCCGGTCCCGGGAATCCATGCGACGGTTCGCGCGCTGCGGCAGAGCAGCGACGGTGTCCTGTGGATCGGAACGATCGGCGAGGGACTGTGGATGTACAAGGACGGCCGAGCGACGCGCGTGGACAAGAGCGGGCTGCTGCCGACCAGTACGGTGCTGAGCATCTTCGAGGATCGCGGCCACAATCTATGGATTGGTACGCAGGATGGACTGGTTCGGCTGGAGCGGACTCCGGTGAGCCTGGTGCCGCTTCC
>FSXA01001479.1_pt1 | contig 23947 bp, 26 predicted proteins | sample 1638081 | NCBI WGS metagenome assembly FSXA01 (sample SAMEA3914788, study PRJEB12502) | metagenome | biome: forest; material: soil | place: Canada | collected 2011-07-03 | depth 0.1 m
CTGATTCTTCGGCGCCGCATGGAGTCGAGCGGTCGCGATCGCAGCCAGTCATACTCCGGATTTCAGGTTGTTGCGGACCTGCTGAATCGCATGGACGCCTCTGTCACCAAGCAAATCCTGGAGTCGATCGAACAAGAGAACACAGACATGGCGCTGAGCATTCGCAACCTGATGTTCACGTTCGAAGACTTTGTGACGGTGCCTGCGTCGAGCATGATGGAGCTGGTTGCGCAGATCGACAAGGGGCTGCTGGCAACCGCTCTGAAGGGCGCCAAAGAGAACCTTCGTATGCACTTTTTCGGGGCTCTGTCGGCGCGGGCGGTTGAGATGCTGCGTGACGACATGGAGGTTCTCGGCCCGATTCGCGGCAGAGACATCCTGAAGGCTCAGACCGAAATTTTGAATGTGGCGCGGAATCTGGAAGCTTCCGGAAAGTTAATCCTCAAGCCCGAGGCCGATGACGAATATGTTGCGTAACCCAGTTTTCCGCACGAGCAAAGAAGATAGGAGACACCAATGCCCCCTGTAGATCGATTTCGAGCGCTCCCGTATCCGGTAACAGAGAAGAGCGGCTTGCCTGCGCTGCGTGCTCCTTTGGGATTGACCTCCTTACTTCCGACGGACGATCGGCCGGATCAGAATGAACGGGCGATCGCGCTCGCGAAGAACAGGATCTTCGAGTTGGAGACGCGGTTGGCCACGATGGAGGGCGAGGTCCCCCAGGTGAGAGAGCGTGGTCGGCTCGAGGGGGAAGAGGGCGGTCGGCGCAAGCAAGCGGAGGAGTTCTCGGAGGTGCTGGCGGGCGCTCGCCAGTCAATTGTTGCGGCGGTCGAGGCATTTGCGGCCGAGCGCAAAGAGTATTTCCGCGGCGTCGAGGCGGAGGCGGTAAAGCTGGCTCTGGCGATTGCGCGCAAGATTCTGCATCGTGAGACGCAGATGGACCCCATGCTGCTGCGCGCGGTTGTTCGTTCCGCGATGGACCGCCTTGAGGAGACTTCGAAGGTTGTGCTTCGCATTCCTCCCGCAGAGGCGGCAGGTTGGGAGCGGGTCTTCGCGGAAATGCCGGCACAGGAGAGGCCGACGGTGATGGCGGATGCCCGGTTGCAGACCGGCGGCTGTCAGATCGAATCACGCATGGGAAGCATTGAGTTAAGCGTCGATGCACAGTTGGCAGAGATCGAACGTGGCTTCTTCGATCTTCTTCATCAACGCCTCGCGGTCCGTCAGGATGCACTTACCTGTGCGAACTGCGGTGTGGAAGCGGTTCAATAGGAGTTTCGATGTCCGTTGCCGGAGCTGAATATCCATCACCCATCCGCGCTGTGAAGGCACTTCCCGGCTCGGTCTCGGGGAAGCATTTTGATCCATACTTTCAATCTCTCGCGGAACGTCCCGCGTGGCGTTGCGAGGGGCGGATTGTGGAAGCCCTTGGACAGAGTGTTCGTTCCGAAGGACCGTTGTGCCAGTTGGGCGAGACTTGCGAGATTGTGGATAGTGAAGGCAATCGGCATCTCGGCGAAGTGATTGGATTCCGCGGCAACCAGGTCCTGTCCATGCCGCTGGATCGAGCTCCTAGCATCCGCTATGGCAACATCGTGGCGGCCACGGGATTGAGGCCACGGGTGGGTGTCGGCGATAGCTTGCGTGGGCGGGTGCTGGACGCAATGGGCAAGCCTATCGATGGCGGACCTCCGTTGCGCACGACGAGCAACTGGGAGTTGGATCGGCCTCCGCTGGCGGCGATGGATCGTCTGCCAATCAGTGAACCGCTTGGTACGGGGATTCGAGCGATCGACGGGCTGCTGACGACGGGGTGCGGACAGCGTGTCGGAATCTTCGGAGGAAGCGGCGTCGGTAAGAGCACTCTGATCGGCATGATGACGCGCAACACCTCGGCGGACATTACGATCGTTGGGTTGATCGGAGAGCGCGGCCGAGAGGTGCGAGAGTTCCTCGAAGATGTATTGGGCGAAGAGGGACGGAGCAAGTCCGTCACGGTCGTGTCGACCTCCGACGAGTCTCCTTTGTTGCGCATCCGCGCGGCCTATGTAACTACCGTGATCGCGGAGTATTTTGCCGCGCAAGGGAAAAATGTGTTGTTGGTGATGGACTCGCTGACACGCTATGCCATGGCGGAGCGCGAGGTCGGTCTGGCGGCGGGAGAGCCGCCTACCGTGAGAGGCTATACCCCCTCGGTGTTTGCGCGGCTGGCGCGCCTAGTGGAACGTGCCGGCAGAAGGACGCATGGTTCGATCACGGCGTTCTATGGTGTTCTTATGGAGGGCGACGACCTGCAGGATCCGATCGTGGACTCCGTGCGGTCGCTGCTCGATGGTCACATTATGTTGAGTCGATCGATTGCGGCGGAGGGCATCTATCCTCCGATCGCGATTCTCGATTCGGTCAGCCGATTGATGAGCGCTGTCGCCACGCCGGAACACCGCCAGGCAGCGGTTCGGGTGCGGCGATGGATGGCTGCTTATACGCGTTCCGAGGATCTTGTTCGCATCGGCGCATACAAGTCGGGAACGGATGGGGAACTCGACCAGGCGTTGCGCTTCATGCCGGCGATTCGTCGGTTCCTTGAGCAGACATCTCATGAGAAAGAGACGTTCCAACGCAGCCTGGAAAGGCTACATGCGCTGGCGATGCAGGTGTGATGTGAACAACCCGAGAAAAAGACTTGGACGGTTACATAAGATTCGCCAGATGGAAGAGGATCAGGCGCGGCTCGGGTTGGAGAGCACGGTAGCCACGCTGCGGCGGGCGCAGATGCAGGTGAGCGACGCGCTGACTGCGGAACAGGCGGCGCGTGGCCGAAGAAACTATGCCTTTCTGGAGCCGGAGGCAGAGCCATTCGGGTGGATGGGGCCAGAGTCTGAAGCTCAGTTACAACGCGTGCTTGCGGTGCGAAGCGCCCGCACCATTCCCAGGCTTGAGCAGGAGGTCCAGATCCGGCGGGATGGTTACCTGGACCGCCGTCGCGAGCGACAAAAACTGGAAAGCCTTCTCACCAAGGCTGAAGAGCAGGAGGCGATGGAGAGGGAACGCAAGAGCAGAGCGGAGTTGGATGATCTGATGCAGTCCCGTCGTCGTTATGAGTGGCTACGCTCGCAGGAGGAGCAAGCATAAGTTCTCTCTAATCGGCAACCGAAATGCAAATGTTGGTGTCTATGAATGCTCCAGTCGCAGTTCACCTTGGGGATAGCTTGCCGAGCGCAGCCACAGGGAAAACGGGTCTCCACAAGAGTGCAAATAAGGAAGATCTTTCGGCTGCAAAGGGCCAAGAGTTCTCGAAACTGTTGCTTGCAGCGCAGGAAAAAGGGAACGCAACAGTTTCTGCTTCGCAGGAAGACGTTGAGCCACAGGGGCAGGATGTGAAGGCAGGCGGAGCAAAGGACTCGAAGTCTGTCGAACAAGATGTCGAGGTTGTAACTCCGAGCGTATCGCTTCCAACGTTGAATACGATCATCGCTCAACCGGTTCTTGCCTCTCACGCAAGCATCACCAAGATTGCGAAGGATGGTGTGGAGAGCGCGGGGGATGCGGATAAGTCCAAGACAGCGCCTCCCACAGAAAAAGCGAGCACCGATCCCGCCCCGACCTTGCAGCCGGTGCAGGCGAAGGAAACGACCGAAGCAATGCTGCTTCCCGCTTCGCTCCCGAATATGTTCCCAACGCTGACGCGGGACTCGACGGCAGCCCCCGATGTGAAAGGCGCGCAGGACAAATCGGACAGCGGTGGTTCGACTGCGGCCAAGGTGGTCCTAGGTACTTCTGCGTTGGACAAGGTCGGAGGCGAGTACGGTGCTGAGGTAGCTTCGCCCGCAGTCGCTCAAGGACAACAGCTGGAATTGGCTGCGAAGCACGCCGACGGCAGCAATGGGACAACCGAGGCGACCGCGGACGTTGCTGGCAGTAATGCAGTGGTAGTCGGTGCAGACGGAAGGCCCACCGCGAGTGCGACGACCAAGGCGGCCAGCGCAGTCGATGCCAGCGCAGCCAAAGCTAGCTCCGATGGAGCTTCCGGAGTGTCGAGCAGCACCGCTAGCGCCGCGGCATCCGATGCGGTGCGCGACGCGGCAGCGGCATCCAGTGCTTCCGATGCGACTCAGAAGGCAGCAAGTGCAGCGGTTTCTGCATCGGCGACAGCAGTGGGGTCGAGCGGCACTCCTGCGGCGAGCCATGACGCGGCACCAAGTGCACTGCCGGCGGGAACACACGACGTTCCGGCTGCTCCGACAACGCAGGCTGCTCCGATAGCGCAGGGTGCTCAGACGGCGATGTCGGACACTGGTTCGCCAGCGACGAAGAGCGATGGACTGGAGCGTGCGGCATCCACGAACTCGGGCTTGGGAAGCACGGACGCTCACGCGCTGCTCGACGGGACTACGACCGGTGGCCGCGACGGGACCTGGCAGATCTCGTCCAACCGGGTGGAGGCAGGGTTCGCCAACGACCAGAATTCCTGGACGTCGGTGATTGCGCAGCGGCAGCAAGGACACGTGACCGCGATGGTTGAGTTGGGGTCCTCGGCTGAGCATAGCAGCACGGCGTCGATGCTGCCGCAGCTGAATGCGCATCTTGCGGAGCGCCAGCTGCCCGTGGAGCAGCTCGGAGTTTCTGTCCGTCAGCAATTTACTTCGGGGCAGGATGCGAGCGCCGCGAATCAGGGGCAGCAATCCAACCAATCGTCGCAGTCGCAGCGTGGTCAGCAGACGAGCGCTCCTGTCGTGTCGTCCGTCGCCACGACTTCAGCCGGTATCGAGGGAAGTCGGACGAGCTTCGACGGAAACCGGATCAGTATCAGGGCTTAGTTCAGAACTTTTCACCAATAGCGAGGAGAAGGCGAGTGAATCTAAATAGCATCGTCCAACAGCTTCAGGCCGAGCGACAGCAGCAGGCAAACGGGGTTTCGGCGAAGGCGGTCACGGGAAAGGCTGCTTCGGGCAGCGGCTCCGCGGGGGATACGGGAGACGCCACCATCACTGCTGACGACTTTCTGACGCTTCTGGTCACGGAGTTGCAGAATCAGGATCCGACGTCGGACACCGATCCGAATGCCTACGTGAATCAGTTGGTCGACGTGAACAGCCTGCAACAGCTGATCTCGATCAACTCGGGCATCGGCACCCTGGACTCCTCGATCGAGCCGACAACCTCAGACAGTGCGGTGTCGGGTACGAGCGGGTCTTCTTCTCCCTCGGCCCGGGTCTCGCAGGCGCAGGTGAACACGGCGCAGGCCAGTTATGGGGCCTTTGATCCGAGTCCAGCCTCCGCTCCGATTGGATTGACCGATCAACTCAGTCTCGCGCAGCAGCTTGGCACCTCCAACCCGGCGCTCGACTCCAACAACGCGAACGCAAACCCTGGGGTTCCGTCGGAGTGGCGCACGACCCAGGCGGTCACGTCCTAGCGGGCGAATAAATAAAGATTCCGTTGCGTTCGGCCGCTGGCCGAAGCGCGCTTTCCAACCTCGGCGAACCCGCCACTCACACGAAAGTCTTCAAGAGAGGAACCATGTCATCATTTTCGATTCCACTGACTGGGCTAAAGGCTGACGAAGAAGCCCTCGATACTATTTCAAACAACCTGGCCAATATGGACACCACTGGCTACAAGGATCAGACTGCCAACTTCTCGACGCTGTTCTACCAGAACCTTGGCGGGTCGGGTAACGGAGATCCGTTGCAGCAGGGTCTGGGTGTGCAGGTCGCTTCAACATCGACCGATTTCACTGCAGGCAGCATCAGCAGCACGGGTGTTTCGAGCGACATGGCGATCAATGGCAACGGCTTCTTTACCGTTCAGGATCCCACGACGGGCCAAAATTATCTGACCCAGGATGGCAGCTTCACCACCAACTCCAGTGGCGATCTGGTTACCAGCAACGGTATGTTGGTGCTGGGCTATCCGACGAACAACGGCGTCGTCAACACGAACGGTGCGCTGGCACCTATTGTGGTGCCGCTGAACGGTAGCCAGTCCCCGCAGGCGACGCAGAATCTAACCGTAAATGCGAATCTGAATGCGACCGCGACGGCGGGCACCGACGTGACGTCGCCGGTCACGCTGTACGACTCGCTGGGCGGAACGCAGAACGCGACGATCACCTATACGGCCCAGGGAGGAGGCACCTGGAGCTACGCGGTGACCGTTCCTGGAGCGATCGGCAACGCCGCATCGACCGGCACGCTGCAGTTCAACAGCTCGGGGCAGTTGGTCAGCCCTTCGACGAGTATCTCCGGAATTAGCTTCACTGGTCTGGCCGCTACGGGTGCGGCGATCGGAGCCGCGGGCACTACGACCGGTACGGCTGGACTCGGAGCTACGGCAACCTTTACCATTACTTCGGGCGACGCGCTCTCTGGTGCTCTCGACCTCCAGGTGCAGAACAATACGACGTTCACTAATCCCACGACAACTTCACCCACGGCGACCGCTGGCTCGAGTGCAAGCTACACGCTCAGCTCCTCCAGCGATACGCTCTCCGGTCCGATCAGCATCTCGAACCAGGGTGTAAACGGTGGCGCAGCGGTGACGGCGACCATCCCCGGGGGCGACAGCCTGGCGCAGGCGGTGGCCTATTTGAATGGTCAGTTCGGCACCGATGGCCTGACGGCCTCTGCCAGTGGGAACTCGCTGATCATCACTGGCCCCGCAGGGACTGCGAATACCATGGACATGACCGGAACGGCGCTCGTTGACACGCCCTTGCCGACGTCCGTGACGACAACCTTCGCGGCGGGTACCAGCGTTCAGGATGCGGTCGACCAGTTGAATGGTCAGGCCAGCTTCCAGAGCGCTGGGCTAACCGCGAGCGTACAGAACGGTCAGCTGGTCATCACCGGACCGGCAGGGCTAGGCAACACGGTCACCGCGACCGGCACGACCCTGACCCAAACGGCACCAGGTACGGATCTGACCGACGGAGGAAGCCCGCTGAACTTCGCCCTCAATCTCTTTGGGGCGAACGGAACGTCCACCATCACGCAGACCGCTTCCACATCGACCACCACCGGGACCATCGCCGATGGTAATCCGAGCGGAACCTACGAGAGCTTCAGCGTAAATTCTCAGGGTGTGATCGCGGCTTCCTACACGAATGGTCAGACAGCTCCCCTGGGGCAGCTTGCGATCTCCACGGTAAGCAACGAGGAGGGCCTGACGGCGGTCGGTGGCAATGACTACCAGACGAACCTGGCGTCAGGGCAGGCGAGCGTAGGCGCTGCCGGGACCGGCACCCTGGGAACGATCGAGGGCGGCGACCTGGAGGCTTCGAACGTCGATATCTCGACCGAGTTCGCCAACCTGATCGTTGCGCAGAACGCCTTCGATGCGAACTCGAAGTCGATCACAACCTTTGACACGGTGGAGCAAGACACCCTCAACATGATGCGGTAACCTCTCGCTTCTCCCCGGCACTGCCGGGGAGAGGTTCTCGAGTCCGTTGCTCCAGATATCTCTGGAGCAACGGCCGAAGACGCCACCGCTCTGGTGGCCGATCCCGTCTGCTTTAGAACTCCCTAAGCTGGTAGTTAAGTCTGCCCTGATGCGACTGCGAGGAGACTGGTTCTCAAGATGCAGTGTCCTCTGCTATATGGCCGCCACCGCACCCAGCCTCATTCCTAAAAAGAAGAACAGCCAGAGTCTGCTTGTCGTCGGAGTTTTGTTGCTTGCCGTTGCAGGCGCGGGCTTCTGGTTTTACCGCAGTAAGTTGACCTCCCTGGAACCGTCTGCGTCGACCAGCGGCAGGCCCGCAGAAAACTCCGCCGTGGAAGCGGTGACGCTGGACCCTTTTCTCGCGAACCTCTCCGGAGGAGAGGGCTATGTGAAGGTGACAATCACGCTCAGCGTTCATAAGACGGGAAGCTCCGTTGACGTCGCCAAGGCCAAAGCCGCCGATGCAAGCGCTGCCCTGCTGCAGTCCGCGATTGTCCGCGACACCATTCTTGGCGATCTTGAGACGCAGAGCGCCGCCGTGCTGTTCACTGCTGAAGGAAAGACCGCTCTCAAGAAGACGCTGAAGGCAGACCTGACCGAGAAGGTTCCCGGCCTCGCCCTCGACAACCTCTACTTCACTGACTTTCTTGTCCAGCAATAAAGGGAAGCTAATGGATCAACTTACTCCCGTTGAAACTGAAGGGTCGATTGGTCTGGCCGATGAGCCACAGGCCAATTGGCCTGCTGTTTTCGGACTGCCGACAACGGTTCTGGTCGCAGTTCCCGTGCCTGCCTTTCGCGTTCGCGATCTGCTTGCGCTGAAGGCCGGCAGCATTCTCTCATCGGCGTGGCGTAGTGAGCGCGAGGTGCCCTTGCTTGCGGACGAGGTGCAGTTTGCCTGGGCGGAATTTGAAGTTACTGATGACAAGTTGGGGGTCCGGGTCACGCGCCTTAAGTAAGGAGCGGCGACGGAAATGCAATGAAGATAAATGGAACTGAAAAAGAGGGTTGGGTCTGGAGTCTGTGGGCCCAGATGCGCCAGAAGAACGAGCGGCGGATGCGGGTTGTGGAGACGCTTTCGCTAGGCGGCAAGCGCTCCCTCTTCCTCGTAGAGTGCGAAGGGAAGACGTTCTTTGTGGGGTGCGGCGGAGACGCCGTGAACTGTATCTATCCGGCTCCTTTTGAGGGCGCTGTCTTTGGAAGCGCGTTGATCACGCAGACCGACGAGGAGGCTGCATCATGCACCCGATGATCCTTCTTGCTGCGGCTCCGTTGCAGAGTGCCATCACGGCGCAGGGTTTCAAAATGCCTGGGGCCGGTGTGAATACGGTTCCGTGGACGATTGTTTTTGTTCTTACCTTGATCACGCTCATCCCGGCGATTCTGCTGTCGATGACTCCGATGATTCGCTTGCTCGTGGTGTTTCACTTTCTCCGCCAGGCCTTGGGAACCCAGACTGCTCCCAGCAATCAGATTCTTATGGGGCTAGCCTTGATGATGACGTGGTTCGTCATGCAACCAGTACTGTTACAGGTACAACATCAGGCGGTGGAGCCATTTCTGCAGGGCAAGATCGATGGCATGACGGCGATCAGTCGGGGAACAGATCCCCCGCGACACTTCATGTTGCAATATGCGCGCGAGAAAGATCTCGCGCTCTTCGTGCATGCGTCGGGAATGGCGAGGCCGCGGACGCAGGACGATCTGCCGCTTCGTGTGGTGGTGCCTGCGTACATGCTCTCCGAGTTGAAGGCGGGCTTCCAGATTGGCGCCGTACTCTTCCTGCCATTTCTGCTCGTCGACATCGTTGTTGCGTCGATTACCACGTCGGTCGGCATGATGCAGCTGCCTCCCGTGGTCGTTTCCACGCCTATCAAGATCTTTCTCTTCGTCATGGTGGATGGCTGGAACATGTTGGCCAATTCGCTGTTGAAGAGCTTTTAGTTTCCGAGGAGAGCCATGGGTCCCGACCAGGTAACTGAACTCATGCGAATGTTGCTGAAGGAAGCGCTGATTATCAGCGCCCCTGTCTTGCTGCTGGCCACAGTAATCAGCGTTATCGTCAGCCTGACACTTACGTTGATTTCGCTCCAGGATCAGACGCTCTCACAGGTTCCGCGGTTAGCCATTGTCGGCATAGCGCTGTTGGTCGGCGCACCATGGATCATTCGACGGCTCGCCTCCTACACCATCAATTTACTGAGTGATTTCCATAGGTTTGTGCGATAGCGATCATGCCACCTCACGGAACAGACCCATTGGTCCAGGATTGGACGGGATTTCTGACGGCTGCGCTGCTGATTCTAGTGCGGGTCAGCAGCATGTTCGTCTTTTGCCCCCCGTTCGCTACGAAGGCAATTCCAGTCCGTATCAAGGTAGGCCTTTCGCTTGCACTTACGATGGTCATTACACCGATCGCGGCAGCAAGGCGTACGCCCCCGCTTAGCCTAAGCGCCATCTTGGGAGAACTCGCTGTTGGACTATTGCTAGGGTTTTGCGTCACGCTGCTTCAGGAAGCGATGAGTTTCGCAGGTTATCTGCTCAATCTGGAGTTCAGTTTCTCGTTGGTCAATGTAATTGATCCGACTACCAGCATTCAGAGTCCGCTGATGGAACAATTCAGCCAACTGATACTGGCAACGGTACTTTTTACCGGCGGGTACTATCGCATTGTCATCGCAGCTTTTTATCGAACGCTGGTTGTAGTGCCGGCGGGAGAGGCGCGGTTCGATGCGATGGTCGCGCCGACGATTGTTCATATGTTTGGCGGCATTCTCATCGCCGGCCTCCAGTTGGCCATGCCGGTGATCGCCGCAACTTTCTTGGTTCAGATTGTAATCGCGCTGATCGGAAGAATCTCTCCTTCGCTGCCCGTGATGGTTGTTGGTATTCCCATCAAGACCTTGACAGGATATGTGGTGCTGATCGGAAGCCTCGGCTTGTGGCCGAGCTTTATCGACAGCCATTTCTCTTCTCTGCTCGACGCTGCCATGCAACTGATGCAGCACCACCTGAAAGCATAGGACTCGGATGCCGGACGATCAAACAGAGAAAGCGACACCTCGAAGGCGACAGCAAGCCCGGGATGATGGACAGGTCGTTCGGAGTCGCGAACTGACCGGATCTCTCGTGCTGCTGACGGGAGCTTTGTTTGTCGGATGGTTTTCGAGTAGCTTTATCTCGCAGTGGCGGTCGGCGTTGTTCTCTTTGCTGGAAGAGGCGGGGACCAGCGACCTGAGTCTGCAGGCGGGCAATCAAGGATATTGGCTGCTGCGGTCGTTGCTCTCCACGACGATGTTACCCGTTGCCTTTTTCATGGGAAGTCTTTTTTGTGTCGCGGCGCTGGTGAACGTTGCGCAGACCGGTGGAATTGCCGTCCGTCAAAATGCCTTCCAGTTGAATTTCTCCCGTCTTTCGCCGACGTCGTACTTTAGCCAGGTATTTTCGTTTCAAGGCGTGGCCCGGATTCTGAAGACACTAATTCCGTCGATGTTTTTGGTGGCGATAGCGATCCATATCCTGTTTTCGGAGTTCGTCGCGATGCCAGCGCTTTCCTTGATGCGCATCCCGCAGATGTTCGAGCAGTCTCACACGATTCTGCTCGACGCCGCGTATCTGATGCTGGCTTGGTCTGCGGTGGATTACGGCGTCGAATGGTGGACGAACGAGAAGCGCCTGCGAATGAGCAAGCAGGATATTCGCCAGGAGATGAAGGACTCGCAGGGAAGTCCGCAGGTGCGCCGGAGAATTCGACAGATCCAGAGACAGCTGCGCAGACGCAAGCTCAAGACCGATGTCGCCGCTGCGAGTGTGGTGGTTACAAATCCAACCCACTTTGCGGTGGCGTTGGAGTTCTCGATGGAGACCATGCAGGCGCCCAAGGTTGTGGCCAAGGGGCGCAATTTGATCGCGGAGCAGATCAAGCAAGAGGCGCGGTTGCTGGATATTCCGATCGTGGAAAACCCACCGCTGGCGAGATCCCTGTACCGCTCGGTCGAGGTTGGACAAAACATTCCGCAGGATCTGTACGCAGTTGTTGCGGAGATTTTGGCCTTCCTGTATCGCGCGGAGTTGGAGCGAACGACGCGGGAGAAGGCGCGCGCAACGCGGGCAGCTCCGACACCGCGACGGGGCCCCGTAGCGCGGCCCGCGGTCCCCTTGATCATCGACGAGGCTCCCGAAGCGCGCGGAGCGGCAGAGAGCGCGGCTGCCCCAAATAACGCAACAGATGTGCGTCAGGATAAGGAGTAAGCTCTATGGCAAATTCGGCAGCAACCATCGCGGCGGTGCCGCAGGCCGCCGCCACCGAGGCGGGCTCAAATAAGACGTGGATCAAGCGGGCATCTAAGCTATTTATCCCCACCGCGGCCATCTGCCTGGTGTTCGTAATGCTGGTGCCGCTGCCTGCGTTCATCCTCGATCTATTGCTGGCTTTTTCGATGACGGCGTCGATCATCGTCTTTCTCTCCGCGTTGCAGCTACAGCGGGCGGTAGATTTCTCGATCTTTCCGACACTGCTATTGCTCCTCACGCTGATGCGTCTGTCGCTCAATCTGGCATCCAGCCGCAGGATTCTGTTGCACGGCAACGAGGGAACGGCCGCCGCTGGAAGTGTCATCGAGGCCTTTGGTCAGTTTGTTGTCGGGGGCAACTATGTTGTCGGCTTCGTCCTCTTTCTGGCGCTGATTGCCATTCAGTTTCTGGTCGTCAGCCACGGCGCCGTGCGTACTGCCGAGGTTACGGCGCGGTTTACGCTCGACGCACTTCCCGGTAAGCAGATGGCCATCGACGCGGACTTGAATGCAGGGCTCATCGACGAGGCGGGAGCCCGCAAGCGCCGCCAGGCGGTTGCGCATGAGGCGGAGTTCTACGGCGCAATGGATGGATCGGCGCGCTTCACGCAACGCGATGCGCTCGCGACGATCTTGATTACCGCCATCAATATCTTCGCGGGACTGCTGATCGGGGTGCTCCAGCAAGGAATGCAGATCGCGGACGCGCTGCGGACCTACACCATTCTGACGGTGGGCGATGGTCTGGTCACGATGATTCCGGCGTTGTTGGTATCTGTGGCTGGTGCGATCGTGCTCACACGTACCTCGACCTCGGAGCCGCTCGGCAGCGAGATGGGAAGCCAGCTCTTTACGAATCCAATGACGCTGTGGATCGCCGCTGGTGTGTTGGCGGTTCTGGCATTGGTGCCGGGAATGCCCACCTTCTCGTTTTTGGCGATCGCGGCGGCGGTGGGCTTTGCCGCAAGTGTGATCGGGAAGCGACAACACCAAGCGGTGGTTCGGGAGGAGACGATCAGCAAGGCCAAACCGGGCTCCGCCGCCGCAGGCGAGAATCTCGCCACGGTGATCAAGCTGGACGAGGTCTGTCTGGAGATTGGATTCCAGCTGATCGCGTTGGTCGACGAGAAGCAGGGCGGCTTGATGCTGCAGCGCGTGCGAGCTCTGCGCAAGCATCTTGCCACGCAACTCGGCTTCATCGTGCCTTCCGTCCATATCACGGACAACCTCCGGTTGCGTCCGCGAGAGTACTCGATTCTGCTAAAAGGAGTCGAGATCGGCAAGTGGGAGCTGGAGGCCGGACGTGTGTTGGCGGTTTCAAATGATCCGAATCCGCGGATGATTCAAGGTAAGGAGACCAACGAGCCAGCATTCGGTGTGCCTGCGCGATGGATCGATCCGAAGATTGAAGATCAGGCGTTGGCCGCGGGCTACTCGGTTGTGGATCAGACGACCGTGATCGCGACGCATCTCGGCGAGCTCCTGCGCAAGAACGCGCAGGAGCTGTTGAGCCGCGGCGAAACGAAGCGGCTGCTGGACACATTAAACGAGTCACACCCCCGCCTGGTGGACGAGCTTCTTCCGAAGCTGCTTACCCTAGGCGAAATTCAGCGCGTGCTCCAGCAGCTGCTGCGGGAAGGCGTCTCGATTCGTAATCTTGGCTCGATCCTAGAAGCCCTGGTCGAGACCGCCCCGATAAATAAGAGCCTGCCGGCTCTGGTGGAGAGTGCGCGTCAGGGGTTGGGGCGGACGTTGGTGCAACCATTGCTCGCTCCGGACGGAACACTGCGAGTCTTTACCATCAATCCGCAGATAGAAGACCAGGTAATCCGCGCACTCGAAGGCGACCTGGGTTCGCGGCTGAATGATCCAGGCAGGCCGGACGCGGCTGGGAGCGCATTACGGAAGCTGGTCGAAGCTTTGAAGCCCCTAATCCAGCGCCAGTCGGATTCGGCAACCCCCGTGCTCCTATGTTCGAGTCCGGCACGCTATCATCTGCGCCGCTGGTTGGAGCCCTTTATGCCACGGCTTGCCGTGATTGCACCGGTCGAGATTCCTCCAGGAGTTCAGGTGCGATCCGTTGGCGTAGTGAACTAGCCCTGCCGCAGTGAGAGAGCCACAAACGGTTTAGATGGTCTCAATTCGCAACATCGAATGAGGGGAAGATGCAAAGCTTTACCTATGGTCGCCAAGACGTCACCTACCGGGCTCCCTTGTCCGCCGCGACTCAACCTCCAGTCGGCGAGCCGCCGTGTGAGGTCGAGGAGGTGGTCGACCGAGAGGAGATTATCCTTGCTAACCTTCCCATGGTTCGATTTATTGCACGCCGGATTCACGAGAAGCTGCCGCAGTATGTCAATTTGGAAGATCTCGTGAGCGCGGGGGTGCTCGGCTTGATCGACGCGGCGAATAAGTTCGACTCAGGCAAAAAGACGCAGTTTCGCACCTATGCGCAGTTCCGCATCAAAGGAGCGATCCTCGATAGTCTTCGCGATGTGGACTGGGGGCCGCGCGAGCTGCGCCGCAAGGGCAGAGTGATCGAAGAAGCAATTCGCGTGCTGATGGCGAAATTGGGTCGTGCTCCGCTTGAGCAGGAGATGGCCGATGAACTGGGGCAATCCCTCGAGGAGTACCAGGGAGTTCTGAATGAGCTGAACGGTCTCGAGATGGGAAGCCTGCATGTGCAGCGCAATGACAGCTCGGGCACGGAAGAGGTGGCATACGTTGCGGGGCCGCCCGAAGAAGACCCGCTCTTCATCTGCATGCGAGAGGAGATGCGCGACCGCCTGCAGGCGGCGATTGAAGAGCTGCCGATGAACGAGCGCCTTGTACTTACCCTGTACTATTATGAAGAACTCACGATGCGAGAGATTGGCCTAGTTCTGGATGTGACGACCTCACGCGTCTCACAGATTCGGGTCTCTGCGATTCTGCACCTCAAGGCTAAGCTCGAGGCTTCGAAGTCCGGAGTTGATCTGTAACTCGATCTGTTCATCGTGTACTTGCTTTGGTTACTGTTTCAATTTGAGGAATGGAAAAGGAGAGTCGGTTTATGCCGGCAAGCGAGATCCAGAGATGGATCCCTGTACTTCAGGAACTGTGGCTTACTGCCGCCTGTAAGATCCTGGCGGAATACACCGAGGTTTCTTTCGAAGTAGACGAGACGCAGCCCACGGAGACCGCGCGTCCCCTGGGAGTTTGCTCGGAGTTCGAGCTGCGTATCGGCGACGACGCTCTCGGAAAGATTATCTTTGGCGTTCCCGCAGCCTCGCGTGAGATCAGCGAGCTGGCCCTTTTGGGACAAGAGGGCGAGAGCGAAGATAAGGTTTGGGATGGTTTCGCGGCAAAGACCGCGCAGCAATGGCTGGAGCTGGTGCAGGGCGAGACAAACCTGCTGTGCACGATCCAGCCGGTGGCTCACGACCCCGCCGCAGGGGCGCGCATCGATGCCAGCGCAGGCTTATTTTCGAACTTAAAAAGCGACAAGATCGTCCTTCCGATCTATTTGGTTATTGCTGTGGAAGAAGTGAAGGTTCCGGTGGAAGCAGCTTCAAATCGCTCGACGGATGCGCGAGCGCACGACGTCGTTGGAGAGCCAACTGTGGGAGATGGATCGTCTGCAAATCTTGACCTTCTGCTCGATATCGAATTACAGGCGTCGCTCCGCTTCGGCGGCCGCGAGATGCTGCTGAGCGAGATCCTCGACATGGCTCCTGGCGATGTGGTGCCGCTTGACCGCTCCGTGCACGCGCCGGTGGATCTAGTCATTGGAGATCGCATCGTTGCCCGGGGCGAGGTCGTCCTGGTGGATGGAAACTACGGACTTCGGGTCACCGAAGTGGCAGAGCCGCGCAAGCGATTGGAGACCGTACGATGCCTCTTCTAGAGAGGCTGCGACGCCTAACCCGCGTGTTGCCCCAGTCTCGATCGGCTGCGAAGCCCAAGTCGAGCTCGGTCATGCGGGGTGGTAGAGGCTGCGAAAATCCCTCCTGCTCAGCTCCGCGCCGCCCTTTGAGTGCACCGCCGCGCCGTTGCTTCGAAGGCAAATGGATGTGCTCGGATGCGTGTTGGTCATCCGTGCTGCGGCAGCGCATCGAGCGCGAGCTGGGCATCTCTGATCCCGGCAGCATGGTGATGCATGTGCACCGCGTTCCGCTCGGGCTGGTCCTGCTTTCGATGGGATCCATTACCGAGGCCGAACTGCAGACTGCATTAGAGCAACAGCGCCAAACCAAGCAAGGGCGTATTGGAGATTGGATTCGCAAAGGAACCGATCTGGGCGAGAAGGAGATCACACGCGCGCTCGGGATGCAGTGGAACTGCCCCATCTTCGACTTGGCGGCCTACCGGGCGCAGCCAGCGGAGATTCCACGTGAACTGATTGAGATCTACCGTATTCTTCCTTTGCCGGCGCGGAACCGTGGCATGCTCTATCTCGCGTTCGATCGTGCACTGAATCCTGTGGCCTCCTTTGCGGTGCAGCATATTACCGGACTGCGCGTTGAGGCGGGCCTGGCGGGTGAAAGCGCCTTCGAAGACGCGTGGGCGCGCTCGCTCGAGATGCAGACGCCTGCGGCGGCCATGGTTGCGCCCCGAACGAAAGAGGAGTTGATCGAAGTGGCCACCTCGGTCCTGCAAAATGATGATGTCTCGGATGCCTCGCTCGCACGCTTGCACCAGCATTTATGGCTGCGTGTATTTACGGCCTCGGAGGAGCAGGGTGGTTCCGGAGCTTACCGCGACTATCTTCTTCTCATTCCCGAGTCGAGTAAGTCGCGTTCCTAATTTTTGTGCGCGGCTTCATAGATGTGCATAAGCGCTTTTTAAGCTCCGCCACATTTTATTTGGTATCTGTCCTGCACCAGTCTTAGGCATGGACAGTGGATACTACGCCGCGTTGAGTGGTCTTCTGGCACGCAGTCAGGCGCTCGACACAGCCGCAAATAACCTCGCCAATGCCAGCACGAATGGCTTTCGCGCGGAGAATAACTTCTTCCGCGACACGATCCTCGGGCCCAACGCCCCCAACTCCCAGCTGAACTCAGTCCTCAACGATTACGGTGTCATTGGTGGCAACCGCGTCGACATGGAGGAGGGGCAGCTGAAAGCTACGGGCAACCCGCTGGATGTGGCACTTCAGGGGCCGGGCTTCTTTACTGTGCAGACCGCCGCTGGTGTGCGGTATACCCGTGACGGATCCTTCCAGCGCGCCAGCGATGGAACGCTCCGTACCGCGCGAAATGAGCGCGTACTGAATGCGAACGGAAACCCCATTGTCCTTCCGCCGGGACCGGTGGATATCGCGCCCGATGGAACGATCTCGGTGGCTGGCGGTGTCGCAGGGCGTATGGCGGTTGTGGATTTTCCTGCGGGAGCGGAATTGGTTCCCGAGGGTGCGGCGCTCTTTCGAGCTTCGCCGCAGTCCGCGCGGCCTGCGGTTTCGACCGAGGTGCAGCAGGGAAGCCTCGAGGGTTCCAATATCAACGTTGTCACTGGCACGATGCAGCTCATGCTGATTCAACGCCAGGCGGAGATGATGCAGAAGGCGCTGAGCATCTTCTATTCGGAGTTCAATAAGACCGCGACGGAAGATTTGGCTAAGGTCTGAGCGTAAGTCAACAGGAGAGGTTATATATGATACGGGCTCTATATACGGCAGCGAGTGGCATGGAAGCGCAGCAGTTGAATTTGGACACCATTGCGAACAATCTCGCTAACTCGTCCACGACTGGCTTTCAGGCACAGCAGCTTGACTTTCAGGACATGATCTATCAGAACATGGTCACTCCGGGCGCGGCGCAAAGTGCTCAGACGGTTGCCGCTGGGCTCCAGGTGGGACTTGGTGTTCGTTCTTCCGCGACCGAAGTTATTCAGACTCAGGGCAGCCTGGTTCAGACGGGTAACCCGATGGACGTAGCTATCCAAGGCGTCGGGTATTTCTCGGTGCTGCTGCCGAATGGAACGCTGGCTTACACGCGCGACGGAAGCTTTCATCAAGATCAGCAGGGCCAGATCGTTGATGCAAACGGCAACCTGCTGCAGCCGCAGATCGCAGTTCCGCAGAACGCCACCGCAGTTACCATCACGCAGTATGGAGTTGTTGATGCTACGCTGCCGGGCCAACCGAATCCGCAGCAGGTCGGCCAGATTCAGCTGACTACATTCCCGAATCCTGGCGGTCTGAACAACATCGGCAATAACTTGGTGACGGCGACGCTCTCCTCGGGAAATCCGATCAACGATGTACCTGGAGGCCCGAGCGGCGTGGGCACCGTGCAGCAGGGGTACTTAGAGAACTCAAACGTGGATATCGTGACTGAGTTTGTCCAGATGATTGAGGCGCAGCGAGCGTTTGAGAGCAACTCCAAGGTGGTTCGTGCAGCTGACGATATGTATTCCCAAGTCAATAGCATGCCGCGCTAAGCTGCTGCTCTTCTGTGTCTCGGGGTTACTCGCCTCGCAACCTGTCTGGTCGCAATGCAGTGCGACCCCGCAGGCTGCGCTGGCGAGTTACGGAGAGAATCTTCCAGCGAAGACGGGAGATGCCGAGCAAAATGAGGGCTTTCGAGTGTGGAGGACGATGAATGACCCCGCGCTCAGGCGGCAATGGTTCTGGATCAAGGCGTGCGGTGCTTCGCCGCAACCCGCACAGCTGCTCTGGGCTCCGTTGTCGTTGGAGAAAGATGCTCCCTTTGCGAAGCCCGCTTCTGAGAAGAAGGAAGACCATCTCCTGGTTCATCTAGGGGACGACGTAGTGGTAACGCAGACGTCAGCTTCTTTCTCGATGCGGCTTGCCGGGCATGCCCTGGGCTCGGGAGAGCTGGGAAGCAAGATTCAAGTCGAGATCCACGCCTGGCATAACACCACGATATTGGCAGGCAAGATCTCAGGTAAGGACGAAGTTCGCGTGGGGGACTGATTTTAGTCTTGCTTGGACTGCCTGCAATGCTACTCGGCCGAGCGAAGAAAGCAGTCGCATTGTCTGTTGCTCCATGCGAAGTTCTGGGAGGTAGGGTCATCAAAAACGTCGACGTTGTAAAGCGGAGCACTCTCAAAGAAGGTGCAGTTTCAGTCGCGGCCGCATCGATGCGCCCGCTGAGATATGTATCAGTTCTCGCGTTGATGGTTTGTCTCTTTGGAGTTGTTGGGCGGGGCGGGCTGGCACAGGACAAAAAGACCGGTTTATTGAAGACGGCGGATCCGGCAAGCTCGGCGCTCGATGCCTATTTAAAGCGCGTTCATGCGCAGGATCTTTCGGCGCCTGCGTCTCCGGGTTCGACCTGGAGCGATACCGGACGACTGTCGCGATTGATGAGCGATGTGCGGGCCTTTCAGGCGCACGATTTGATTGACGTCGTGGTTACGGAAAGCATCGTGTCGACCGCGAATGGATCGATCCAGGGATCGCGGCAGTCGGCTGCGAGCTCGCAGATCACGGCTTTGCTCGGCGCGTTTTCGAAGGCGAGCGCCGCCGCAAATCTGCTGGGCCAGACCTCGAGCAACACTCTTGCCGGCACAGCACAAGCCGCGGATAACAGCACACTGACCACGACACTCGGGGGCTCGGTCGTCGAGGTGCTCCCCAACGGCATCATGGTGATCGAAGCTGCGCGACAGGTGCACTTCTCTCAGGAGACGCAGACGATCATTCTACGAGGCCTGGTGCGGCCGGAGGACGTCAGTGCGCAAAATCAGGTTATCTCGACTGCGATCTCGGATATGGAGATTCAGGTGGTTGGCAAAGGCATTGTCGAGGACTACACGCACCGGCCCAACTTCTTCGTCCGCGCCCTGGAAAGCTTGCTGATTTTCTAACTTGGAGAACAAGATGGTCCCTCGCCCACTATGCAGCCTTGCGATCGCGGTTCTCGCCGCTATGGCCTTGGCTATCCCTGCCGACGCGCAGCTTGCGGTATCGCAGGCATCGCGTTTCGCCAGGATCAAAGACATCTCTTCAGTGCAGGGAATCCGCGATAACCAGTTGATCGGGTACGGGTTGGTGGTGGGATTGCGCAACACCGGCGACAGCCAGCAAACTGTATTTCCGGTCCAGACGTTGATGGATGCGCTGCAACGTATGGGCGTCAACCTTCCCGGCGGTGCGGCCGCCGCCAACACGATTCGAACACAGAACATGGCGGCGGTCTTTGTGACGGCTTCGCTTCCGGCATTTGCAGAGTCGGGGACGAAGATCGATGTCACCGTTGGCTCGGTCGGAGATGCGCGAAGCCTTGAGGGCGGTCTTCTTCTCATGACTCCGCTCTACGGCGCAGATGGCAAGGTCTACGCCGCGGCTCAAGGCGCTCTGGCGCTCGGCGGATACAGTGTGATGGCCAATGGAAACGCACAGCGCGTGAATTATCCCACGACGGCGCGCATTCCCGATGGTGCGATTACGGAACACGCCGTGCCGCTGGATCTGTCGCAGCTCAGTCCCATTACGTTCCTGCTGGCGCAGGACGACTTCAAGAGTGCCGAGTCGGTTGCCGACGCGATCAACCAGAGCCTTGGATCTCCCAGAGCGAGAGCTGTCGACAGCCGTCGCATCGTACTAACGCCTCAGCAGGGAGAGGACATCCCGCAACTGCTCGCTCGCTTGGAGATGCTCCCCGTGTCCATATCGACGAGGGCGCGCGTGGTAGTCAATGAGCGAACCGGCACGGTGGTTATCGGCGGAGATGTTCGTCTTTCGCCGGTGTCTATTCTGCATGGTGGGTTGGCGATTAACGTCGTTACCCAGAATGCGGTGGTCCCGAACGGGCAAGGACCCGCAACCGTCGTTCCGGAGACGACGATCAATGCGCAGGATAAACCTGTCAACCAGATTCAGTTGAAAGAGGGCGCAACCGTCGACGATCTTATTCGCGGTCTGCAAAACATTGGAGCGACGGCGCGCGACGTGATCTCGATTCTGCAGGCGATGAAGCAGGCGGGAGCTCTCGAAGCAGACCTGGAGGTGATCTAAGATGATCGATTTGAATCGTATGACGATGTCAGTTGGAGAGATGGCGGATCCTGTGACTCCGAGTCCAAGGCTCCAGAAGGCTTCGCACCAATTCGAGGCCTCGATGTTGCAGGAGCTCTTGAAGCCCATGCAGCAGCAATCCGGGATGTTTAAGGACGACGGGGACGATGATGACGACAGCTCGGATAGTGAGAGTTCTCTGCGCGAGTACGGAACCGAAGTGATGGCGCAGGCGCTATCGGAACGGGGTGGCTTGGGGATTTCCAAGATGGTACTGACCAAGCTGGCGCCGGTTGAGGCGGCTCAAGAGAAACAGAAGTCGACTGGTTTCCGGAAATCTTGAGTCTGACGCTAAAATCTTCGCTCCTATTTGCCGATGAAGCTAGGAGTTAGAGGAGCGCCATTTATGGAAATCCGTCCCCAAGCTGCGTCGTACCAACAGCTCGATCCCGTGGCAACCACCGCGAGCGAGAAGACGTCTAACGCGCCCAGCACAACGGCCGGGCAAGTCGTTGCCTCCGATGTCGCCAGCCTAGGTTCCGGTCAGATGCTTTCGGGGGACGATGTCCGCACCGATCGCGTTCAGGCTTTACAGAGTCAAATATCCAGCGGCACATATCAGGTATCCGCACAGGATGTCGCATCCAAGCTCGTCGACTCTATGCTGCAGTAGGAGTAAATCGATGTTCAAGGAAGAAGCGGGAAAGGCTAGCGGAGTGCATCTTTTTGGTCCGAGTTTCGTCGAAGAGGTTATTCAGGCCCTGGGGGAACTGGACGCCGAACACCTGGCGGCTCTTACGAAGACCGCCCAGAGCTTTATGAATGATTTTGCCCCCAGCCTTAGCCCGAGTGAAGCTGCGGAGATGGAAGCGAAGATGCAAGTCTTCTCTGCGGTTTTGAATGAAACGAGGCGCAACCTCCGTCTATTTGTCTTGACGTCAGGCCGGCCGGACGAATTTGGTTACAAACCTGGGAGAACAAGATGGGTGGATTAAACATCGCTTTCAACACGATCCAGAGTGCGCTTGAGGCGGACCAAGAGGCCATCAACACCACGGCGAACAACGTAGCCAACGCGAATACGCCAGGCTATACCGAGGAGACGGTGACGTGGCAGGAGACCGCGCCGATCTCGGTCGATGGCCAGCAGTTGGGCACGGGCGTGGCCATTACCAACGTCAACTCTCAGCAGAGTCTGGTTCTGGACCAAGCGATTGATCAGCAGCAGCAGTCGCTCTCTGCGGCAACGTCGCGCGAATCTGGTCTTACCGATATTGAGGACATCTTCAATCAAGTCGCCACGGACTCGAGTGCCAGTGGCAGCGGCGGGATCGGGGGGGCTCTGACAAACTTCTTCAGTGCACTCTCCACGCTGGAGTCCAGTCCCGCAGAGAGCGCCTCTCGTACCGGCTTCCTGAGCGCCGCCCAGGCGTTGGCTACCAGCTTCAACTCGGCGGCCTCACAGCTTTCCGCCGAAACGAACTCCTTGAACCTCGGTGTCACCAGCAACGTCCAGCAGATCAACGGACTGACGAGCTCGCTAGCCACGCTGAATCAGGAGATCACATCCGCCGGTTCTGGTTCTAATGCAACTCTTGTCGATCAGCAACAGGAAGACCTCAATCAGCTTTCGGCTTTGGTCGGTGTGAACCAGATCCAGACCCAGGATGGACTCACGCTCACCACCACCAATGGAACGGTGCTGGTCGAAGGCAGCCAGTCCTTTGCGTTGAGCACGGGGCCTTCCTCGACACAGTCCGGCGTGGAAGCGGTCTATTCCGGTGCTACTGACATCAGTAGCGAGATTCAGGGGGGGACGCTCGGCGGTACCTTGTCGAATCTGTACTCGGACATCCCCGCGGTGGAGTCGCAGATCAATACGCTTGCGTACTCTTTCGCAACCAGCGTGAATTCCATTCAAGAGGCGGGCGCGGACGAGAATGGCAATCCGACCACCGGCGTGCCCCTTTTCAACATCACTCCAACTGCAACGGGAGCTGCGGCCGGCATTTCGGTAGCAATCACGGATCCGTCTCAGATTGCGGCAGCGGGAGCAGGCGACGGTTCTGCCGATGGTTCAAACGCCGAATCCATGCTTAACCTAGCGAATCAGTCCATCATTGCTGGGAGCACCCCTTCGGACTATTACTCCGGCTTCCTTGCCCAACTAGGATCGAACGTTCAGAGTCTGCAGACTGCAGTCTCGTCCGTGACTACATCCTTGTCCCAGCTGACAACCCAGCAAGCCACGCTTTCGGGGGTCAACCAGAACACTGAGGCTGCGAATCTGGAAACGTACGAGCGTGCGTACCAGTCCGCTTCGCAGACCTTTACAATCTTGAACACGCTGATGGGCTCAGCCCTCAACCTCGGTGTAGAAACCGCAATGCAGAGCTAATGGGAGTCGTTCTCTAATGCGCGCAGATCCATTTTTCCTACAGAATACGTTGGTGTCGCTCAACGAGGTGCAGTACAACCTACAACAGCTCACGTCGGAGCTTTCCTCCGGAGTGAGCGTGACCTCGCTCTCCTCGAATCCGACGGCCGCGGCCCAGGATTCGATGGTCGCCAACGAAATCAACGTCGACGATACGTTCACCCAAAATGCGGCCACGACGGCTTCCATGATGCAGGTGACCGACACCACGCTGAGCAGTGTGATCTCCAACCTCACGCAAGCGATTTCAGTCGCCACCGCGGCGGACGACGGCACCAACAACTCAACCGACGAGTCGGCATCGATTGCGGAGCTCTCCGGAATCCAAGCGACGATTCTTGGGCTGGCGAACACCTCCTACCAGGGGGTATCCATCTTCGCCGGGAGCCAGGCAGGTGCCACCGCTTTCTCGCTTGACACGTCTACTAACCCCGCTACGGTGACCTACAACGGCGACTCCGACGTCTTGAGCATGTCCAGCCCGTCAGGACAGTCCATCCAGACGGCGATTCCCGGAGACCAGATCTTTGGCGGCAACACGACAGGAAGCAGTGCCAACGTGCTCGGGGTCCTCAGCAATCTCATCAGTGCTCTCAGCACAGGAGACACCGCCGCTGCTGTCACCGATACGACTGCGCTCAATACGAGCCTCAGTCAGGTATCGGCAATTCAGGCTCAATTCGACTCGTCGCTGAACCAATTGACTTCAGACAGCACCTACACTCAGACCCAGGTGACGCAGCTGCAGTCGGCTCAAGATACATTGGTAGCCGATAACCCTGCACAGATCGCAACCAGTCTGTCGAACGC
>FSXA01000526.1_pt1 | contig 23856 bp, 24 predicted proteins | sample 1638081 | NCBI WGS metagenome assembly FSXA01 (sample SAMEA3914788, study PRJEB12502) | metagenome | biome: forest; material: soil | place: Canada | collected 2011-07-03 | depth 0.1 m
GCGGTCGGCCCGGCCTACCAAAAGCTTCTTCATTTCTCCGGAGCAGCGAAGCGCCTGCCGTTCGCTCTGCTATGGAGTGGTCTCGCTGTAGGTGTTCTGGCTCTGATCGAGCCGAAGGTCTGGGGAAACGGAGATGCCGCTCTTCTCGGCCTGCTGCAGAATAAAACGACGCTCCTGGAGATTCTTAGCGTGCTTGCCTGCCGCGTGGCCGCTACGACCTTCTGTGTGGGAACCGGCACGGTGGGAGGAGTCTTCACTCCTACTCTGTTCGCCGGTGCTGCTCTCGGTCTTGCGGCAGGTCATATACTGCATAGTCCGGAGCCATCGATTTTGGCCATCTGCGGCATGGGACTACTGATGGCCGCTGTGACGCACGCGCCTTTCATGGCGTCTTTGATGGCGGTGGAACTTACCGGCCAATGGCATCTTCTGGTGATCATTCTGCCATGCAGTCTGCTCGCCTCCTTTATTGCTCGTACAATTTCGCGTGAGTCCCTGTACGCCATTGCCAGCCCGGAGGCAGCGCAATGAAAAATAGGTCGACATACAAGACCATGATCATCAAATAGACGTTGGACTTTCAAGGGAGACAGGAGACGCAGAGGGTCATGATAGAGAACTTCCGCATTCGAGTATTCAGGGCGGTCGCGCAGCATCTGAATTTCAGCCGGGCCGCAGAAGAACTGTTGCTCACACAACCCGCAATCACCCAGCAAATCAAGGCGCTTGAAGATGAGTTCGGCTTGCCCCTATTCGATCGCGGGGGTGGCCATATCGCGCTGACGGCTGGCGGAAAGGCGCTGCTGCCCTTTGCGGAGAAAATGAAGGAGCTATCCGATGAAGCCTTTGCCGCGGTGGCGGAGGCATTCGGACAACATGCGGGTGAACTCGCTCTGGGAGCCTCCCAGACCATCGGTCAATACCTCCTGCCAACGTTCGTGGCTGGATTTCGCCGGACAAACCCTAAGGTCAGGGTCACGGCTCGCAGCGGGAACACAGATGAAATGCTTGAAGCCCTCCTCGCGCGAGAGATTCAGTTGGCGCTCATCGAAGGTCCGGAAAAGCGGAAGGACCTCCATATAGAACCGTTCATGGAGGATCACATGGTACTTGTTGTCCCCGCAACTCATGGATGGGCCAATCACGATGTTAAGGTAGACGACCTGAAGAGCGAACCTTTGCTCATGCGCGAATTTGGCTCCGGCTCAAGAAGAGTGGTGGAGCAAGCGCTCTCGAAGGCCGGAGTGAAGACGAAGGATCTGATGATCAGCATGGAACTCGACTCGACCGAAGGTCTATTGAGTGCGGTGGAAGCCGGCCTTGGAATCACCTTCGTCTCGCGATGGGCGGTCCGAAATCAGATCTCGCTTGGAACGCTAAAGATCGCTAGAGTACACGGTCTTAAGCTGTCGAGGCGATTCTCGATGGCATATCCTGCCGGTCCAGAACCAACAGGTATCGTCGGTACCTTCCGTAAATTCTTGCTCTCTCAGGCAATGGAAGGGGCGCCAAAAAGGATAGCCAGGACAAATGCCTCCTAGTCGCTACTGAGCCGGCGGCCGGAGATTGACAGCATCAGTTGTTGCTAACAGCCCAATGCGTTGCGTGGGAGCAATTATGCGGCGGCGGCTGCGATCTACTAGGCCTTCTGGCGCCGTCTCGTTGTAGCGATTGATCCAGCGGTAGCCCGTTGGGCGGGAGATTCCATACTCACGGCACAGGTCCGCTACCGACATCTCCTCTTTCTGATAACCCGACAAAAACTGCAGACGTTGATTCAAGATCCGACTCTCTTTCCAGGGCATACAACATCGTCGTGCGTTGCCCAAGGTGAGGAACCGTGGCGGTCGCGCTTCGCTATAAACCATGTCTCCGATCTGTTTTGTAACGGAAGTGCTAAGTACGCTCAGGGGCTCTGCCAGGTCGCGCGACGCAAGGGTTTCCGCAGTCTTCCGCGCCTTCGGCTTGTGCAGACCTCCGCTGCGCTCCGCCCCTTTCCGCTCCATTGCATTTCGCTCCAAGGGTTGGGAGATACCCCTCCCCATTGCGCCTTGCTACCCCCGCTTTCGCCAGGAGGCGTTCGGCATGTACATGCCGCGTTTCAACGCGGACGTGCAAAAGCAAATGCCGAAAGGCCAAGGAGCGAACACCATGCGCAACATAGCCACCACAAGCAACGTCGCCACCATCGACAGCAAAAGCCCAGCAGCGAGCAGGAACTTGTCGCCGCCAACATCAAGCTCTTGATTGACCAGTTGGAGGCCGGACACTCCGACGCACTAACCAACTACCTCTCCGAGATCCAGAAGCGGCATCTTCGTCCCTCGGGATGCTGTTTGGTCGCGTGTCCGACGTGCGGAGCGGCGCCGGGCGTATGGTGTTGGCAAGGAGAGCCCACGGCATGCGCGTTCTGATCCACGACACACGCAAGATCGCGGCGGGGAAGCTCGGAGAGATCGGCTGGCACACTTTCCGCCACACGTACCGGTCGTGGCTGGACGAGACCGGCGCTCCGATGAAGGTGCAGCAGGAATTGATGCGTCATGCCTCTATCCAAACGACGATGAATATCTATGGACAGACCATGTCGTCATCGAAGCGGGAAGCAAATGGAAGGGTTTCCGGCGCTCTTCGCCGCTGGCATGTCACTGATTGACACGACCGACAATATTCTCATGCTCGGAGCCTATGGCTGGGCATTTGTGAAACCTGTTCGTAAGCTCTACTACAACATGACCATCACCTTCGTATCGATTGTGGTCGCCTTCGCGGTCAGCGGAATCGAGGCGCTAGGACTTTTTGCCGGCCAGTTCCACTTGAAGGGAAGCTTTTGGGTTCTGGTCAACAAACTCAACGACAACTTCGGTGTGCTCGGCTATTTCATCATCGGGCTTTTTGCCGCGAGTTGGATGGTTTCGATTGCGATTTACAAATGGCGTCGTTTTGATCATCTCGAACTCAACGCCTGAGACGCCGAACACAACGCGAGCCATCGGTCGAAATGACAATAGGCCCATGCGGTTATGGAAGTCTCATATCCCTACGACTAGGCGCTCGCGCTGCACAGCAGAGGTCTAAGCTACAAAGTCGAGGATGCTGAAGGAGTTTCTTCCCGTGTTTCCCACTGCTTTGAATGTTTTTAGCCTTCAGTGTTAATATTTTCAATGAGTTACGATCAAAAGCACCTCTGTCACGGTAGAGGTAGAGCACTATGCTGCCAAGGATCGACTGAACGGGATTACGAGCAAATTCGTGACGTTGCAGGCCCCCGCAATCACTTACGAGATTTGAGGGTGCAATTGCGGCGCATCCGATAGGCCCCAGCCTCTAATCCCATGCTCCACGTCTGCACTCGTCACTGCGCCGAAATGCGATCGCACCGATCTCGCTCCGTTTGTCGACACCATTCAGCGCCACCTGCGATGATGATTTGCGAGTTGAGGTGTCAATCCATTACCGCTACGGACGCAATAACCCGATGCAATGGAGCCCGTCGCCTGCATATTCACGTGCGTGGCGTCGTGCAGGGTGTCGGTTTCCGCCCCTTCGTCTTCAGGCTAGCTCATACTCTTGGGCTTTCAGGTCATGTTTTCAACTCCAACACTGGCGTCACGATCGAGATTGAAGGCAGCGATTCTGCGCTTAATGATTTTCTAAAGGCCCTGAGGAGTGAATCCCCGCAGCTCGCGGAGGTGCAAGAAGTTACTGTTTCGAGCATAGTCACGCTTGGCGCCACTGGCTTCTCCATTCTCCCAAGCCGTGAAGAGACGGACGGTGCTATTGCTCTGGTTCCCGCTGATGCCGGCACCTGCGACGCTTGCTGGCAGGACTTCGGCAATCCGCACAACCGCCGGTTCGGCTATCCATTCACCAACTGCACCCACTGCGGCCCGCGCTACACCATCATCCAAAGCGTCCCCTATGACCGCCCCAGCACAACCATGTCCGCCTTCACGATGTGCAGCGCCTGCGCGGCCGAGTATGCCGATCCCAATGATCGTCGCTTTCACGCGCAGCCCAACGCCTGCAGGCTCTGCGGACCTTCGCTCGCGCTTTTGCCGCGAGGTAATGCGCTTCCGCATTCTTTTGCGGATGTAGAAGCACTCCCCATTCTTCATCGTGCGCGCACTCTACTTCGCGAAGGGAAAATTGTTGCGGTTAAAGGCCTGGGCGGCTTTCTGCTTGCGTGCGATGCCACCAATGAAATCGCGGTAGCTGAACTTCGCCGCCGCAAACACCGAGCGCATAAACCATTTGCGCTGATGGTTCGCGATGTCGAAGCAGCTCGCGCGCTGTGCGAACTTTCGCATGAAGATGAAGCCGCACTTCGTCAGCTGCGCCGCCCGGCTGTCATCCTTCCGCGGCGGGCTGATGCAAATCTCGCACCTGGTATAGCTCCCGGTAACAATACCCTGGGAGTTATGCTTCCCTACACTCCGCTACACTACCTGCTCTTCGGGGATTCGCCGCAGACGGCCTCCGCCTTCCCTGCGTTAGTGATGACCAGCGGCAACATAAGCGAAGAGCCCATCGTAACTGCGAATGCGGATGCCATGCAGCAGCTCGACAGCGTCGCCGACTGGTTCCTTTTGCATAATCGCGAGATTGCCAACCGCGTGGACGATTCGGTGGTGCGCACCTTCGAAGGCCGCGAGCGCGTGCTGCGCCGCTCGAGGGGCTTCGCTCCGCAGCCCATCCCTCTCGAATCTGCGCGCGAGTCGGTCCTCGCCGTTGGCGCTGAACTGAAGAATACCTTCTGTCTCACCAAAGACGGCCACGCCATCCTCAGCCAGCACATCGGCGACCTGCAAAACTACGAGACTATGCAGTTCTTTGAGGAAACGCTCGCGAAGATGCAGCGTCTCTTTCATGTCACGCCGCACGCCGTCGCCTACGACCTGCATCCGCACTATATGAGCACCCGCATGGCCCTCGCCTCCGGGATCGAGCGCAAGATCGCCGTACAGCATCACCACGCGCATATCGCCAGTTGCATGGCGGAGAATCACTTGACGGGTGACGTTATCGGCGTGGCGTTCGATGGAACGGGCTACGGTACTGACGGCAAGATCTGGGGTGGCGAATTTCTTATTGCCAACCTCACCGGCTTCACCCGCTACGCGCACCTTCGCTATGTTCCACTTCCCGGTGGCGATACCACCGTCCGCCAGCCCTGGCGCATGGCGCTAAGCTATCTGCGCGACGCCTTCGGCCCGCAACTCCCGGATGTCGGTTGCCTCCACGCCATCCCGCCAAAGCAGCTCGATATTGTTAACGCCATGATCGCCAATGGCATCCAGACTGTCGAAACATCCTCCTGCGGCCGGCTCTTCGACGCCGTCGCCGCGCTCGTCGGGCTTTCCTCAGAAGTCACCTTCGAAGGGCAGGCCGCCATCGCCCTTGAATCCATCGCGGTCCCCGGTGTCGCCGCCCGCTATGAATTCACCCTTCATGAGGATGATCCCATAACGATCGACCTCCGCCCCGCCATCCGCGCCATCGTCAACGATCTCGCAACAGGAGTCGTTGCGGGCGAAATATCCGCCCGTTTTCACAATACTTTGAACACTGCCCTCGTTGAAACCTGCCGACGGATTCGAGATACCAGCGGACTGGATCGAGTTTGCCTCAGCGGAGGAAGCTTCCAAAATATGGTGCTTTTACATCAAACGGTGGTACAGTTACGCCTCCACGATTTTCAGGTCTTTCTGAACTTCATGGTTCCGGCGAATGATGGTGGCATCTCGCTTGGGCAGGCAGCCATCGCCTGCGAACGGATTCAGACGGGAGTGTGAAGTATGTGTCTGGCCATTCCGGGTAAAGTCGTAGAAACCTTCGACAAGAGTGGCTTGCTGATGGCCCGCGTGCAGTTTGGCGGCATCACTCGCGAAGCATGTCTCGAATACGTTCCCGAGACCGTCGTCGGAGATTATGTGCTCGTGCATGTTGGCTTCGCCATCAGCCGCATCGATGAAGCGGAAGCCGAGCGTACGTACGCAGCGCTGAAGGAACTGGATCAGCTCACCGAGCTTGAATCTCCCATCGTCGAAGATGTCGAGGAGTCACCACCGGATTCTGACGCACTCGCAGGTGCCGGGAGGAAAATCCAATGAAGTATCTCGATGAATATCGCGACAGCAGCGTTGCGGCAGGAATCATCGCAGAGATGCGTCGCATCCAAACCCGCCCCTGGGTACTCATGGAAGTCTGCGGCGGCCAGACGCACTCCATCGTTAAAAATGGAATCGACCATCTTCTGCCGGAAGGGATAGAGCTAGTGCATGGGCCGGGATGCCCGGTTTGCGTGACACCGCTCGAGATGATCGACAAGGCCCACGCCATTGCGCGCTGCCAGGATGTCATCTTCTGCTCCTTCGGCGACATGCTGCGCGTGCCCGGTTCCGACGGTGATCTCTTCACGATTAAATCTTTAGGCGGTGACGTTCGCATCGTCTACTCGCCCCTGGATTGCCTCAAGATCGCCCACGCCAATCCGGACAAGCAGGTCGTCTTTTTCGCCATCGGCTTCGAGACCACGGCCCCTGCCAATGCGATGCTCGCCTGGCGCGCGCGCGAAGACAAGGTGAATAATCTCTCGCTGCTGGTCTCCCATGTGCTTGTTCCGCCTGCCCTTGAAGCGATTCTCAGCGCGCCGGACAACCGCGTGAATGGCTTCCTCGGCCCGGGTCACCTCTGCGCTGTCATGGGTTACAGCGAGTACGAGCCCATTAGCGCGCGCTTCCACGTTCCCATCGTAGTCACAGGCTTCGAGCCGATCGACATCCTGCACGGCGTTTTGATGACGTTGCAGCAACTTGAAGAAGGCCGCGCCACCGTCGAAAACCAGTACTCTCGCATTCTCGACCGCACCGGCAACCTCCCCGCGCAAAAGCTGATCGGCAAAGTCTTTGAGGTGGGCGACCGCAAATGGCGCGGTATCGGCTCTATTCCGCAGAGCGGCTATTACCTGCGCGCGGAGTTCGCGCGCCACGATGCCGAAAAGATATTCGACGTCGCCGAGATCGCCACGCTTGAGCCCATCATCTGCATCAGCGGCGAAATTCTCCGCGGCATCAAGAAGCCGCATGACTGTCCTGCCTTCGGCACACAGTGTTCACCGCAACATCCGCTCGGCGCCACCATGGTTTCGGCGGAAGGCGCCTGCGCTGCCTACTACGCCTATGGTCGGCATCTCAATCCACAGGGCGTGGATGCCCTCCACCAAATCGAGACGCGTCCGCACTTGTAGCGCTCGGATAAGAAAGCAAATGGTAAGCCCATGGCGATCGCACAAGAGACAGTGACACAAGAGACGGGGAACATGAAGGAAGAAGAAAGAGTGTCGCCAGTCTTCGGTTCCTGCCCTCTGCCTATCTTCGATTACAAGCAGATTATGCTCGGCCACGGCAGCGGGGGCAAACTCACCGCTGAACTCATCGAAAAGATCTTTCTCCCCGCCTTTAGCAATCCCATTCTCGACAAGCTCGACGACCAGGCACTACTCACCATCGGGGGCGCGCGCCTCGCCTTCACCACTGACTCCTTCGTCGTTACGCCCATCTTCTTCCCCGGAGGCGATATCGGCCGACTCGCCGTGCACGGTACCGTCAACGATCTCGCCATGAGCGGTGCACGTCCGCTCTATCTTTCTGCTGCTTTCATTCTCGAAGAGGGCCTTCCCGTTGAGGATCTACGCCGCGTCGTCGAATCCATGCGCGTCGCCGCCGCCGACTCCGGCGTGCACTTCGTCACCGGCGATACCAAGGTCGTCAATCGCGGCAAAGGTGATCAGATCTTCATCATCACCACCGGGATCGGCGTTGTAGATTCCAACGTCAACATCGCCGCCGCCCGCGCCCAGCCTGGCGATTGCATCCTCTTGAGCGGAACCATTGGCGATCACGGCATGGCCATCATGTCGACGCGCGAAAACCTGGAGTTCGAGAGCGAGATCGCCAGTGACTGCGCCTCGCTACACGATCTCGTCGCCGAGATGCTCGCCACACCGACTGAAACGCCGGACTTTCTCCACTGTCTACGCGACCCAACGCGTGGCGGCGTCGCCACCACGCTGAACGAGATCGCCAAAGCCAGCAATTACGGCATGCTCCTGAGCGAACAGTCCATTCCCGTGCGCGAATCCGTGCGTGGTGCCTGCGAGGTCCTCGGGCTTGACCCGCTCTACGTCGCCAACGAGGGCAAGCTAGTCGCCGTCGTTGCTCCGGAGATGAGCGAAGCCGTCCTCGCCCGTATGCGGCAGCACCCGCTCGGAAAGAACGCTGCCATTATTGGCGAAGTCGTCGCCGCCCATCCCAGCATGGTGTTGATGAAGACCGGAATTGGCGGTACCCGTGTGCTCGATGTGATGTTCGGCGAGCAGCTTCCGCGCATCTGCTGAACGTTTTTTCGAGAGAGATCTATGGAATCAATAAGTAATTACACGCGGTAAAAAATAGTCTGAAAATGCTTTGACAGTACCTGATTACGAAGCGTACGTTAAATCCGCTCGATATTCGCGGCCTCGCTTCGTCGAATGTTTCACTCGAAAATAGACCTTCCTGCCGCGTAATCCTTTTTCTAGAAGTTTGCATCACAAGGTTTCATGGCTCTGCCATCCGTAAGTTAATTACGGCAGTTTGTACCTTGTTAAAGCCTCGTCTTTATAAATCAGGACGGACTCCCGCACGCAGTTGGCACCGCGAAGGAGATTGCAATGGCTGAAAAAGTAAGCTCAATCACCAAGGCTCCCGCCGTATCCGATGTACATATCGTCTGGATCACAGCAGGCCTTGGTTGCGATGGAGACAGTGTTTCCGTCACCGCTGCCGAGCAGCCCAGCATCGAAGACGTCTTGCTCGGCGCCATTCCCGGCCTCCCAAAGGTTCACCTTCATAACCCTGTCCTCTGCTACGAAAATGGCGATGAGTTTATGAAGTTCTACTACGATGCCGAAAAGGGACTGCTCGATCCTTTCGTTCTGGTCGTGGAAGGCTCCATCCCCAACGAAAAGATCAAGAAAGAGGGCTACTGGGCCGCCGTTGGGACCAATCCCAACACGGGCCAACCCATCACCACCTGCGAGTGGATCGACCGCCTCGCGCCCAAGGCTCTCGCCGTGATCGGTGCCGGCACCTGCGCGACCTACGGCGGCATTCACGCCATGGCCGGCAATCCAACCGGGTGCATGGGCCTCTGCGATTATCTAGGCTGGGACTGGGCCTCGAAAGCCGGCCTGCCCATCGTCAACGTGCCCGGCTGTCCCGTGCAGCCCGACAACTTCATGGAGACGGTACTCTACCTTATCTACCAGGTCGCCGGCCTCGCTCCCCTGATTCCGCTAGACAAGCAACACCGCCCCACCTGGCTCTTCGGCAAGACCGTGCATGAGGGCTGCGACCGCGGCTCCTACTATGAGCAGGGCGACTTCGCGCAGAACTACGGCTCCTCCAAGTGCCTCGTCAAGCTTGGCTGCTGGGGTCCTGTGGTTGACTGCAACGTCACCAAGCGCGGCTGGATGCGAGGCATCGGCGGCTGCCCCAACGTCGGCGGCATCTGCATCGGCTGCACCATGCCCGGCTTCCCGGATAAGTTCATGCCATTCATGGATGAGCCACCCGGCGGCACGCTTTCGTCCACCATTATCGGGACATACGGACGCATGATCCGCACCCTCCGCGGCATCACCAACACCACGCTCAACAAAGAGCCGAAGTGGCGTCATACGCGGCCGGAACTCACCACCGGCTATCACCCCGAAACATACTAAACACACCGTAAGGACAACCCCATGGCGACGATCCCTCAGACTCTGGCGCACGAGACGCAGAAGAAAAGCAACCTTGTCGATATGAACTGGGATCCGATCACCCGCATTGTCGGGAGCCTCGGAATCTTCACGAAGATCGACTTCGCGAACCGTGAAGTCGCCGAGTGTTACAGCACCTCCTCCATTTTCCGCGGCTACTCCATTTTCATGAAGGGCAAAGACCCGCGCGATGCCCACTTCATCACCAGCCGCATCTGCGGTATCTGCGGTGACAACCATGCCACCTGCGCCGTCTATGCGCAGAATATGGCCTTTGGCGTGCGTCCGCCCGCGCTGGGCGAGTGGATCATCAACCTCGGCGAAGCGGCTGAATACATGTTTGACCACAACATCTTCCAGGACAATCTAGTCGGCGTCGACTTCTGCGAACAGATGGTGAAGGAGACCAATCCCGGCGTTTGGGATAAGGCCCAATCCACGCCGTCGCCCAATGCCGACAAACATGGCTATCGGAACATCTCCGACATCATGACGGCGCTCAATCCCTTTACCGGCACCTTCTATCGCGAGACGCTGGCGATGAGCCGCCTCACGCGAGAGATGTTTTGCCTCATGGAAGGCCGTCACGTCCATCCCTCTACGCTTTATCCCGGCGGCGTCGGCACTGTGGCCACGATCCAGCTTTTCACGGATTATCTGGTTCGTCTGATGAAGTACGTCGAGTTTATGAAGAAGGTCGTACCCCTGCACGATGATCTCTTCGATTTCTTCTATGAAGCTCTTCCTGGCTACGAAAAGGTCGGCCTACGCCGCACATTGCTCGCCTGTTGGGGCTCGTATAACGATCCCGACTACTGCGACTACCAATACAAAAACATGGATATGTGGGGCAAGAAGATGTTCGTCACTCCTGGCGTTGTCGTGGACGGCAAGTTGGTCACGAACAACCTCGTCGACATCAACACGAATATCCGCATCCTTCTCGGCAGCTCTTATTACGACGATTGGCAGAACAAGGAGACCTTCGTCAAAAAGGACCCGCTCGGCAACCTGATCGACCAGCATCATCCCTGGAATCAGACCACAACACCGCGTCCCCAGAAGCGCGACTTCAACGGCAACTATACCTGGGTCATGTCGCCTCGCTGGTACGACAAACGCACCGGCGATCATCTCGCACTGGATACCGGCGGCGGCCCCATCGCTCGTCTCTGGTCGACCGCTCTCTCCGGTCTGGTGGATATCAATTACGTAAAGGCGACCGGCCACAGCGTCAAGATCAATCTTCCCCAAACCGCGCTTCTTCCTGAGGTTGAGTTCGAGTGGAAGATTCCCCAGTGGAGCAACGCTATCGAGCGTGATCGCGCACGCACTTACTTCCAGGCGTACGCCGCTGCTACAGCGCTGCACTTCGTAGAGAAAGCCCTTGGCGAACTGCACGCCGGCCGCACCGCCACCTGGTCGGAGTTCAAAGTCCCCGACGAAGCCATCGGCTGCGGCTTCCATGAAGCCGTTCGGGGCGTGCTCTCACACCACGTCGTCATCCGCGACGGCAAGATCGCCAACTACCATCCCTATCCACCCACGCCCTGGAACGCGAACCCACGCGACATCTACGGGACGCCGGGCCCCTATGAAGATGCGGTTCAGAACACGCCGATCTTCGAGGAGAACGGTCCTGATAAATTCAAGGGCATCGACATCATGCGCGCCGTGAGAAGCTTCGATCCTTGCCTGCCTTGCGGTGTCCACATGTATGTAGGTGATGGTCGCACCATCGAGGTGAAACATTCGCCCATCTTTGGCGTTGCAGGGCAATCGTAATGGCCACCGCCACAGTCGTCGAAAGAATCGCAGAGGCTTCGGTCGGACAGCCTGCGCCACCTGAACCGCGAAAGCCCAGCGAGTTCAAAGCTCAGACCGACCGCGTTGAAAAACTCGCCGCTCGTCTGGAGAAGGCGAACGATCCCGAGACCCGCGCCACGGCGCTCGAACTCGTGCAGTCCGTCATTGAACTGCACGGCGCCGCTCTGCAAGCCCTTATCGACCACTGCGTCGCCACGCCCGAAGGCGAACGCATCTTGGACGAAGCGCTGCAGGACAATCTAGTCTCCAGCATGTTTCTCCTGCACAACCTGCATCCGGACGATCTCGAGACCCGCGTCCTTCGCGGCATCGAGTCGGTACGTCCATATTTGCAGTCGCACGGCGGAGATTGCGAACTCGCCGGCGTCGACAACGGCGTCGTACGCTTGCGTCTTCACGGAAGCTGTGGGAGCTGCCCATCCTCCTCGCTCACACTGAAGAACGCTGTTGAAGAGGCGCTCTTCCAGGCTGCACCGGATATCAAGGAGATCATCGCGGAGAACGCGGCAGCCGAACCAACCGCCCCCTCGAATCTCGTGATGATCAAGTAAGGAGAGACCGATGGCACATGACGATGTAAAAGCTGACAAGCCCTCGCACACGCCTGGCACCCCAAAGGGTGAAAATCGGGCCGCGCCCCTGAAGGATCGAATGACACGCATGGCAAGCGATGCCACAGGCATTAATGTTGCCGATCGCAAGCCGATCAATTCGGCCATGCCTAACCTTCCTCCAGCGTAAGAGCAAGCAAGCAAGGCAAGCTATGAGTGAAGCTTCCAACGATGCACCGGAACGCGACGCAGCTTCTTCCTTCCTGCGCCAATTCGCGCGCCGTCGCACGTCCTCGGAGCCGGAAGAGCGTTGCGAGCTCTGCAGCGCCTCGCTCAGTCCCTTGCATCAACATCTTCTCGATCCAAAAAAACGACAGATCATTTGCGCTTGCGATGGCTGCGCCATCCTCTTCTGCGGCCAGGCCGGAGCGCATTATCTTCGTGTGCCACGTCGCCTCCGCTTCCTCGTCGACTTCCAGATCAGCGACTTGCAGTGGGGGGCCTTGATGGTTCCCATCAACCTCGCCTTCTTCTATCGTGACAGTGCCGCCGACAAAGTCCTCGCCATGTACCCCAGCCCCGCCGGTGCAACCGAATCTCTGTTCACCCTCGAATCCTGGCAGGAGATCGTCGCGCAGAATCCTGACCTGCAGACCATGGAGCCCGACGTCGAAGCCCTTCTCGTCAACCGCATCGGCAATAGTGCTGAGTATTACTTCGTGCCTATCGACGAATGCTACCGCCTCGTCGGCATCATCCGCATGCACTGGCGCGGTCTCTCCGGCGGCACCGAAGTCTGGAAAGAGATCCACCAGTTCTTCGACAATCTGCGCGCACGCAGCACCGAGAGCCGGAGGCCTGCACATGCCTGAGTTGCAATTCCAGATCGAAGGTGCAGAGGCCGTTCCTCACGCCGCCGCACCCCTGCTGGCGCTCAAGCTGCGCATCACCAATCTTCCCGCGAGCGAGTCCATCCACACCCTCACGCTCAAGTGCCAGGTTCAGATCGAACCCGCCAAGCGTCGCTATCTTCCGCCCGAGCAGGAAAAACTCGCCGACCTCTTCGGTGAACCCTCGCGTTGGAGCCGCACCGTCAAGCCCCTTCACTGGATGAACACCAGCGTCGCAGTGTGCGGCTTCACCGGCAATATTATGGTCGACCTTGAGCTCCCCTGCACCTTCGACTTCAACGTCGCCTCCACCAAATACTTCCACGCCCTCGACGTCGGCGATATCCCGCTCTGCGTCATGTTCAGCGGAACCGTCTTCTACCAGTCGCAGGAGGACACGCTACAGGTCGCACAGATACCGTGGGATCGCGAAGCCTACTTCAAACTCCCTGTCGCGGTCTGGAAACAGATGATGGACATGCACTTTCCCAACAGGGCGTGGCTCAGCCTGCGCCGCGACTCTTTCGAGCAGCTCTACGACTACAAGGTCCGCAACGGTTTGCCCACGTGGGAGCAGGCGATCGCGCGCCTGATCGCATCGGAAGAAATCATCCCCGAGAAGTCCGACGAGGTACCGGCATGAACTTCGTGAGCGCAGAAAAGATCGCCGCTGCCATTCTCTACGAGGGCTACATCCTCTACCCCTATCGCCCCACCGCGATCAAGAATCGTCAGCGCTGGAACTTCGGCACACTCTATCCGCGCGTCTACGCCGAGGCGCAAAATCCACAGGAGCCCTTCCGCCTGCAAGCCGAGTGCATCGCCATCGCTGATGAGAACTCAACCCTCGACATCAAGATTAGCTTCCTGCAACTCATACGCCAGAGCCGCGCGCTCGATAAGGCGGGGATGTCGACCGTCCTCACGGATCCGTCGCTTGCATGGGAAGAGGCAGTTGAGCACGCCTCAGAACATCCGCAGATTCCCCTCCACGATCTTCTCGCCAAACCGCAACAGCTCACGCTTCACCTCAACGCGTCGACACTTCCTGAAGAGAAAGCTGCCGCAACGCAAGCAAGTCTCCAGGCCCTCTTCACCATTCGCGCCGAGTCTGTCCCGTCGGGCGCCTACAAACTTCACATCGCACTCGAGAACATCACGCCACTGCGCAGCGATGCCACTGCCAAGCGCGACGAAGCCCTTCCGCATTCTCTCGTATCTGCACATATGCTCCTCGGTATCACCGGCGGCGAGTTTGTCTCCATGCTCGAGCCGCGAGAGGACTACAGCGAAGCCGTCGCCACCTGCGACAACATCGGCGTCTTTCCCGTCCTCGTCGGCACAGAGCTGGAGCGCACCACCATGTTCTGCTCGCCCATCATCCTCTATGACTACCCGCGGATTGCGCCCGAGAGTGAAGGCGATTTCTTCGACGGCACCGAGATGGATGAGATGCTCACCCTTCGGGTTCTCACGCTCACCGAGGCTGAGAAAGAGGAGATGCGCAACGGTGATCTGCGCGCGCGCAAGATCCTCGAGCGGACAGAAAATCTCACGCCCGAAGCGATGTTCAAAGCGCATGGCATCGTCCGTTCTTTACGCCAGATCCGTGACGTCTCTGCAAATGAACCCTTCGGCGAATGGAATCCGTTTGAAGAAGCCAAGGCCCCGCCGGAAAGCGTCACCGTCTTCGGCGTTCCGCTCCGCGTCGGCGATCGCGTCCGCATTTGGCCGCAGAAGAACGCGGACATCATGGATATGGCTCTCAAGGGCAAGGTCGCTGTCATCGAAGCCATCGAGCAGGACTTCGAAGATCAGGTGCAGTTCGCCGTTGTACTTGATGACGATCCCGGCCGCGAGTTCGGCATGATGCGCCAGCCCGGCCACCGCTTCTTCTATTCGACCGAAGAGGTTGAGCCCATCGAAGGAGAGTTAGCATGAACTCTTCGAACCAGCTGGGCAAAATTCTTGTCGCATGTGTCGGCAACATCTTCCTCGGCGACGACGGTTTCGGTGTCGAGGTCGCGCGTTCGCTCGCCTGCCGCGCACTGTCGCCGGACGTACTTGTAAAAGACTACGGCATCCGCGGCTTCGATTTGGCCTACGCTCTGCTCGACCCCTGGGACGCTGTCATCCTCGTCGACGCTCTCCCGCGTGACGATGCGCCCGGGGCTCTCTACATTGTCGAACCCGACCTCTCACGCATGGGAGACCCCTCGACGCCCGGCATGGAGATGAATCCGCACGGCATGGACCCCGTCCGCGTACTCAATCTCGCACTCACGATGGGACCTATCCTCGCGCCCGTCTTCGTTGTCGGCTGCCAGCCAAATGATTTCGGCGATGAACTCGAAGGCCGCATGGGCCTCTCCGCGCCGGTGCAGGCTGCTGTAGAAGAGGCATCTAACATGGTGGAAAAGTTGGTAGCAAAGATCAGAGCAAGCGCAACAGCACCACAGCTACAGGAATTGGGTGTAACTCAGTAATGGAAAGATACAGTGGAGGAAAATAATGACAGAGAAAATTATCTTAGGTGCGGTTGGTTTAATTGTCATTGTAGTTGCAGTCATCGCCACCCCGGATCTCGTTCGCTATATGAAGATTCGTTCGATGTAAGGACCGCATGCACGAGCTCTCGATTGCCCTCAGCATGATCGATCAAATCGCCGAGGAGTCGGCAAGCCGCGGAGGCCTGGATGTGCAGGCTGTCCATATGCGCCTTGGCGTCTTCGCCGGCGTGGATAAAGACGCTCTGCTCTTCGCCTACGAGCTCGTCTGCGAAGGAACACTGTTGCAGGGCTCACGTTTGATCATCGAGACAGTGCCGCTGCTGGTCTACTGTCCTCTTTGCCAACAGGAACGCACGCCGCCATCGGTCTATGAGATCTGTTGCCCGGAGTGTCTCGCGCCAACACCGGAAATTCTTACTGGCCGCGAGATGGAAGTCGCATCGCTAGAGGTTACTGCATGAGTACGCGCATGGTGGAAGTCCGCGCCAAAGTAATGAAGCAGAACGATCTGCTGGCGCACGCTCTGCGGGAACGTTTTCAGCAGCGGAACACCTGCGTCGTCGGCCTCGTTTCCAGCCCTGGCTCGGGCAAGACCGCATTCCTTGAAAAGCTCCTCGCCGGCCTCGCGCGCAATCACAGCGTCGCCGCACTCGTCGGCGATCTGGCAACCGAGAACGATGCTGCACGTCTGCAGCGCGCCACGCCGAACGTCAAGCAGATTACCACCGGTACCATCTGTCATCTCGACGCATCGATGATCGAGAGGGCTCTCGAAGACTGGGATCTTGATATCATTGACTTTCTCTTCATTGAAAATGTCGGCAATCTCGTCTGCCCCTCCAGCTACGACCTCGGTGAAGAGTTGCGTCTCGTCCTGCTCTCCGCCACGGAAGGCGAAGACAAGCCGCTGAAGTACCCTACCATCTTCAACAGCTCTGACGTTGCGATCATCACTAAGATGGACATGGCCGCAGCCGCCGAGTTTGATCTCGCCGCCGCGCGCCGCAACATCGAAAGCGTGCGCCCTGGCATGAAGATCTTCGAAATCTCGTCGAAGACTGGCTTGGGGATGGACGAGGTTTTTAGCTTTCTCCACGCACAGCTTGCGCACCCGCGCATCTCTGCGTCTATCGTCGAAGAAGCTGCGCTGTGACCACTCCTCTGCAGATAACACTCATCTCAGCACGCTCTGGGCGCTTGGAAGATGCAAACCTGCAGGAGTTTTGACTCTTCGACCATCAGCAACGCGGTCTAACCCTGCTTGGGGCGAAGAGCCCCATGCTCGGTTGCAACTAGGAAGTGATCTCTTTTGCGCCGAGAGCCTTGAACGAACACAGTCGAGCAATAAACCCTCTGAAGAGTTGTGGAAGATGACCACATTGCTGCTCTCCTTCGGCAATTGCAGTAGAAACGGGGACTTAGCCGCCATATAAGACCCTAGAAGCCGCCAATACGCGAGTTTTGTGCCCTTTTTGTGCCCTCATTATCTAGTTTTGTGCCCGAATGAATGGACCGTCGAGCCGTAATCGTGCGCACTCCTAAACGTCCCGATGGCTTCAACCTTTAGCCTGCACGTGAGGAGCGTATATCGTAAGGGGATCTCATCACCGCCCAATACGCAGTTGGTTCTTGCGCCGCAAGCCGCCCCACTTCATACTGTTCGAATCCGGCCCACCTGCGTTGTAAAGGAGCCTCATGCCCAACCCATGGAACGGAAAGGCTGTCCTCGAGGTTTTCTGGTGGAACTGCTCTAACACCAGTTACTCAAGCTGGTATACCTACCTCGCCAAGCTTGCCCCAACCATCGCCAAACTTGGCTTCGACGGTATCTGGACTCCACCTCCGTGTAAAGGTAATGGCATCGCCCAGAATATGGGCTACGAACCTTACGACTATTACGATCTCGGCCAGAAAAACCAGCAAGGTGGCGTCGCCACGTGGTTTGGCTCTCAGGACGACTTTCTCCGCATGGTCGCCGTTTGCCATGCAAACGGCCTCGAAGTTTACCCTGACATAGTCCTTGACCACTGCGGGCCAGCCGACCCAGATCCAGACTCGCCTTTCAAGGACCCACAACATAACTACACCTGTTTTCACGGCGCTGGCTTTGCGGGTCCTGGAAGCGGCCGCTGGACCCGCAACTGGCTCGACTTCCACTACAACCCGCAGCACTGGCATGGCTGGGGCGACTGGACGCCCTCCCCTGATCCAACGCAAGACTACGGCTCGGACTTCTGCTATCAGGGCCGATGCAGCGACACCGGCACAGCCCCGTCCAATTGCGCTGCCCGCGCCAATGCGCGCGCATGGTTCGTCTGGTTCGTCAAACAGGCCGGCGTAGATGGTTTCCGCTTCGACGACGTCAAAGGCTTCCCGCCCGAGGTGGTGGAAGACCTCCTCTATAACGCCATGGGTCCTGGCCTCGAGTACTTCTGCGTCGGCGAATACATCCCCGACAGCTCCTCCGCCGAGCTCGATAACTGGGCCAGCGCAGCCCTTAACCGCTCCGGGACCTTTGACTACACCTTCCGCGATGCTCTGAGCAATCTTGTCGGCACCCACGGCTTTTATAACGTCGGTAACCTTCCCTCCCTGCAACAGCAGAACCGCTTCAAGACCGTACCCTTCATCAACAATCACGACACCCAGGACAACCATGTCGATACCTATATCGACCCCGACGATCCTCGCACCCAGCTCGCGTATGCCATCGCCATGACCGTCGATGGCAGCCCCCAGCTCTTCATCCTTGATCTTTTCCAAAACCTCTTCAATCTCACGGCCGCCGCGCATACCACCCGACCGTGGATGGTCAACCTGCTCTGGTGCCATCAGAAACTCGCTTTCAAAAGCGGAGATTACTTCGTCCGCTATCAAAGCTCTCAACAACTCCTCATCCTCGAACGGGGAGCCCGGGCCATCGTAGCAATCAATAACGACGGCAACAGCTGGCATTCGCAGTGGATCTCCACAGCCTTCTTTCCCAATACCCAGCTGCACGACTACAGCGGCTCCATGCCAGACGACATTTGGACCAACCAAGATGGCTGGGCGTTCATCGCTGTTCCGCCCTGCTCGTACTCCGTCTGGGGTCCGGCAGGCATTACCGGAGGCTTCTTGCCCGCCGCGCGGCGCACCGTCCAGCAGTTCGAGATGGCCGACGACCTCGGGGACAGCGATCCCGCCACGCCGCAATATGGCGGCTCTGCAATGCCCGTCACCTACCGGGCCGCCGGAGCGATCTGGCCGGCTGCGGGGTCCCAAGTCAACATTTCCATCTATACCGATACCCCACAGCAAGTCGAACTCGTAGTCCAAGCTCCAGCGGGCGCTCCCGCGATCCCTGCCTTTCCCGGCGGCGCTGCCACCCCCAACGTCCCGCTCATGGCAAGCTTTCCCGTCATAGTGGAAGGCCGCCACGTCCTTACCGCACGTCTCACCAATTCCGTAGACCCACCCGCTCGCCTCTACCTCAAAGTCGACTACTTAGGCCCTGCAGTCTCAGCTCTCTTTTGATACGACTCGAGAATTTAGGCCGATTCAGTAGGAGGCTCCAATGCCATCGAGAACAACCATCGCGCGGTATTTTCAGTATGTCTACTTCCTACGGATTAGCTTACTGTTCTGGCTATTTTTACCCACTCTTTGCTTGCTGGACCTAACGTGTGCAACCGCGACGCTGACCCGAGGAATCCTTACCCTCGATTCACCGTCGCAGTGGTTCTGGGCGGTCTTCTTTGTCGTTGCGACCAACATGGCCGTACTGATCACGGCACGCAATATCGTGCTTAACGGTGAGGATCGCTTCCTTTCAGCGTTTGCTTACCGATATGTCGGTTCGTCTTGCCGGCGGCTTTGGCGTAACGCCCAACGGAATATCGCCCTATGAGCGCAGAGTCTACAAGATGGCCCTTTCCTTCATGAAGAATGCTGTTCAAGCGATCACCAGCTGCGCCTCAATCCCTCTCCCGCCAAACGGTTGAAGCGGAAATCTGAGTGACTGAATTCATATCGGACTTGACGGCCTGCATCCAGGACCCGCTTCCCATTCCATTTCCGGAGCTGGCAATTCAAGAGATGGCGATTTTGTATCCACCGATGGGCCGAGGCAGCTTGATTTCGGGATTGCCGATAATACTGGTGTCTTTCCTTGGTGCTTCGAATCGCAATAAGAGAAGCGCTGATCGATTCGCTTTGTTGCGGGAACGCGCGTCCCATCATCAAGCGCGACGAAAGAAACGTGTGTTCAGGAGAGATGAGGCGTCTCTGGCATCCACTGGCTGAACAGGGCGAGAGTTCGAAAACTCATAGCTCGTGCCGCTTACGAGTCCGCGCACTCGGATCGGCGAGTTATCCAAATAGCGAAGGCTGATCGAAGCATGTGGTGTTGAGGTTGTCGTCGCGGCCCGAGGCTGGGCACTTCCGATCTGTGCCTGGGCAAGCTGAAGTGGCAAAGCTGCCTGGTTTGCAGACGACGCAGACGATTGGGTCCGGAGAGCATGAGCCCGGCTATTGCCAGAGACGTGTTGGGGCGCGGTCGGCGTCGTCCGCTGCGTCTGACTGTTCTGTAGCTCCGTGCGTTTCTGGCCGCAACACATCGTTGATATCTCCTTCTGACGGCTGTGACAGGGGTTGAATCACGACCGGCTCCTGTTCCATGCGTTCAAGCAGACAGGCGCCTCCGGAAAGCGCGAGCCAGCAGAATAACCACTCCACAGGCCTCCGTGAAACAAAAAGAGCGGCAAGAGCCGCAATCCACAGACTGAGGCAGTTGAAGCAATCCATCAGCTTTCCGACCATGCTCTGGCCCAACAAGGCGCGAAATCGAACAATGATGTCAGCCGGGCCGTCCTCGCTGGCCAGCAGGTGAGTTACCCGCCAGGTTGCGAGAACGGCCAGTACAAACCTCCACCACATTAGCGTTTCTTTGCCTGTGACTCTGCGGCTGGAGCCGGAAGGCTTCCGTGTCCGCAGATACAGAAGGTCAACAGGTTAGGGCCAGGATCATTGTCGGACAGACCAGTCGTGAGTCCGGCTCTCGCGGTTAACTCGACTCTATAGGAGCAGTTGGTCCAATTCTGCGTGTCCTCCACGATGGTTGCGGCAACACCCCGAGTAGTGACAGTCAGTCCTGGGTAAGTGGCTGTCGCGCCGGCCAGAGCCGCGGCTGGCGTTCCATTCTCCCCACGAACCACCGTGAACGTGCCCACCGAAGCGCTGGTTACAACCATGGTTTCGGTACCAACAACCAAGATGAACGGCGCAGACGGGAAACCGGCGACGCTAGCCACCGGAATGGACGTTACCGAGTTGTTGATCGGGCCGGTCAGTGTTGTGCTTTGGGCGGATATGCTTGCCGTAGGGTTGAGAGGGTTGGTAAGTGGGGGTATGGTGGCGCAACTTTCAATATCCAGCGACCACCCACCGGAGTACATCATTTCGTGGTCCGCGGTGACCTGTACCGAGACGTCGGAATTAATTGGCGTGCAGCACGTAGTCCCGGGGGTGTCAAATTCGACTAGCCACAAGTTGTTGACCTCCGGGAAGTTGTTGATGTGGATCCTGCAAAGCGAGTTGGAGTAGTCCACGGGTGTGGGCACTGCTTGCCGAGTGGCCTGGAAGATTATCGCAAAATCGGTCCCGACTCCCTGGTTTCCGGGAGGCACGGCGGTTCCCGCTGGGGCAGTGCCCGGCTGAGCGAAGCATGGTGCGGGAATTTCGCACGTTGCAGTGGTGACATCGGCCGAGTTGAAGTTCAGAAAAATCGAAACGCCTCCGGCCACAAGGTTCTGGTCAACGTTCACCCAGCCGGTGCCTAAGTCGGGTTGGATGTAGTGTGCTGGTGAGTACCACGGCAACGCGGTTGGAGGAAGGGGATCCGTTCCCGGGCCGACGTAAACGTTCTCAAGCGTAGGAGAAGAGCCGATGAGCGAAGGGTTGGGCCAACTTATTATCCGCTGCCCCACCAGGACCGGTTTGTCAACCTGGGTGATCATAGGCAGAGGGTTGATTGCTACGGTTGCTCCAGCGGGGACAAAGGCGGCCGCCGTAGTGCCGTCCACGCCACGAGTTACGGTCCAGGTGGTCGTTGAGACGGCAGTCACCGTCATGATCTCGACGGTCTCGTATGGCAAGTCGGAATAGCAAATCGAAATGTTGGTCCCTATGGCCGGAATGCCGGCGCTGCTCGGGACGACAATGCTCAGCTGGGCGGCGGATGTTATCGGGCTCGCAAGCGTTGTTAGGTTAGTCGCATAAAGGAACCGATACATCATTGGTTGTCCGGAGAAAGTCGGGGAGGTAGCTGGACACCACCCGCCCAACTGCAGTTGCCCGAAGAATGAAAAGTTCGGACCGCCGCCGAAAGGCATGTCAACGGGGAAGGGACTTGGGACTTGCTTGTTGGTCAGTCCCGTGGTGGGATCGATGTCGTTGTAGATGTCGAAGTTTCCCACTTGAGTGAATAGCGGCGGGAACGCCGAGGGCGGGCACACGCAATAGCAGAATTCGAAGCATGTAACCGAGCTGACCCAGGCGCACACCTGCCAGCAGTAAGGTCCAAGACCGAACCTGGAGATGACTCTTCGATAGACTTCGGCGTCCATCGTCTGCACTGCGCCGACCAGATCGGCCAGAGCTCGGGGCTGCGCGGCCAACTGCCTGGCTGCCAGCGCGAAGCTCTTCGCCTCTTCAACGGCATATGCTCCGGTAAGAACGAAGGGAGGATCCTGGCAAAGGGCCCGGCAAACCCAGACTCGGCGCCATATGCAGAAGAATAGGCAGATAGTCTCGCAGCCGGAAACAAACCCGGCTTCGTTGATCGCAGCTTGCACCTTCGCGCAGTTCCCGTCGGCAACAGATTCGGAGATGGCCTCCATGGCCCTCTTATTCGCGATCAATGCGGCAAGCACCTTGCCGGTCGACACCAGCTCACTCTCTGCGTCGGCCAGTAGGGCCACTCCCGGCCTGCAAACCACCTCGCATACACGGCGGTAGCCTACACTACAGACCCACTGACAAATGAGATGGCAGAAAGGTTCGAGCTCGATCTCGCGGATGGCCGCATGGTAGGCGCTTGCGTCGCCGCATGAGACGGCATCCACTACGCGACGGAGGATCTTTTGATTGGAGGAGAGACGCACCGCAGCGTGCGCGAATTCCTCCAGGCTGGGGACTGCTTGTCCATCGCGCGGTGGACCACAGACCTCCACGCACCGCAACACGCAGAGTTTGATCCGCACCCACTCACAAATCAATTCGCAATACGGAAGCATTTCGAGGCGATCCAATACCCAACGAAATGCATTGGGGTCTTTCGACTCGAAAGCGGCTAAAACGGCGGCAAATCCGCCCGTATCTTGTGCAAGACGTCCGATGGCGTCGGCTTGCGATGCTAATCGGCTAACGGCGTCCTGATTCGAACTGACTTTGCTCATGATATCCCTCCAACCTTATGCGTACGTGGTCAGGACAGAATTCAGAACTGCCAGGCGTCTTCCACTTCCGACCGGGCGACCTCAATACGAGCATTCGCTCTGCCCGCAACCAAGAGGAGTTGCGCCGACGTTCTGGTAAAGCAGATTAGCGACAGCGGTTGACGGCGTCGGTGCGATAACACACATATAACGCGAGGAAGTTAAACTTAAATAACGTGAGGAATTCGCAGGCCGTGCGAATATGTGACCGGACCGGACTGGCGAGGAAGGTCCGTCCTGGGGCTCTGTATCACAAACCTAAATAAAGGTACTGAGGTGGCAGTCGGGGACAACGTTTACATGATGCGGTCTGACAACTTTGATCAGCTAAGAGCCTCGCTTAGCCCACTGCTTCGAAGGGTGCCCCGACGTGGCCGAACTGGGGTCTCTGCTTCCTGTCGAACAACCGGTCAACCTCGTCTTCGACAAGGCGGTAGCACTCGCAGACGTTCGACTCGAGCCCATTGCGATCGAGAATGGTGATACGACCACGACAGTAACGAATCAACCCGGTATCTTGCAGGTGCCCTGCGGCTACCGTCACGCTCTCACGGCGTCCACCGATCATATTCGCGATGAGTTCCTGGGTCATGAGCAGATCGGAGCGATTTTTCCGGTCGTGACACATGAGCAGCCAACGGCAGAGCCGTTGTTCCACGGAATGCAAACAGTTACACGCAGCGGTTTGCGAAACTTGTGTGAGGTGCGCCTGTGTGTAGCGCAGAAGCAAATGTCGAAGATGGCCATCGTGTGCGAATTCTTTCTGTAACAACTTCGCCGGCAACCTCAATGCATCCC
>FSXA01000517.1_pt1 | contig 23531 bp, 25 predicted proteins | sample 1638081 | NCBI WGS metagenome assembly FSXA01 (sample SAMEA3914788, study PRJEB12502) | metagenome | biome: forest; material: soil | place: Canada | collected 2011-07-03 | depth 0.1 m
GCTCTACTCTGCAGCCGGTCACCTGTTCGAGCGAATGAAGAAGGCTGTGCTCGACTCGATAAACGAATCCCATTAAGATCCGTTTCGCACTCTTGGAATAATGCAGGGGCGCCGCCGAAAATGTTCTGATCAACGACAGCGGCAGGTCTGTATCCACCGGCTGGATGATCCGGTCTCTTCCCAGCACCGGGTATCCCCACTGAGTGGCTCTCGCCGAAGCCAGATGCCATTCATCCACGAGGCCCAACCGAACTAGCGCGTTCTCCAGTGCTTCTCCGTTCAGCCGGCTCTCGGCCACTGCGCCACGAAGCTCCTCATCCGTTATGTAGCCCTTCGAGAGCATGACACTTCCGATGGACACTCTCGGAGTATGCGGCATATCCATGCTTCGTACACCCGCCAGCACGGAAAGTTGATGACGCGTCGCCTTCACAAAGCAATCCATGCTGCAGTACCAGGTTTCACCCATGCGAATTCCGACGCAGCTCTGCGGCACGCTTCGCATGAACAGCTTGTTATGACAATCTCTAAGTCCACACGTCCAGTGCAGATTCGCCCAGCCGCGATCAAAACCTGAAAACATCAATTCCATTGACAATTTCATCGGACCTCATCCTTCAAAGGGTTAGCTTACAAAGTGGGATGCGATTGGCTCTGGAATCTCCGTGACCCGGAGTCCATAGTTTCCGTCGATAATGACTGCCTCTCCCCGTGCAATCACCTTTCCGTCCAACAGTAATTCGACAGGGTCATCCACATCGCGATCCAGTTCAATGACAGATCCGCTCGTCAGATCCAGGACATCCCGAAGGGGCAACTGACACTGGCCAAATCGCAACGACACATTCAGTTCAACATCCATCACGAGCTGCAGGTTGGCTGGATCGATCGTTGCCTTCTTCGCCTTGGCAGAGGTCTTGCCCTCATTGGACGAGGACAGCGACGCCAACAACTGCTCATTGAAATGCAACAGAATGGGAGTGTCCGCCTCTTTCTCGCTCGAAACATCCAGAGGAACAGTTAACATCTCCTCTAAACGAACATCCTCTACGCGATCGACCTTGAAGGTCACGGCACCGAACTGAGCAGAGAGAGAGGAGCTGACTCCCTCCATCGCTGACACGATGACCTCGGCCAGCGCTTCACCTTGCGGGTCGCTCAAGGCAGAGCTCGACTGCTCCAGCAACTTGGAGCCAAACGCTATAACCTGCGCCTGTTCGAACGCCACAAAGCACTCACCCTGCAATCCTCCAGCGGCGGACAGGCGAAAGTGAACCGCTGGTTTCGCCGGTCCTGCAAGGTCCGCATCCTCAAGGGTCTTCAACAGCCACGGAGCGCCGAGTTTCAGCGTGAGCGATTCTGCAAAGGATTCGGCGAAGGCACTGGCGAAGGTTCGTGCAGCCTGAAGTTGATTCGGATCGTCCATTGATTACTCCATTCCTGACTCTGTGAGTCGCGTGCGGCAACCAACTTGGGCCGCTTTTTTTGAACCGTTTCTGACCGGCGTGGCTTCAAAGATGTCCAGCCCTCCAACCGTCAGCATGCCTGGAGTTCGAACGGGGGTACGCAGTTTCAAGAGACACCCGGGTTGCAACGCAACCAAATCCCGCACAGCGACTTTCATACGAGGTAGACCGGCCTCAATCTCCACGTCACAGTCCAGAACCCGCTCGCGGATGCTGCGAACCGGAAAGTACCGCAGGCCGCCCTTGTGTTGCGGTTGCTCCAGCTTGATTTGCTTGAGAAGAGCGTTCAGAAATGAGGTAGGAAAGACCAACTGGAAGGAACCATTCCTGCCGGCGATTTCTACCTGAAATTGAACTAACGTGACCTTCTCATTGGCCGGGCAATATTGGTGCAGAAGCGATGACTTGATGCGATGGTTTGTCACCATGGCCATATTCGGCATATGCCATGCGAGTTCCGCTTGCCGTGCAATCAGTGAGGTGACATCCTGCATGATCTCTTCCTCGATCTCGGAAAGCTCGCGAGGGGTATTGTCGGACGTGCCGGTCCCTCCCAGTAATACCTCAATGATCGGAAACGCCAGGCCTACATCGCATTCCACGATCACCGCCCCCGGCATCGTGGTAAAGGAAAACGGCACGATATAGCTCAGCGGAGGAATCGCAACCACGTGCTCCTTAAGCGGTAACTGATCGAGAGCCTGCAGCTTCACGTCCGCCGCCGTCCCCAGGTAGACGTCCAGGGCGCTCGCGAGCTGACGTGCAAACGTCTCATGAATTGCCGTCAAGGAACGTGCGTTCTCATTCGACAGCCTTCCTGCCGATCGAAAATTACACGCGTGGATGGTTCGCGGTTTGTCGGATATCTTCTTTGCAGCGATTTGGGAACGGATCTTCATCGGTCTTTTGGCTTCTCCTTGAGCAAGCGCCTTCATGGAATGGATCTGCAGCGGCGTTCGCGATCACTGGACGTTCACGCAGATGTGCGAGCGAAACTCTGAGCTTTTTCATTGACGCCTGGCGGATCTGGGAGATGCGAGACAGCGCCACACCCACCACCTCAGAGATCTCCTTCATCGTCAGCTCTTCGCGATAGTACAAAGAGAGAATCAACTGCTCGCGTTCGCTGAGCTTCGAAATCGCCTCAGCCAGATGTGCCTTCAGTTCGCCCTGAAGGCAGAGATCGAACGGATCGGGATCGTCCAGGTCTGGCGCGGACTCGATGATATCCATTAACTCTCCGCTGTCATTCGAAACTGTGGTCTGTTGCCCAACCAGGTGGAGTCCATCAATCTGCGCCACGATCTTGCGCAGATGGTCGATCTCCAGATCCATCTCTGCCGCAATCTCAGACTCCAAGGGATGCCGGCCCAGCCTTCCCTCGAGCCGCGCTGTCACCTCGCTGACCTCGCGCCCGCGGCGGCGGATAGATCGCGAACCCCAGTCCGACTCGCGCAGGCTGTCCATAATCGCGCCGCGAATCCTGAACTTTGCGAAGCCGCTGAAGTTGGGATTCTTGCTGCAGTCATAGCTGCGGCTGGCCTCAAGCAGGCCAATCACTCCCGCATTCACCAGGTCTTCGAGCTCCACGTGCTGCGGCAGCCGTTCACGGATCCTAGACGCGATGTAATACACCTGCGAAAGCTCCTGCGTTACAAGCGTGTTACGGTCGTCCACGTCCACTGCGTTCGTCCTGTACGCCACTTCTGCTGGGATCATGTCTTCACCTGCCTGCCTTTATCAACGTCACATTTTCGGAATTCTTTATCGAACCGATCCAAGGGATTGCACCTGCGTCATCGGCGGAATCTCCGACGGAGAGATCACCACAATTTTGGGAATAAATGGCTCGAGCAGCCGCTTAAGATAGAAGCGCCCCGGAGACGAGCAAAGCAGCACCGGAGGCGCCATGGCTACCTGGTCTCCAAGCATCGCGCGCAGCCCGGCCGTTACCCTGCTGGCTACCGAAAGCTGCATCGCACCTCCGGCCATCAACTGCGGCTGTTGCGACGTGGTGCGAGCACACTCTTCCTCTATCGATCGATCCAACGTGACCACTTTCAGTTGACCGTTCTCATCGAGCAGCGGCCGGATCAGCGCCCGACCGAGGGAATGTCTGGCGGCTTCCACCAACGCAATCGGACTCTTGTTTACGGCCGCAGCTTCCACCAGGGCTTCGAGAATCGTTCCCAGGTCGCGGATGGAGACCTGTTCGCGCAGCAGCTGCTGCAACACCTTCTGAATCTCACCGAGGCTCATCAGCTTCGGCATCAACTCTTCTACCAATTTCGGGTGCGAGTCGGCTAGGCGATCCACCAAACGCTTGGTCTCATGCCGCGACAGCAAGTCCTGCGCGTTCTGCTTGATCACTTCGGAGAGGTGGGCTGCAAGCACCGACGTGTGATCCACCACCGCATATCCCACAGCGATGGCCTGCGCCTGGAGGTCTGGCGTGATCCACTTGGCTGGCGAATCGAACGCAGGTTCCCGCGTCTCCTGCCCTTGTATGTCTCCGGGTTTGGGATTCGAGTTCACCGCCAGCAGCCGATCGCGCCGCATCTCCCATCGCGCAACCTCTACGCCGCGAAGATAGATCACGTACTCCTTGTCCTTGAGGGAGAGATTGTCGGTGATGTGTATGGACGGCACCAGGAATCCCAGTTGCTGCGCAAGATTCTTGCGTAAAGACTTCACGCGCGCGAGCAACTGGCCTCCTTGCTTCGCGTCGACCAGCGGTACCAGGCCGATCCCGACTTCCAGCATCAGATCATCCAGCTTCAGGACTGCATCCATGGGGTCTACAACCGGAACTCCTGCACCACTCTTTGCCAGAGCCGCCTTCGATCCGGGAAGCGGTTCGGTCTCGCTGGCAGGCTTCATCTTCCACGCGGCAAACATCGTGACTCCGCCCAGCGCCAGAAACGAAATCTTCGGCATGCCCGGGATAAGAGCCAGACCCAACAGAACTCCGCTCACGATCCATAGCGGTCGCGAGGTCTTGAACATCTGCTTGCCAATATCTTCTCCGAGCGAAAGATCAGAGCCGGCCCGCGTTACAACGATGCCACCCGCTACCGATACCAATAGAGACGGGATGATCGAGACCAGGCCATTGCCTACGGTGAGGATCGTGTAGGTCTTGAGCGCTTCCTGAAAAGGGATGCCCTGTTGGAAGACGCCAATCAGAAAGCCCGCAACGATGTTGATCGTCAGGACGAGAATCGTAGCCAGCGAGTCTCTTTGACTGAACCGCGCTGCTCCATCCATCGATCCGCAGAACTCTGCTTCGCGCGCTACCTGTTCCCGTCGGGTACGAGCTTGATCCGCTGTGATAAGACCGGTGTTCAGATCCGAGTCGATCGCCATCTGCTTGCCCGGCATGGCGTCGAGCGTAAAGCGCGCCGTGACCTCGGCGGTGCGGACAGCACCGTGACTCACCACCAGGTACTGAATCGCAATCAACGCCAGAAAGATCACAAACCCGACGATGTAGTTCCCGCCCACCACGAACTGTCCAAACGCTTCAATCACCTGCCCCGCTGCCGACGACCCCTCGTTGCCGTGCAGCAGGATTCGCCGTGTGGCTGCAAGATCCAGGGATAGTCTCATCAGCGTCAATAGCAGGATGAGGCTTGGAAACACGGAGAACTGCACTGGTCGCAAAATTTGAATCGCTGTCAGCAACACAAGCACCGAGACCATAATGCTGAACGTCAGCAACAGGTCGAGAACGAAGCTCGGCAAAGGCACCAGCATCACAAACACCAGTGCCACAGCCCCCGTGGGGATAAACCACTCCGACGACCCTCGCAACTTCTGCAGTAACCCAGTCTTCTTATTCACTGCGCCTTCCCTCTCCCGAAGCATTCGCCGCGGCCCTGCGTTGTGCGTCGCGACGTTTCACTTCTTCCTGCGCCTTGTAGACCAGGACCAGGATCTCCGCTACCGCGTGATAGAGCGCCGATGGAATGACGTCGCCCACCTCCACGCCCTTGTACAGTGCCTGCGCCAGCGGTCGATTCTCCATCACCGGAATGCCGCGATCCTGTGCGATCCCCCTGATCTTCAACGCCAGCAGATCGAGCCCCTTGGCAACAACCAGCGGCGCCGCCATATTCAACTCGTACCGCAGCGCGACCGCGTAGTGTGTCGGGTTCGTGATGACCACAGTCGCCGTCTCAGCAGCCTTGATCATCTGTTTGCGTCGCATCTGCCGCTGCAGTTTTCGGATTCTCGCCTTGTTGGCAGGATTGCCCTCGGACTCCTTCATCTCCTCGCGGATCTCCTGCTTGCTCATCTTCATGTCGCCTTCGCTCTTGCGCCACAGCAGCAGATAATCCACAGCCGCCCACACGAGAAGTACGAGGCCAGACTTCCAGCAAATCTCCAAAATTAGATCGCCAACAATGCGAGCAAATGCGCGAGCGTCTACATACGAGCTTGCGATGATCTCCAACCAGTGACTCTGAATGCACGCATAGCCAACCCATGCGATGGCAGCGAAGGGGAGCAGCGACTTGAGGACGCTACTGACGGAAGTGAGAGAGAATATCTGGCCGAAGCGCGTTGCGGGACTCAGGCGTTCAAACTTCAACGACAGCGCCTCAGGTGCAAACAGAAATCCACCCTGCGCCAGACCAACTCCGAGCGCAACCACCAGCGCCGCGAGTTGAAATGGATAGATCCAACGCATTGCTTCGACGCTCGTCCAGAACAGCAACGGCCCGTTCGGTTCAATCGGGTCAGTGATCGCGGAGTTGAGCGTTCGCCTGAAGAAGTCTGTCCACTGCGCTACCCCATCGCGGGCGACGATCATCATCACTCCGGCAACAGCGAACATCGACAGCGCCCCGGTCAGTTCGCGCGAGCGCGTGACCTGTCCCTTCTCCCGTGCCTTGAGCCGGTGTCGCGGAGTCGCTTGTTCTGTCTTGCTGGAATCAGCCATGGTATGTCATCGCGCCAGGTGGAGAATATGTATGCCGTTCTCGAGCGTGTTCTGAAATAACTTGTGAAAGAGATCGGGCCAGTACTTGAGGGTTGCCATCAGCACGAGAATTCCAAGAAGGGTCTTGACCGCAGGTCCAAGCAACATCAGCGGCAACTGGGCAGAGGCTTTACCCAGCAGTCCGAGCAGGATGTCGGTTACCAGCGTGGCGGCCAACACGGGTGCCGCAATCCGAACGCCGAGTCCGAACACTTGGCCGCATGTATTCACAACAGCGAGGGTGAATAGCCCGCTCAAGTGGCCTGCACTCGGTGGCAGGTACAGGAAGCTGTCCCCAATCGCCCGCAGAAGCCAATAATGCACATCCATACGCAGGAAGATCAGCATGACAATCGACTGATAGAACACCGCGACAACGGTGGTATCGACCTGGCTTTGAGGATCGAGCAGGTTGACCAACGAATATCCCATTTGCATCCCAACAATTTGCCCGGCCAGTTGCGCGGCATCAAAGACAAGATTGGTCGCGATCCCCATTCCCGCACCAATCAGGAACTCCCGGAAAACCACAATCGGCCAGTCGATCAGGGCATACGTTCCAATGCTCTGCCCCACCGTCGGAAATAGAAGGAGCGTCAGCGCCATCACCAGGCCAGCCTTGACGCGAGGTGGAATCACAGTGCTGCCAAAAAACGGAGCGAAGAGCATCAGGCCGGAGAGCCGCACGGCGATCGTCAGCAGACCAGTGATGATGGCGGGTAGAGGAATCTGGCTCATTGCAGAAACCTCGTGAAATCGGAGAGCAGTGCCACAGTGTAATGGGAAAGATTGCGCCACATCCACGGCATCATGAAGAACAACGCGGCCCCCGTAACCAGCAGGCGTGACACCGTGGAAACCGTGCTGTCCTGCAACGACGTGAGCACTTGAACGATGTTGACCAGCAAGCTGACGGCGATGGCGACCAACAGAATCGGCCCCACCAGGATCAGTACCTCCTGGAGCATCATTCGTCCGAGCAACACTGCCTGATCAACATCCATATCAGCCGAAGCTCCTCATCAGTGACCCGATCAACAGGTGCCATCCATCCACCATCAGAAAGAGCAATAGCTTTAGCGGCGTCGAGATCACCACGGGCGGCAACTGCAACATGCCGACAGAGGTCGTAATCGAAGCCACTACCATGTCCACGATCAGGAATGGAAGAAACAATACCGTCCCAATCTCGAAGCCCGCTTTGAGCTCGGACAGGATATAAGCAGGCAGCAGCACGCGCATGGATATGTCATCCACAGAAGCAGGACGCGGCTCCTTCGCTAACCCAACAAACAAGGCCACGTCTTTTTCGCGGACATAGCGCCCCATGAACTTGTGCATCGGTACTTCTGCGCGAGCCAGCGCTTCGATTGGCGTAATCTCACCAGCCTGCATCGGAACCGCAGCCTCCTGGTAGATCTGGGACGCAACCGGCTGCATGAGAAAGAAGGTAAGAATGACGGACAGACCAATCAATGTCTGGTTCGACGGCGTGGTTTGAAGCCCCAGCGCCTGCCGCAGGAAGTGAAAGACAATCAACAACCGCGCGAACGGCGTCATGCAGATCAAAATGGAGGGGACCAGCGTCAACACCGTGAGCATCATTACGATGGACCACGGCACGGTTCTTCCCAGGTTCGCCGGAATCTTAGTCGCGACGGCCATGTCTTCCGGGTTCAGCGAAGTCGAAGGTCTGCGACTTTCCGCTGGCGTCCACGCCGAGATGTCCCTTGTTGGAAACGCGGGCATTGCAATGGGCTGTATCTGCTGAGCGTCTGCCTGCGCGGGATCCGCCTCAACAGTCGCCGCACGGCCCAGTCCATACATCGGAGTGGCGGCCGCTACAAAGCCTCCCGCGAGCAGAAAAACGCACGTCAATATTCTGAGGCGACTCAAAGGATGCCCCCGCTGTCGCCGATGCTCTGTCCAAGATCAAACGAGCTCCGAGGCGCTGCCCCTAATTGAGCCAGCAACGACATTCCGGACACGCCACCGCCAATCAGGAACTCTCGTCCCTCGACATTCACGATCGCCACAAACCGTTTCTCTCCAAGCGAAATCGTCTCCGATACATGCAGCCGTTTCGTCGTCGAGGTCTTGTACTTCGCATGCAGAAACGACCATGCGCGTGTCAAGGCTTCTGAGCAGATAGCCTGCCAGCGTAACCACTTCACTTGGCGCGGCGTCGAGAGGGTCTCCATCGCCGTTCCCGGCGAGACCCCTGCCTGCGCACAGACGATCAGCGACTCTTGAAAAGTGTTCGCTTCCACCGTCAGCTCCGGTGCACAGGCGCTCGGCCGCTTTCGTGGCCTCGGCGTGGCCTTGCGCGTTTTAGGGGTCTCGGCGCTCATGCTTGATCCGTGATCCGCACGGCGAGACGATCGCCTATGACTTCAAACTCTGTCCAGCCGATTAAGAGGTGGTTTACACGCAGAGGAACATCGCTGGTCTGATGGCAAGCCGTTTCCACAATGGAACCTTCCTTCAACCGGAGAAGGTCCCCGATCGTGAACTGCACCAGGGGCAAATCGACGCTAAGGGTGCAAGGTAACCAGGGCATCCGGTCGAGGCGATCTGTCTCGTTCTCCCGTGCATCTCGTTGCGCTAACTCAACGGGCTTTGGATCCGGATTTTGTGCGAATGTACTCATCGAGTCCTCACATGCCTCTTATTGCCCCCTTCTCGCCGTCCGCGTCGAGCTCTACGCGTCAGGGCGGGTGGTGAAGGAGTTAAGAAGCTGCACCCTTACTAAAGCAATCGGGGGGCCGGAGTTGAGCACACGAGGATTCAGCGTTAGCGGGTTCATCCACCGCTCCTAAGCTGTCTGTATTCAGCGCGTTGGAGAAGAATCCCAGCATCCGCAGAGGGCTCGCACCCATGAGAAGATCGTGAGAAACTCGCGCAAGCGAGAGCCTCCCGCCAAGTTAACGCTTGCTCCTGGCGGAAGGCTCTCATCGAACCCTAATAACTTGGCCTCGCTACGACACCATCTGGATCGTCGACTGGTCCACCTGATCCAGCGTAGTGAGAACCTTGGCGTTCGCGTCATAGCTCTGTTGCGCCACGATCATATTGGCGAACTCGGTGGAGAGGCTCACGTTCGACCCCTCGACAGCGCCTCCGGTGATCGAGCCGTCTCCGCCCACTCCGGCCTGACCAATGACTGCGGCGCCCGAACCACTCGTCGCCTGTTCGTTGCCATCTCCCGTCTGTGCAAGTCCCTGTGGATTGGAGAAGTTGGCCACCGCTACCTGTCCCAGCGCCAGCGTCTGGCCGTTGCTGTACTGGCCTTGCACGATCCCGTCGGAGAGCACCGAATAGCCAGTCAGTGCGCCGGCCGCAAAGCCGTTCTGAGTCGGGGTGGTGTTCAGTGCGCTAGCCGTGTTCTGCTGCGTGATGGTTGGATTTCCCGAAGAGTCATTCAGGTTCCAGGTCAGGCTCATATTCGCCGCTCCATCCGCCAGGCCCGTAATCTTGATCGCCGGCACCGTTCCCGTGGGGGAGGTCATTTGTCCGGATGAATTGAACGTCAGCGAGCCGCTGGCAAGGGTAGTCGTCGCTGCGGCAGAACCCGTGGCAGAGCCCGGCAGCGTAACGCTGTAGCTCCACGCATTGGTGCCCGTGTTGGTGTATTGGACGTTCAACGTCTGTGATGTGCCCAGCGAGTCATAGATCGTGAGTGGCGTGTTGAAGGTCGTCCCTACCGTCGAGGCAGAGTCAAGATTTGCGTCCACTTCGAAACTCGATGTGGCGGCCGCCGGCACCGTTCCATTGGAGTTCACGGTGATCGGCGCCAGGACTCCGCTTGTGGATACGGTTCCGTTCGTCGCCGGGAAACCCATGACCAGTTCCCCATCGGCTGTGGTTAGCTGGCCGGATGAGTTCACCGAAAAATCTCCATCCCGCGTGAAACTCGTCTCTCCATCCTTGCTCACCACAAAGTAGCCATTTCCTTGCAGCGCCATGTTCGACGCAGTTCCAGTGGAGTTGACCGATCCATTCGTGAAGTTCGAGGAAGTGCCCTCGATCTCCACACCGGATCCGATCTGGATGGGGTCGCCGTTCCCCGACGTTCCCTGCATCTGCGAGAAGATATCGCCAAAGCTGAGCGTCTGGTCCTTGAATCCATCGGTGTTAAGGTTCGCCAAATTATTGCCAATGACATCCAGCTCAGAAGAACTGGCCTGCAGGCCGGAAAGTGGAACGGAAAAGGATGCCATCTATCTACCTCCTGAAAGTGTGAAATTCAAAATTGGGGTGCGGCCGATACGCTGCCGTACAAGTTCATGATCGACGCTGCGTTCGTGGCGCTGGTACTGGTCGATTGCATCTGGTTGAGTGCCGCAGCCGTCGCCGCACCAGGGCTAGTCGTCGATCCGCTCGACGCCGCATTCGCTGTCGTTCCGCTCAACGGATCGGCAGACTGAGCGCTCGCCGAGCCAGAAGCCGTGCTGCTCGCCGGCGTCATGCTCGACAGCGTTTGATTGATCGAGATGAGTTGATCCAACTGATTCAGCGACACCAACTGTCCAACCATCGCCGTCGGATCAACTGGAGCCGTCGGATCTTGATTCTGCAACTCCGTGACCAGCAAATTCAGAAAGGTATCCTGAAGACTAGTGGACGAGTCCCCTGTGGGCGCCGTGGAGGTGCTGCTGGATGTGTTTGCCGAGCCTGTCACTGCATTCGCATTGGCCGACGTCACGGGCCCTGTGATCGCTGGTGTAAATCCTTGTATGTTCATCGATCGTTCCTCTCTTGAATTGCTTTTTTCCTAAACCGTGATGTCCAACCCATGTCCGCTCCCTGCGCTGGGGAGCCCTACAACACTTGAAACACTCTCGCTACGCTCAGCAGGCCCCACGCCCACCCCGCTGCTAGGACGCCCAGGCGATTGTTGATCCCTCTGCGGCGAGTTTCCCTGCCCACCCGACAACGGCGCCCCCTGGTTGTTGACCACAATCGAAGCGTGCAGACCATACTCTTCTCCGAGCTTCGCCTGCACCGTCGACAAATGCGATGAGATCGCTTGACTCAAATCGTTATGGTCGAGCGAGATCTGCGTCACCATCTGCTGCTGGCTCAGCGACGTCCGAATGGAAATATCGCCAAACTCCGCCGAATGCATGCCTACATGCATCTCCGTCTCGCCCATCGTCTGAATGAGCTTCGCCGAGTTGATTCCGGACGCCGGCGTTCCCTCACCAGCCATCAGGTGCGCCGCAGCGGGAAGATCCTGCGCCTTTCCAGCGTGCGCTGAATCAGGCGCACCGGTAGTTGCGCGCTGAGTGGTCGCACTCTCATGGGCGCCGATAGACGTCAACACCGTCTGCAGCGTCATCGACGCTGAGCCATTCTCGACGGCTCTTGAAAGGCCGATTCCCGCGCCTGTCTTCGATGCATCGGCTTGCAAGCTCTCTGCGGTCTGGCTATCGTTTGCAGCATGCCAGGCGGTATCCGCCATTCCCGTCGCTACACTCTTTGTGTTGCTCGCTCCATCTATTGCCTTGGAGCTCGCTGGAGCAGCCGCCGCGGAACCCGTTCCGATGGAATTGCCCGCTGGCAAACCAATATCGGCATGACTCGTCAGCTCCGAATTGGCTGACAACCCCGGCGCCATCAATAAGTCCACGCCTGCCTCAAACGGTTCCGCTGACGCTTGCATGAGGGCGCCTTGTTGACCGCCAGCCGCGGCCCCAGGGAGCGAGGCCGAACCCACGTCCCCACCCGCGGGTCCGTCGATCGGAGCTGCCGTCTTTCCGTGGGTGCCCGCGGAGTTCTCAGACGCCGCGTTCTTTACAGAATTTTCAGAGGTCCCACTTTCCTGGCCGTGTGCTGTACCCAGCAAGCTAACGATGTTCACAGCTGGCAATCTGCCTGGGTCTGCGACCGTCATAACAGCGACGGCCGCAGCTGCCTTCTTGAGCTCGGGTTGTGCCTTCGAACGATCTTGTTTCGTCGATAGACCACTTGTCGCGGTGTTCTCCACCCGCACGTCCACTGCGTGGATCGAGGAACTCGCAGAGCCTGCGTCAGTGGCCAACGATCCCACCGCCAACGATCCGACCATAGCCTGCCTGAGATAAACGTCCCTCGAAGATTGGACTCCCGCTGAAACTGTTGTGCCGGTCAATGCACCTGCGGACGCTGCCTCAGCACCTGCAGAAGGATCCGCCTCGGTCGCATCGCCGGTGGTTTGCGCCCGCCCCGTGCCCGGATCTGCGACCTTGCCGCCTTCCGGCTCAGCCAGACTGGTTGACTTCGCATCCACCCCGTCTGCCGAGGAATCTTCCGCCCTCGCTCGAGCCGAAGACTTTCCAGCATCGCTCGTCGATTGTGGTTCTGAACTATTTTCCGTCGAGGCATGCGCCAGGACCATCTGGAAGCTGCCTCCAGACGATATCGCCTGCGATGGCGGCGGCACAGTCGCATTCGAACTCAACGTGGCTGATGGAATTCTCACACCATGAGTAATGCAAGCAGCGCGCCATTCCTGCGCGCGCTCTTGGAATCTACCTGCTTCAAATAGCAGTTCATTCTAAAGAACTTCTCTATCGGCAGTTTCAGCCAATTTTCTATAGCCAGACCACACACGGCAATCATTACCGAGCCACTAGGCAACCGGTGCCTACTTCGCACGCTGAAATGCCAGGCCTTCCAACGAGGCGCCGCAGAACTTTCCCGCGAGCGGCCGCCCGTGTGTCTCACAAATCATTTCTATGACTGCTATCGGTTCAACGTCACGAGACGCGATGACGCCTCGCCATAAAGATATCGTCGAGTCGCTTCTGCTCTTCGCGGAGCCACTCTCGTTCGTAGATATCCTTCTGCTTCTCCATCATGTCCGACAACATCTCACGGTCGCGGTGAGCCGCCTGGTATACCTTCATCTGCTTTTCGCGCTCTTGTTCCAGCACCTGCAGCCTGCCCAGCAGCGACCTCAACCCTTGCTCGGCCACCTGCTCTTCCCACAAGAGGGAATGCAGATGTCCCCCTGAAATTGCCTGTTGGAGTGCCGTCTCCCGGGCTTGTTGCGCACCGCCAATCGCAACACTCAGCTCCTCGATCGCTTGCAGGGTGCGACTCACGTCGAGTTGAATCGACTGCAGAGCGCGCTCCTCGCGCTTCTCCATAACTTCCCGAAGTCGAAGGACAACCGCAAGCGAAAATTGAAAAGCCATCGATCAAGCACCTTCCCTGTTTCGTGACCACCACCGGCCTCGACCTGGAGCCTCCGCAGCGTCCCGGCTCAGCCTGGTAGCGCCATCAACTGCTGGACAGTCTCTGCATGACGAATCACGGTACCGGGATCCTGCTGCAAAAACCCGTTCAGTGCCGGCAGGTTTTCAACTGCGCGATCCAGAACCGGATCGGAGTTTTTTTGATAGGCGCCAATCCGGATCAGGTCTTCCGATCGCGCATAAGCTGCCATCGACCGCTTTAAGGCACTGGCCTTCGCAAGATGCTCTGCGGACACCACCTTCGGCATCAGCCGGCTAAGACTGTCGAGGATCGAGATCGGAGGATAGTGATTTCTCATAGCGAGGTTTCTATCCAGGACCACATGCCCATCGAGCAGCGAGCGAACGGTGTCCACCACCGGGTCCTGCTGGTCATCGCCTTCCATCAGCACGGTGTAGAAGGCCGTGATACTTCCCTGCGCGAAATTCCCCGCCCGTTCCACCAGGCCGGCCAGCATGTTCAGTACCGACGGAGTGTATCCCTTCGCGGTCGGCGGTTCCCCCGCCGCCAGTCCAATCTCCCGCTGCGCCATGGCAAAGCGCGTAAGCGAATCCGTCACCAGCAAAACATTCTTCCCCAGACTGGCGAAGTACTCCGCCACTGCCGTCGCAGCCAGTGCCGCCCGAATCCGCAACAGCGGCGACTGGTCGGATGTCGAGACCAACACCACGGCGCGCTTCAAACCCTCCTCGCCCAGCACTTCCAGAAATTCACCCACCTCGCGGCCTCGCTCTCCCACCAGGGCCAGCACCGTGATATCCGCGGCCGTTCCTCGCGCCATCATGCCGATGAGCGTGCTCTTGCCCACGCCGCTTCCACCAAAGATGCCGATCCGCTGGCCTCTGCCACAGGTTAGAAAGCCGTCGATCGCGCGCACGCCGCAGCCCAGCGGCTCACGAATCGGAACTCGATCCAAGGGCAAGGGTGCAGACCCATCGATAACGACCGATTTGGTGGCCCGGTACTCGCCTTTTCCGTCGAGTGGATTACCCGCCGGATCGATGACCCGCCCCAGCAACCCAGGCCCAACCCGCACCGACGGCCGTGCTCCCCAGGCAACAATCGAATCACCCAACCGCACGCCTTGCGGATGATCAACCGCCATCGACAACACCGTCGATCCGCGGAAACCAATAATCTCTCCCGCATAACTCCGCCCATCCGCAGTCTCAATCTCGCACGACTCTCCCACAAATCCAAACGGTCCTTCCGACTCCATCAGGTTGCCCACCACCTGATTCAGCTGACCCTTCCAGCGCAGCGTCGAGCCCGTCTCAAGATGATGCAGATACGGCGCCAGCAAATTGCGGTTCATCCCTTCACCGGCCGCAAGGCCATCAGGTCGAAGAACCCCTGCTCAACCTCTTTTAATTGCGTATCCAGTCCAAAGTTCGCCGTCCCAAGCTCGGTCTCGACCAGGCAATCGTGATCGCTGAGTTCAGAATCCTCGATGACCTGCACGCACGCGCCTTTCCCCGGAACTGCAAAGTATTGTTTCCAGCGTGAACCTTCACCAACGCCCACGCGAAGGTTCACGCTGGATCCTTCGCGTAATTTCTCAACCGCCATCCGCACCAGCGTTGCCACCAGCATCGGATCGACCTGTGCTTCGCGGTGCAGAATCTTCGCCGCAATCGCAAGGGCAAGCTGCACAATCTCGGCTTCGGCCCGTGCAAAATACGACTCTCGCTGAGTTGCGAAGGCTGAAACCCCTGCCGCGATCGGCGCGCGTTCGACTTCGAGCTTCTGCTCGTATTCGCTGCGCAACCGCTCCTCGGCTTGTTGAACCGCGTCAGTCCGTTCCATCTGAATGCGTTTCGCAAACTCCTCATGCGTGAGCTCCACCTCCGCACGCCGCCGGCTTGCTTCCTGCTCTGATTGTTCTTGACGTGGCTGGCCCATCATCTCTCCGAGGACGGGACGGCTGGCCATATCGTGATACACCAGCGTCCTCACCGGCAGCGGAATCACACCATTTAATTGCACAAAATTAGAGGACATACTCATCTTCTCCTTCACTCTTTAAAACGATCTTGCCTTCGGACTCAAGTTTGCGCGCGATGGCAATGATCTCCGCCTGCGCCTTCGCCACATCCTTACTGCGCACCGGACCCAACGCCTCCGCGTCTTCCTTCATCATCTCTACCGCGCGCGTAGACATGGTGCGATAGAAGTGGCTGCGCAAATCCTCGCTCGCTCCCTTCAGTGCCGTCATCAACACCTTCTTGTCGATCGCGTTCATCAGTTCGCGCAGCTCGTGGTCGGGAACCTCGAAAAAGTCATCGAAGGTAAACATCAGATCGCGGATGTTCGTCACCAACTGTGGCTCGTCCTTCTCAATGTTCTCGAGGATCTCCCGCGCGATCATCGGGTCAAGCCGGTTCATCAGCTCGGCTACATCTCGGAAGCCGAAATCTGTGCGTTTGCTCTGGTCTCCCGCGGACCGCAACCGCCGATTCAATACGGTAGACACCTTGGTCGCAACATCCGGAGAAAACTGCCCCATGTTCGCTAGTCGCTTTACACAATCTGCACGAATTCCCGGCTCAAGTTTCATCAGCAGCGCTGAAGCCTGCTTGGCATCGAGATGCCCAAGAATTAAGGCTTTGGTCTGCGAGTGCTCCCCCACCAGAAATCTGGCGAGCTGCTGTGGATCGGCCCGCCTCAGCGAGTCCATCCGCATCGAATTCACCTCGTCGGTTCGCGATAGGCGCTGCAACATCCCCTTTGCGCCGTTCTCGCCAAACGCCTTAACCAGCAGACGAGTCGCCACGTCATGACCACCGACTGCAAGAAAGTCCTGCGCCACCAGGATCTGCTGAAACTCCTCCAGCACTTCCAGCGCCGTCTCGAAGGGAACAGACGTCAGCGCCGCGACCTCGTCTGTAACCCGCTGCAACTCATCCTCCGACAGATTCTGAAGAATCGTTGCAGCCGCCTCTTCCCCCAGCACCGATAGCAAGATTGCAGCTTTGCGCGTGCCACTCAATGGAGCCGTTTCCAGAACGCTCATAATGGCTCCTCTCTTAACCATGCCTGCAACGCCCTTGCTGTGTCTGCTGGCTTTTGCTTGATCTGCTCGATCGCCTGCTCCTTCAGTTGACCCGCTCGCCGAGTTGAGTCGGCGGTCTCTTTGACCTCCAAAGCAAGTTGTTCTGCAACCATCGGCAAAGCCAGAGCGGGCTGCTCCGCTATCTGTGCGGAGCCCGCACCCAGCGCATGTCTTTGAATCGGCCGCAGGACAAATAAATACGCCATCACAAACAGCACCAGGAGCGACATCGGGCGGAGCAGCGACGCATAGTCCGACACCGTCTTCTGTACCCGTTCCGCCAGGCCGGTCGCGGGCACATTGGCCACATCGTCATCCGTCGCAAACGACATATCCTGCACGCTGATCGTATCTCCGCGCTTGGCATCAAACCCGACCACAGCCTCCGCGAGTTGTTGAATTTGATTCAACGTAGCCTGCGATCGCACGTGTCTCGCGAAGGTCACCTTTCCTCCGACCACGTTCTTCACCACCGCATCATCCACCAGGATGGCCGCGCTGATCCGTTGCAACTGTCCCGCCGGCACCACCCGATGAAGCACCACGCGATTCACACCGTAGCGGGCGTTTTCCGTCGTCGAAAGCTGCGTCGCACTTTGCGTAACAGCAACCGTCGCCGATTCGGCACGCTTGGGCGAAGGCACATTACTTGCGACCCCAGGGACACCTCCGGTCGTTGCGCCTCCACCCGCCTGATCCTGCGACTTCTGGTCGCTGAGCAACGCACTGACCGCCGGGTCGTACTTCTCCTGGCTCTCCTCACTCGACCCCTGGTCGTAATCGACGTTCACACTCGCGCGGATATTCCCAACGCCCACAATCGGTTCCAGGGTGCTCATCAGCCGCTGCGTCAGGCTCGTCTCCAACCCTTCTCCGCTCATCGGCCCATCGTGCGACACGTTAAGAGACTTGTCCGAATCCGCATCGATGATCGCAACATCCTCGGGCTTCAAGCCATCCACCGCGCCCGAGACCAACCGTGCAATCGCCTGGACGGCATCCTTCGAGATGCTGTCTCGATTGAGCTTCACAATCACCGACGCTTTCGCAGCGCGCTGCCCATTCTCATAGATAGAATCGGTCGGCATCACCAGGTGCACGCGCGCAGTCTTAACATCGCTGAGCGTGTCGATTGTCTTCTCCAACTCTCCCTCCAGCGCCCGCTGGTAGGTCACCTTCTCGTCAAATTCCGTCTGGCCCCACGACATCTTGTCGAACAACTCGAACCCCATCCGTCCGCTGTGCGGCGTCCCCTGCGATGCAGTCTGCATGCGCGCCACGTCCAGCTTGTCGGCAGGTACGCTGATGGTTTTCCCGTCTGCACTGGTCTGGTGCGAAATGCTCTGCGCATCAAGCTGCGCGGAAAGTGTCTGCACATCCGCAGCCTCCAGCCCGGAGTAAAGCGGCTTGTAGTCCGGGCTCCCGAGCAGACCGGCAAAGAGCGACACCACCAGCACGCTGGCCGCTGCTCCCACCGCAAGAAGCGTCTTCTGCCCCTTGCTCCGGCTCGCCCAGAACTGTTGCGCCTGTTTCGTTATGTCGTCAATGCCAGCCATTGTGCCTCAACCTTAGAACTGCATCTTCTCGATATCCTGGTATGCGCTCACGATCTTGTTCCGGACCTGCATCATGAGCTGAAAGGATGCATCCGCCTTCTCTACGGCAATCATCACGCTGGTCATATCTGAGCTCCCGCCCTGCAGCAGGTTGCCGATCTGCGCACCTGCGGCATTGTTCAGCGAATCAACACCTGAAACGGCGTTCTGCAGCACGTCGCCGAAGTTCAGCCCGCCGCCGTCTTCGCCGCTGTCCAGCGCCGGCGAGGGGGGCATACTCACACTCGGAATTCCACTCAAACTTACGTTGCTCATCGTTGCGCTCCGGCTTACGTGGTCTTCAAGATGTCGATCGATTCCTGGATCATCTGCTTCGCCGCGCTCACCGCCGACGCATTCAACTGGTAGGCACGTACCGCTCCCATCAGGTCCACCATCTCGCTGGCCGGGTTGATCGCCGGATACGCCACGTATCCAGCAGCATTGGCGTCGGGGCTTCCCGGCTCATAGCGCATCACCGCCGGCGTCGTGTCGTCCACGACTTGCGACAGTTGCACCGAACCTCCCGCCGGCTGTCCGGCCCGGCCCATTGATGCAAACATCGTCCTGAACGGCGATGCGTTTCTTGTCGTGAAGACAACTTCTTTGCGCACATACGGGCCGCCGTCTTCCGTATGCGTCGTCTCCGCGTTGGCCATGTTCGCCGACGTCACCTCGGCACGAAGTCTCTCCGCCGACAGCGCGGAGCCGCTAATGTTCATCATGTCAAACATGCTCATCTTAGTTACCATCCTTAATTGCGGATATCACCATATGCAGCTGCGATTTCACTAACTGCACGCCAAGTTGGAACTGCAGCTGCGTCTGCGCCAGCAGCATGCTCTCGCGATCGACGCTCACATTATTTCCATCCGGCCGCTCCGGCAGTCCCTGGGTCTCGAACGACGCCGGCTCCAACGCCGCACTACTTCCTGAATCGCCCTCGTCCATCACGCGACGTATCGCCGCCTGGAAGTTCAGATCCTTGGTGTGATACCCCGGCGTATCAATATTTGCCATATTCGACACGATCATTTGCTGCCGGTCCGTCAGGACCTTCAGATAGCCTTGCAACATCTCGATCGAAGAAAATCCAGACATACTATGCGATCCTCCTTGGCGGCAAGCCATACTCGCGGATCCTATTGCGCAGAGTGCGCAGACTAATGCCCAGCATCATCGCGGCATGGGTCCTGTTTCCGTCGGTGAGGGCAAGTGTGTTCTCTACATGCAACCGTTCCAGTTCGCGAATTGGCGTTCCCGCCAGCACCGCCGGAGATTGCACCGGCGCCAGGCCCGGTGACAAATTCGACGACCGCGCCGCGACCTGAAACTCTCTGTCGAAACACCCGGCATCGATGTCCTGGGTATCGCTCAGCGTGACCACCCGGCGCATGAAATTCGCCAGCTCCCGAACATTTCCCGGCCACGAGTGGGTTTGCAAACGATCCAGAAATTCCGCTCTCAGCTGCGGCGCCCGAGTCTGCGACTGGGCCGCATGCTTCTCGGCAAAATACTTCGCAAGCGCTGGAATATCTTCCTTCCGGTCGCGCAACGGTGGCAGCGACAGTGGAATTACGTTGAGCCGATAGAAGAGATCGCTACGAAACTGTCCTCGGTCCACCATCGCAGCCAGCGAGACGTTAGTTGTGGCAATCACTCGAATATCCACGTGCACGGATCGCGACTCGCCCAGCCGTTCAAACTCTCGCTCCTGCAACGCGCGCAACAGCTTCGGCTGCAGGTGCAGGGGCATCTCCCCAATCTCGTCCAACAGAATCGTGCCACCGTCCGCGAGCTCGAACTTACCCGGCTTCGCACTCACAGCTCCAGTGAAAGCGCCCCGCGCATGCCCAAACAGCTCACTCTCGAGCAGCGATTCAGGGACCGCCGCGCAGTTCAACGCAACAAACGGCTTTCCCCTGCGATCGCTCGAGTCATGAATAAACCGCGCAAGCAACTCCTTACCCGTCCCGCTCTCGGCCTCCACCAGCACATCTGCGCTCGTGCTCGCCGCCGACCGCGCCCTCTGCAACGCTCGCTGCAGCAGCGGCGATCGTCCAATAATTCCGCTGGCCAGAGAATCGTCCTCTATCGGCGCCTGTCTTGCTACCTGCATCACCTTCGCCGCAGTCGCCTGCAGTTGGTCAAACGAGATGGGCTTGGTCAGGTAATCCAGCGCTCCATCACGCATCGCACTCACCGCATCCGGCACCGAGCCATGCGCCGTCAGCAGGATTACCGCGGTCCCCGGAGATAACTGCCGCGTCGCCCGCATCACCTCCATGCCCGTTCCGTCCGGCATGCGTATATCGGTGACAACGAGGTCAAACTCCTTGCCTTCCAAATGACTGGTCGCTTCACGAACCGAACCAGCCACCTCGACCCTCCAACCATGACGCAGAAAATTGGCACGCAGAGCCGTCCTGATTCCCGGCTCGTCGTCGACCACCATCACCGATGAAACTCGATCATTCGTCATAAGGTTGGAAACTCCATTTCAAACGTGCTTCCACCATGCACGCGGCTACGTACCCGAATCTCTCCCCCGTGCCCATCCACAAGCCGCTTGCACACCGCCAGCCCCAGGCCCGGCGTGTCGCCTTGCGCACTGAATCCTGCTTCAAAGACGCGCCCGATCGTCTGCTCAGCGATACCGCATCCCGTATCGCTCACCTCCACGACGGCGCGGAGTCTTCCTTCTCGCCCCACGCCGCGCGTTGTTACCATAACCTTCCCTCCCGCCGGCGTATGACGGATTGCATTGCAGATCAGGTTCAGCAGCACCTGGCGCAGCTGGTTCTCGCTCCCCTGAATCTTCAACTCGTCATCGCTCCGAAACGAAAGCGTCACACCCGCCTGTTCCGCGATCGGACGCACAAACTCCACGCCATCGCGAACACACGCCGACAGCTCGATCGGCATCAGGGCAACGCTGCTCCCACCATGCAGACTCAGCACATTGTTGACCGTCGCCGACAGCAACCGAATCCCCGCCCGCAGATGCGACACCCACAGCGGCGTCTGCTCAGGATCGTCGACCAGCAAACCAGCAAACAACTCCATGCTCGCTAACGGATTTCTAATCTCGTGCGCCAGGATCGCCGAAGCCTCGGCCAACGCCATCGCACTGCGGGCCGCCTCGCGCTCCTGCTCCGCCTCTTTCGTTGCCGTTACGTCGCGCAGAATCCAGATGCTTTGCAGCCCGCACTTTCCCGAACCGGCAATCGGCCGAAGCGATGCGCCTGACAGCCTCCGTTTACTGATCGCCAGCCAGCGCTTCGTCTCGTCACACGCTATGCACACCTCGTGCTCAACTTGCTGCTCGACTCCCGCAACCAGCATCTCAAGATCCACCGAGCTCACCGTCGCCACATCGCGCAGTGTCCGCACCTGCGCACTACCAAGCTCGAGCAGTCTCCGGCCTTCGGGATTGATCGTCACAATCATCTCCGCGGTATCCAGCACCAGAACGCCACACGGCATCGATTCGATCATCTGCTGCAGCACGCCACGCATCGCTTCGTTTTCAGCCAGGCTCCGCGTCAGCGCCGCATTCCGCTCCGCCAACTCCGTACCCAGATGCCCCACCTCCCGCTGCAGATCCCGATACGAGCTCTCCAGCAGCGACGACGCAGAGATGAACTCTGAGAACGCGTCCGCCAGCAGCTGCGGGCTCTGCAGGGACTTCAGCGAGGAATCGTTTATTGGAACCACATGAGAACCGGGCAACATTTGCCTATTTCAATTGCACGACGGTTGCCAAACTCGAAGACATGCAGCACAAAAGCTTCCTGCGCCGTAGAAAATTCCCGAACGAAAAGCTATCCGTGCGCTACAAGAGAATGTGTTCGGCCCGAATCTCTCGCCCGGAGCCAACCAGGATCGTCGCGCGCTCCATCACATTCCGCAGCTCGCGCACATTCCCTGGCCAGTCATGCCTGGCCAGCACCTGCATCGCCTCGTAGCTCATCACCATCCCCGCGCCAAACCGGGTGAGAAACGTCGCCGCCAGGTCATCCAGGTCTCCCATTCGCTCGCGCAGCGGCGGCAGCTGTATGGGAAATATCGCCAGCCGGTAGTACAAATCATCGCGAAACAACTGCTTCTCAATCTGCTGTTTCAAATGCACGTTCGTCGCGGCAACCACCCGCACATCCACCTTCAAATTGTCATTGCCGCCCAGCCGCTGCACCTCACCCTGCTCAAGGAATCGCAACAGCTTGCCCTGCAGCGACAGCGGCATATCGCCAATCTCATCCAGAAACAGCGTTCCCCCATGGGCCGCATGGATCCGCCCAATGCGCGACTGCACCGCCCCCGTAAACGCGCCCTTGGTATAGCCAAACAGCTCCGCCTCCAGCAGCGACTCCGGAATCGCAGAGCAATTCACCACCACGAACGGCTGCTTTCGGCGCGGACTGATCTGGTGAATCTCCTGCGCCACCAAATCCTTGCCCGTACCACTCTCGCCGGTCACCAGCACCGTCGTATCGCGCACCGCAACCATCCGCGTGAGCTCATAAGCCCGCTGCATCAGATCCGAGTTCCCCACCATTCCCCGCAGATTATTTCTCTCTGTCTGCAAGTGCGGCAACATCTCTCCTTCTCGGATTCCACGAACGTCCCCACCGCCAATTCCGTCGACATTGACCAGCTCCATCAGCCACTTCGATACCGGCGTCGTCGCTCCATCGCCGGCCTGCATCTGCCCCGTCCTGGCGTTGAGCGTCACCACCTGGGTATTCGGAAACCGCCTCTTGACCATTCCGTGAAACTCATCCGGGTCAAGATCGGGCAGCATCGGATCCAGCAGCAGCACTCCGTCTCCATCCTCATGCTGATGCAACACCTCGAGCGCCCCAGCGCCGCTGCCCGCTTCGAACACATTCCAGCGCGGGTGGCCAAGCTTCCCGTGAACACTCTCGCGAAGCCTGACGTTTGAGCTCACAACGAAGACATTGGTTGCAGCTTGATGATCGTGCTGAGCAAAGCTTGCGACGGACGTTCCCATGACGAAATACCCCAAGACGCTAAAGTGAAAACTTCGTGAGGACCGCAATACCGCCTGCAGCCGTTGAATCCTGTTGTTCCTTACGCATCCCGAAACACATACCCAATTCCGCGCACGGTGTGGGTCAGCTTGCGCTCTCCCGGCCCATCCACCTTGTCGCGCACATACTTCATATAGA
>FSXA01000509.1_pt1 | contig 23174 bp, 15 predicted proteins | sample 1638081 | NCBI WGS metagenome assembly FSXA01 (sample SAMEA3914788, study PRJEB12502) | metagenome | biome: forest; material: soil | place: Canada | collected 2011-07-03 | depth 0.1 m
CCGTCCGCTTCGCGGCCCTTGGACGGCGTCTCAATACAATCACGCAGAAGGTATTGACACGCACTCTTCGCAGCCTTGAGCACGATTGTCTCATCACGCGCACCGTCTATCCAGAGGTTCCACCCCGGGTCGAATATGAGTTGACTTCGAGCGGAAAGGAACTTTTGCAGGCGATCTCGCCGCTGTTCGTATGGTACGTGCGTCACCTCGAACTCCACGGATTCATAGCAAAGGACAGCGATCGCACCCATGAGAGTCAAGGATCCAACATTCTTCCTGATCGAGAAAAGCATTGACCTCATTGTGATCTGATAGTTTTCAAAGAGACAGACACAGGAGCACAAGTTCGGGAGCGCTCTTTCGCCTTCGATAGCAATCCGCTCCTCCGTTGACCGGCGGGAAGGTCTCTCAACTTATCGAATAGATATCCGCGTGCGGATCGATATAGACGGGAAGCGCCTCGCGCCTCCTACCGAACAACACGGCTAGCTAAGTAGAGTGCCGTTATGCGGCCAGATCAATCCAGTCGCTCCGCGATACCGGAATGTGTGCCACGTGACCATCATTGGTCTCCTTCAAGGAGCGCAGCAAATCTACCTCTTTGGTGACATGCCCTTCTCGCAGGTCCAGGAGAAGATCGTGCGCCCCTTGTCCTTCCGCAAGCAAGCGACAAGCCGGTCCCGGAAGATTTCTTCGCTGCGCAAGTCCGGATGTTTCAGTGGCAACGTCACAATGGCAGCATCGACCACCCCAGCCACAATCTCATCCGCCAATTGGGCTGTATCCCCGTGGGTTGGCCGGACGGAACACGCAGGCAAGATTTCCTTGTGTAGGCTGCAGAAGCTGCGGAATAAGTTCGGATCGACGAATGGACCACACCCGAATCGGACAGACCCGATTTCGCCGCGCTCAATGGCGATGAGAGCGCTAATCACCTCATCACTCGTCTCCAACAGTGACTTGGCTAGGGCGATGAAGGCAACTCCGGTTTCGGTCGGTCGAATCCGTCCGTTCTTCGTCTTCCGAAAGAGGCGAACGGAAGCGTTCTCCTGAAACTGCCGGGCTTGAACCGTGAGGTTCGGTTGCGGGGTATTCAGCTCTTCCGCAGCGACGCGAAATCCTTGCTTCTCCAGGATGACGAGCAAATATCGGAAGTGGCGTAGCTCGGCCCAATCGTACATAGCACTCTGCTCGATCAAGAACCAGCGTCTCCTGCGATGTGCGGAGCCGGATCGTGCAGGGATTCCGTGGCCCTCCCTGTTGAAATCTTGACAGGGAGAATGTTCGCGAGCAACAGGAATTCCGCATTTGGCCAAATTTACTCTCACGGTCGCTCGCAAGCTGGGCATCCCGGATTCCCTGGTCACGTTCCAAGTCATGCGCTGGACCTTGGGCACGGACATGCAGAAGCATGGCTCGCTCAAGGACACGCAGAGCATTCTTCGCCATGCCAGTAGCAGGACGACTGGTGACATTTACGTTCAACCAATTGAACAGAGTGTCGTGCAAGCCGTCACGTCGCGCACCGCCGCGCTGCTCGGTGGATGGAAAGCGCCGGTCGAGGAGATGGGAGTGAAGGGGCGAAATTTGTGGAGGATTCCAGCAATTCGGCGAAGCCGGGAGAGAAGGTCGATCTAAGCGCTTGAAACTGTGGCTCCTGAGGGTAGGACTCGAACCTACAACCCTTCGGTTAACAGGGCACTCCTAGAACCCGGAGAGCCAATGTTATCAATGGATTAGAGCAGAGCAGAGACACCGAATTGGAGCCCTTTCGGCACGCAATTCGGCGAAGAATTCGGCGAACTTACTAACGAGCAGATGAGCAGTCGGTTCCCTACCGACGCCTCGTCTCACAACCGCTCTCGATACCTGGTCGTGGACAGAACGACTTTCGTAAGCTCCTAGTTCCCTGCTTGGCCACAGCTCTTGACGGCGAGGGCGTTTGCCGTTCATCTATTCGCGCAAAACGCTATGACCTCCACCGTGTGGAGGTGGGGTCAAACCAGACGGATGCACATTCTAAGGGCGTTATTAGCCGGCGGAGCCGGCTAATACCAGTATTCCGGAGGTGTGCCATGGGAGCTGCTCTCGAAAACCTAACGGCCGCCGAGGCCGCCATCGCTGCACCCCGGCCAGATACATCTCGATCAGAGCCTCCTCGACCGAGCTCTCGCGACGGCGATACCGCTCGATGATCGCCGTCTCAAACGGCAGGCTGCGCAGCTTCGGAACCTGCAGTGTGACCTCACCAGCCTTGGTATGCAGTTGCCGCTCATAGCTGCCGGCCCGCGTGTCCTTGCGATCTTCCGTCCGTTCGTACTTCCGTGCTCCGCACAGAACATCCGCCTCCGCATCCAGAAGCGCGTTCAACGTCTCTTCCACCGTCGCCCGCACCACCTCATCCAGATGCGCTCGGATCTTCCCCTCGTCGATCTGTACCACCGCGCCCAGAGACTTCGGGTCGCTCACTGCGCCTGCGTCCATCGTTGGCTCCATCACAAGTCCTTCAGAGGTCTCACTCCTCCTGCTTGTACCAACCACCAACGGCAAAACTCAAATTAAATGTGCGAAAAAAAGCCTACGTTATCACTCGGCCACACCCTCCTGATCACGATCCACGCAGTTCTCTCGACGCGATCATCATTTCACTTCAGGGGGTTGCAACTCAGCACACCTGGGGACGCAGATATACCCGTCGAAGAGCTGCGCCCCTACGCCAGCGAGTACAGCCGCCGGCTGGCGATGTGCCCTGATGCCGGCTGCCAAAAGGTCTTGAGACCCGAAGCGTGGGGATTCGTTCGGCGCGCGCGACCTCCGAGCGCACATCCCCCGCTGCGCTCCTGCTCGGCCAGGACGGCTGACGGGCCAACTCGAAAGTTAGCCCCCCGGTTTAGGAGCAAAAGGTTTAGCTAGAAGAATAACTTCAACGCGAGCTGCAGCCGCCGCGAAGACTGCGACGGGAATCGTGTCGCAGTAATCTGGCCGAAGCTGCTGGTGTTGAGGGTTGTCGAGGGATTTGCGAACTGTGGCGTGTTCGTTGTGTTGAACGCTTCAGCTCGGAACTGTAGACGAAACGTTTCAGTGAACGTGAAGTTCTTGAAGACGGAAGAATCGAGATTGTTGAATCCCGGTCCGCGCGCCTGCTGCCCCTCGCCACCCAGGATGGCATAATTTGTCTGGCCGATCGCAGTTGCCACCGGTGGTTCGGCAAATGCGTTGGGATTCAACCAGTGCATGTAACTGCGCGGACTTGAATAGATGTCCTGTCCCTGAACGACATCAGCAAAGCAGCCGAACTCCGAAGTGGCGGTTGCGCAAATCACGGTAAACGGTTGACCACCCTGGTAGGTGTAGATGAAGTTGACGTTCCATCCTCCCAGAACCGCGTCCGTAGCCTTGTTCACACCGCCCAGAAACTGACGGCCTCGGCCAAAGGGGAGATCATAGGTCCCAGAGACATGAACCAGGTTTGTTGCATCGGTATCGCAGAGCGCATAGTCCGCTCCAATACCGAACCCCGGAAGCCACTGAGCTCGATACTGCTGGTTTTGCGACGCTTGAGTATGTTGATCGCTCATGCACTTGCTCCATGTGTAGTTCGCCAGTACAGATAGACCTGAACTTAGCTGACGCTCATAGGTCAATTGCATCGAATTGTAGTTGCTATTCGCGTTGGTAGTTTCGTAGGTCGAATTGCGTGCGAAGCTAGGATAGGGAACATAGTTCTGCGCATTCGCACTGGGAGGCAATATCTCGGTTGGGGAGTTGTTATAACCCAGGTTATCCAGGTGACGCCCGAATGATGAGACATACCCGAGTTGAATCGAGTCATGGTCAGTGAATTGATCCTGGATGGTCAGGTTCACGGTTTGAACGTAAGGTGTTTGGAAGTTATATTGACGTCCGTACATGTTCAATCCCTGTCCACTGTTAATCGTCGGATCGCTCAGGTTGATCGTAGAGAACGTTTGTTCCAAAGTTGCCGGTGCTCCATTCGACAGCAGAAGCGGATGCTGCGAATCGGGGCTGATGAACGTTGACGTATAGACGAACGGATAGTTCGTGCCTAGGGTCCCGCCGTAACCGAGGTTTCCCAGCGATCCGTAAGCGATTCCGTAGCCCCCACGAAGAACGAACGTGGGTGTCACGCGAAAAGCGAAGCCGAGTCTAGGCGCGAAGTTAGTCTTCTGCGCGGTCCCCAGCGCCAGGCTTGAAACGCAATCGAGTGTGATGTTGCTGCTGGCCAGCAGCGCATTGAACGAAGCCGACCTCGGCACAGCGCAGCCCTTGTTCGACATATAGTAGGTTCCAGGAGTGCCGTTGCCTCCGCTCGGGATGAAGTTAGCCTGCCGCCCGTTCACCTCGGCGTACGGGGAGAAGTAGTCCCAGCGCAGGCCCAGGTTAAGCGTCAATTGTGGAGTGGCTTTCCAGTCATCTTGAAAGTAAGCCCCGTAATACCACCGTTTATCGTCAGTGGCAGCAATATTTGATCCGGAGAAGCTGCTCATGCCGCCAATATAATTGACGCCTCCGTTGACCGTAGAAGGTATGGGAGTCAGCAGAAGGTCCGCAATGCCATTGGGATCGTTGGTGCTTGTAGTGCTGGTAATGTTGGGGATATCCGTATATTGTCCGTTGAAGTTGATGTCGCCGCGTCCCTGGGGCGGTTGAGAAATGTTGCCCTCAATATCAACTACCTGTGCGCCCATCTTGAACAGGTGGTTCCGAAAGTCCTTTGTGACGTTGTCTTCGCCCTCAATGCTGTAAACATACTGCAGGGTAGGGGTGAAATTGCCCACGCCGATATGCGTGAAGCCGGCGATCGTCGTCGGCGGAATGCCTCCGTTATTCGCGACCTGTGGAATGCCCTGAATGCCAAACTGCGCGGGTATTCCGAAGGTGTCGCCGTAGACCGATTGCTGCAGCTTGTCTGCGTGAACCATGCCGACATGCATTTCATTGGTTAGCATCGGGGTAAAGATGCGGGTGTATCCGACGGCAAAGGCGTAAGCAGGGAAGCTGTCATTTCTACCGCCTGTCTCACCGACAGCTACACCAGGCAGACTTGGAGGGACACTTTCGCTGATCAAGCTCCGATCGAAGACGCCGAAGATGGAATTCTTGGAGTTGAAAGTCTGATCGATCCTTATATCGTAAGAATTTGTGATCTCAGGTTCTCTTGGCGTCCACTGGAAGTTGTTGGTATAAGGCGACGCGGACAGATTTGGCGCTGGATAAACTCCGAGCAACTTCACCGCGTTGGGATCGAGTCGTCCGGCCGGAAGCATGTTCAGGTACGCCGTATCCCCGGTGAAGTTCGTAATTCCGGCTATGCTGGTGTTGCCGCCGTTGTTATAGAACGGATCACGAACGTAAATCGCACCGCTAGTGGTGTTCTTCAGGCCGCTAATCGGGTCAATCGCGCCTGCCGCAACCATGCGGGTGGTCGCAGGATCGAGCACCGTGCCGCGAGGAAGCACGCGGCCAAGAGCATCCTTGGCTGTGCCTGTATTCATCTTGAAAAGATCCTGCAGGTTGGTGAAACTGCTGCTGATCATGTTTGCCGTTGGTACGGTACTGGTTGCCGGCACCGGTGTGATGTAGCGCCCTCCCTGGTAATCGACGAAAAAGAACGTCTTGTTTTTGATGACCGGACCGCCAAGGGTTGCGCCAAATATATTCTGCCGGTACTCCGGCTTGGGCTGATGATTGACGTCGTTGAAGAAAAGATTTGCATTCAGGTCGTCGTTCCGCAGATATTCCCAAACGTCTCCATGCAGACGATTGGTGCCGGATTTGATGACCGCGTTGATGACCGCTCCCGTCGAATGCCCAAACTCCGCATTGAAGTTGCCGCTCTGCAGCTTGAATTCCTCAATGGCGTCGGGGGGAGGCGTGATAGCCGCGTTGCTGCCGACCGAGGAGCCTCCGTACATCTCGATGTTGTCGTTAATGCCGTCCAACCGGAAGTCATTCTGCCAAAGATCTACGCCGTCGGCGGAGAAGTAAGCACTGCTCGTAGCGCCGGAATCGCTGCTCGGTTGGCCGATCGGCGCGGTATTCACGCCTGCGGAGAGCTGCGCCAGGGAGGCCCAGTCTCGCGTTTGCAGCGGTAGATCGTTCACCGCCTGCGTATTGACAGTTTGCCCCACTGCCGCATTCTCGGCCTGAAGCAAAGGAGCGGCCGAGGTGACTGTAACCTCTTGCGATGCTGCGCCGGCAACGAGATGAACGTCTTCCGCGATTGTCTGCTGCACGTGAATCTGCACGCCCTTATCGATAAAAGTCTTAAAGCCCTGCGATTCGGTGCGCAGCGTGTAGGTTCCCGGTCGGATTCCCGAAAAACTATAGCTTCCGGTGGAGGTGGACTGTGTCGTCTGCGCGACAGTAGTGCCAGTGTTCGTCAGCGTGACAGCGGCTCCCGGAACGATAGCTCCAGTCGAATCGGTAATGGTGCCGGTGATTCCACCTGTATCTACCTGCGCGAAGGCTGAAATGGGAACAAGCACCAAGATGAGCGGGAGGGTGGCCATCAGCATCTGCCTGCGACGTTGAGTGTGGATCATAGAGACCTCCAGAAGTGTTTCTCTAAAGCGTCAAAGCCTCCCCGTTATGAGCGTGCTGTATAGAAAATTCGGGCTCCGTATTGCATGCAATGCGAAGCGGAGTGATATTACGTTAGCGCTAACGAACATGCAACAAAAATGTGTGCATTCAGTGAATTTTCGGTGACATCCTCAGTGGACGCGCTGAACAACGAAATTGAAACGACGTTCAGCTATGAGTATGATTTCTCAGAAAGTCGTTAAATTCCGAAGTTTGGCTTAATCTACGCATGGCCGTCCGCCTAAAAGACATCGCGCGAGACTTGGGTGTTTCGCTGATGACTGTTTCCAAAGCCCTCCGCGGCATGGACGATATTAGCGAAGAGACCCGCCAGCGCGTGCTCAAGCGCATGGCTGAGCTGAACTACCAGCCCAATATGCTCGCGCGCGGTCTGGCCAGCGGCAAAACCTTCATCGTCGGTCTGGTCGTGCCCGATCTGCTCCACCCCTTTTTTGCCGAGTTCGCCAAAGCGCTCAGCGGAGTCTTGCGCAAGCACAACTATGGCCTCATTCTGGCATCATCGGAAGAAGACCCCAACATCGAGCGGCAGGAAATTCGCACCGTCCTGGCGAGAGGGGTGGACGCCTTGCTCGTCGCGTCCTGCCAGCCTGCACTGCAGGGCTTCGATGGGGTGGAAGACCAGCGCACACCCTTTATCCTGATTGATAGAAACTTCGCTCATCTGCATGCGCATTTTGTTGGCACGGACGATTATGCAGCCGGCCTGCTGGCGACGCGACATCTTCTAACCACGGGGAGGCGAAGGATCGCGCACATCGCGGGACCTGATCTTGCTCCGGGCGTGGACCGTCTACGCGGCTATCAGGATGCGCTCAAGGAACACGGTATTGCTATCCGGCAGCAGTACATCATCGCGAATGCCCGAGTGGAAGAGCTCGGTGAAGATGTGGGGTCCGAGGGCATGCGCAGGCTTATACAAACAAAGCCGCGCCCGGACGCGGTCTTTTGCTACAACGACCTGACCGCAATTGGCGCTATTCATACCACGCTCGAAGCCGGTCTATCCATCCCCGGCGACATCGCGTTTGTAGGCTGTGGCAACGTGCGGTACTCCGACTACCTGCAGGTGCCGTTGTCTTCTATCGATCAACTCACCGGCCAGTTAGGAGAGCAGGCCGGCGAGCTGGCTTTGAATCTCATTGAAAATCGCCCTGCTGCGCGTCGGCAAATTCGAATCCATCCCAAGCTGATTGTTCGTGCGTCCTCTGCTACGCCTATTCGCTCATCCGGGGAGAGCAACGGTTCGCGAGGACCGAGTCAAAGCAAACGCGCAAAACAGTCTCAATAGTGGGCGCTGTATGACACGCAAATCCACCCGCAGCTCACCGCCCGGAGCGCTGCCTTACCAAGCGATCTTGTCTGGAAAGAACTCCGCAAAGAGGTCATCATAGTAGGGCTTCAGCTCTTTTAGATTCGGCTTGGTATCGGCCTTGGAGTATAGATCGTAAACGTTGAATTTATTGACCCATTCCAACATCTCGATGTCGTGATCGTTCATCAGGTGCCGGTACGCTCCGTGCCGATGCGCGGAGTAGAAGGAATGATAGCGAAGCATATAAAGCGACTGCTCCGGCATGTAGTTCTTCATGACTTCGCCGATGTAGCCGTCATGCCCGAACGAGAGATGCACCTTGTCCAGTCCACAGTTCGGCTCATAGATTCCGTACTTCGTCTGATAGAGCGGATTCTGCAGGTCAGGGTTTGCGGTGAAGTACTCGGGAAAGACAACGTCCTCTGAATACGCACAGCCAACAGGGAACGTGTCTCCGACCACTCCCCACTGCGGCTCGCCCCAAAGGCAGAGGATTTTGCCGAGATCGTGAATGAAACCCGTCAGCACGAACCACCGAGGGTGCGCGTCCTTGCGGATGGCCTCGGAGGTCTGCAGCAGATGCTCGATCTGCGTAAGGTCGGTGTCCGGATCACTGTCATCGACCAGGGTATTGAGAAACTCCGCCGCCTCCCAGATGCTCTTCATGCCTTTGTTCAGGCCGAAGTATTGCTTCTCTTTGGTGATGACATAGTCGTGCGTCTGGAACTTGTGATTGAGCCGGTAAAACTCCGCCACGCCCGGAGTAGCCTTCTCGTCGTACTGACGGAACTCCTCCTTGCTCTTGCCTTCCTGATAGCGCCCGGTCAGAAAATCATCCCATTCATCCAAATCATGCAGAGGTGCCTTTATCGGAGCAACTTGGGTAGACATCAGGAACTTCCTCCAGAAATTATCTACAAATAGGCGTGACGTTACCGCTAACGCAACCAGAATTCACTATAGGGGAACGAGGTTTACTTTGACAAACCCCCCTCATTGGATACCCACGGAGGCGTAGCTCGAAGCCCAAGCAAGCCGGTAAGTTAGAGCGCTTTCGATAAGGTAAGAATGGAGACGCCCGGATCGCGCGATGTCTCCCAGACTAGCAACCATCGATGCTCCCGTCTAGCTTCGCCCGAGCTGCAAAATCACTTGTTTACCCAGAATCCCTCAGCGCTAGCTGAACCGGGTGCGGCGTCCCAGACACCATGCTCCCGCAATAAGGCTCACAAGAAGAATGGCCGCCAGCGCTGCAACCCAGTGAAGATTCATCGCCAGGTTCGGAACCGTGGCGCGAACTCCAAGCAAAATAAATATGCTGGTTGCAACCAGGATGATGGCGTAGTCCCACCACCGGCGTCGCTCGCTGCGGCTTCCAAATTCATCTCCCGACATCGCCTGCAACGTGCGCTCATAGTCCAGTCCGTAGCGGCGACACTCGCGCAAAATGGCATTCTCGGTTGAATTTTGCTCCTTGGCGGACGCGACGGCCGACCCGATGGCCAATGCGCCCAAGATCATGAGGACCGAGCCACCAATAACCAGCAGCAGATGCTGGCGGTCCCCGTGGGCAAGCTCACCGAACGCCAACGCGCCCCAGGCGAGCCCCCATAGTTGATTCGTGTTCGAAAGCGGGATACCGCGGCCGATCCCGAGGTACTTAGCCGCGAACTGTTGAAAGAGGTCGCCGATGACCCAGACGAATCCGCCCAGAAAAAGCCAGAAAAGTATCTCCGGCTCGAGGAACAGCTGAAAAGCGGTGGAATGCAGGCCGCCGTCGAGCGCAAGAGTAAGCGCGAGCACCGTCCCGAGCTCGCCCACCGTAAACACCGTCACAAACGAGAGCGGATTCATGCCGCTAAGGTAGGCTTTGCGATACGGAACATACATGGACCCCCACATCAGGCTGGCTCCGAGCGCGGCCACGATGCCACGTATCGCATGATGCCCGATGGCACCGCCATGGATCGTGCTGAAGCCAAGCATGATGGCAGCGATGACGATGGCTGTGGCGCCTGCGACGACTCTGCTGATGTTGCTGCAGCTCGCTCCCTTCAACTCATCAAAGAGCACGCGTCCCCAGAAGAGCCCGATCAGCGAGTTGGCATTCCAGAGAGGGAAGGCCACAGACAGACCCACGTCCCGAATCGCAAAGACCGTCAGAGTGTTCGCGACCGCCCATAGAGCGCCTGCCAGCAGCGCCCACACCATGAGGTGCTTTTTCTCTGCGAGATCACTGAAGATGTACCCCGTTCCTTTCAGCAGCGTGGGGAATGTCCATCGGGCGGTGAACACGCCCGTCACCATGCAGAGGGAGATGGCGAAAGGCGAGAAGCCCACGTTGACAAGCTTCGCGGGAGCTTCAGCGGCGCCGAGCCAGACTCCCGCCGTGAGGGCGCAAATCACCCCAAGCATATGCAGCGACAGACGACTTTTTCCAGAACGATGTGCGGCGGTGGCCATGTGTCTCTCGCTGTGTCATCGAAGAATGCAAAGCAGCACAATGCCAACAATCAGTATAAGAAATGGCACGAGGAAATGACTGTCCTTGAGAATTGCTGTAATCGTTCCGTCGCGCTTTTCTGAATCGTTCATGCTTGACCCTCGTGGATCGCATCGTCTGCGATTTGATCATACCGAAACGAAGCTCTCGTTGATCCTCCTGATTTCGAAGATCGAAGATGACCTTACGTGCGGCGGACGAGGGAGAAGTGTATATCTGCGCGTTTCTGCTCCCTCGTACACTGCGTTTCGATCTCCTTCGACGAGCCGCGATCTGGCTACAACTCAAACCAGCTGAAAACTAACCCTCAACTCGGTACAGACTTTTCAGGCCCTTCAGAGTTCCAGTGTCTCTCTTCGTCACTGGCACAAATCAAGCCGGGCACGCCAATCTGCGCTGGTGCCTCCAGACTTTTTTTGACCACACCGCTCTCTTCGCTGACGATTGCGTATCCTTCTCGATTATTGAAGTACACGCTTTGAAACAAGTAGGTAGGAAGCAGTCCATCCACTGAGGATTCGTGCGTTTGCTGCTCAATGAGGAGGGCAGGCACATTGCGGAGTCGAGTATTACCCAGCGAAAGCGATGTAACCATCCCGCGGATCGCTGAGGTTGCCTTGGCGGCGGTTTGCATTGCCGCATCGCGTCCTGCGGGATCGCTCAGAAATCCGGAGGCCTCACGGGTGAAGATCCATAAGTTCGAGGATCCGGAGTCCAGGAGCAGATGCAGATCGGCACCGTTGCTCCCTTTGGCAATTAGCAGGGGACGGCCATGCTCCCAAAGAAATGGGATGTGCGTTCCAGCGATCGCTTCGTCTGGGCTCGGTGCGGCAGAGAGGGTGACCAGTTGCTGCTTGTAGTCGAGGAGGAGATCGAACTGCGCGAGAAAGTTCTGGCCAAGAATTCCGCGAAGCTTGGGGTCCAGGGCAGCAACGGCTTCGGGACGATCGACGAGCACTTCGAGATTGTTTCCGGAGACGCTTCCGAGAGTGACTGTGGGCAGAAATGCTCGGGCGAGTGTTTTCTCTCCATTCGGGGTGTCCAGACATTCAGGCAAGGAAAGACAGCTCACGCACTATACCTCCGCCAATACATTTGTTCGCTATCCGGAATGGCCTCCCACCGGGCACCAGATTGTCTACGAATATGGTGCATCGACTGCAAACATCTGGCTGCTTGAGCCGCACTAAGCTTCATCGTCGATTCCCAGAACTTTGCCGTTTCGAAGACGAGCGCGGCGGCCTTGGTCGAGGTCCAGCCGGGAGCGATAAGGGAGATGCATTGGCATCCGAACGACGATGAGTGGCAATACTATCTTGAAGGGAAAGCCCGCCGCATTGCCGCACCACAGTTGCCACTAAGCATGGGTCGTTGCCCCATCCAAAATGTTACCGGCGTGAAGCTGCAAGGCACTGTTCAGCAAAATGCATGGACCTTGACTCAACTAGCGATTGGGATGGACAAAGCCTGCGGTGACGGGATTGGCATAGTCGGGCTTGGCCGCGAAGAACTCGTGGAACGACTGCCCTCGCTTTTCGCCATACATTTGGAAGTACCACCTGGGATCAGCGTTTGCTCTGCGGTCATCGCCACGGGCATAATTTTCAAGCGTTATACGGTCGCCGCCACTCTGAGCGACCACACCGCCGAAATGGAAGCTCCATGACACGTCCCGGTTCAGTCCAGAGGCAAGATCGCGGACGCGCGAAATCCCGCCCCCTTGGTCGGTTCCGTGCCCGATGGTCCCAATCACGAACGCGTCTCCCACTGCCGGCCGAGCATTTTCATTGGCTTGCCGGCGGCGCACCTCACCGGCATCCCGATTCCTGACGTAGCGTCGCGCCTGATAGTTTTCCAGTTCTTCGGTCGTGATACGGCGGTCATTATAGAGCTCTCGATATCGTTCTTCGGAGATTCCGCCGATGCGCCATGCCGACGTGCTGGCCAGAGTTCCGGCATCTCTCACTAATTCTCCGCTGCCGATTCCCAGAACCCGAGCCGCCATTTCGTCGCAATTCTGCGGCGCATTGTCCGCGGTTCCGCCGTTGTATCGGGGCGTCACTTCGACCAACTGCTCGGTGGCTGTCCATCCTGTGAGGATGGACAGATTATTCGCTCCAGGTTGTAGGAGGATGTTGGAGTTCAAACGATGCAACTCGGCATTGGCAGCGTTGACTACCTGCGTTGTCGCATAAAACACCTTGGGTTGACGCTGGCCCAGATCGGAGTCTTCGATCGCCATGGTATTGTCGTCCGAAACACGCAAGCGTAACGCACCGCCATGGTTCACAACATTAGCCACATTGCCGTTTGGGGCGGTCAGGAACTCGTCGGGGGCCGGGTGGACGCCAATGTGCTGCGCCGGAAAAGCAGCTCCGTGCACGACTGCGTAGGGGTAGCCAAACCAGGGCTTATCCTTGTACACAGGCATCGCGTTGAGGATGCGGTTCCCGGAAAGAATCTTATAGGCCTGGATTGCTCTGACCGGCCCTACCGCTCTCCGGGAAACTGGAGGGGAAACCGGAGCCCGGTAGACGGGGGGAGCGGCTGGTTTCGACTGTACCGCAGGCGCGAGCGGTCGGTAGACCGGCGGAGATCCGCTCTTCGGGAGCCGTTGCGGTGAGGTTGCGGTTCGTGGAAGCATCGCGTTGATCTCGAGTGATAATAATCCACAAACGTCGGGATGCGACGAAAAATGGGTGTGCCAGACACTTCAGAACTCCCGGGGACGCACGACTCCCTTCAGGAAGTTTAGAAGTCCGCTTCTCGATGGACGCTGTTTAGCAATGCGCGTCTCCTGCAGCCTTGTACTGTGCGTTCGCTATTCTTCGACGGTTCCCGGGTGGGCGGATCGCCGAAGCCGATTGGCTTGTACCGCCGGTTGAACTGAATTTTTTGCGTGACATGCTTTACGATGGTTTCTCCGTCCTCGATGAGGAGACGATAAAACCCTTAGAAGATAAGGCGGACCGCGTGTAGGGATGAATCGCTAGATGAGGCAATCGTGAAGCGCTGAGTCCAGATCAGCGGTTCTACCAATGGAAGAAGATAGACTCTAGGAGCAAAGAGCCCGATGCGTTCATAAAGCTATGCGATCTGACGCAACACGCTCATTCCTTGCGTGAATCATTACATTAAAGCTTCGTAGGGTAGCATGGCTTTGAAGTCCCACCTTGAAAGGATTTGTGCGTGAAGGTTCGTAAAAGTCTCGTCTTTGTCTCTCTTTTTGTTTCTCTGACGGCCTCTGCTGCATGGTCCCAGAATGGCGATATGGTCCAAACGGGCAGCGATATCCCTGCCAAATGGCAGAAGCCTGAAGCGGACTATGACTTCGTCAAACGTGAGGTGATGATACCGATGCGCGATGGCATTAAGCTCCACACCGTAATCGTCATCCCAAAGGGGGCGCACGATCTCCCGATACTGCTTGAGCGCACACCCTACGACGCGAACTTCTTTGCGGGAAAAGACAGTCCTCATCTAAGAGACGTCGTGTGGGCGGCTAACCGGGAATGGGTCGACGATGGCTACATCTTCGTGTATCAGGATATTCGCGGAAAGTACGGTTCCCAAGGTGACTATGTGATGACCCGTCCCCCAATGGGGCTGCTGAACCCAACGAAGACAGACGACACCACGGACGCATGGGACACCGTCGATTGGCTCGTGAAGAACATCTCGGAATCTAATCACCGGGTTGGCATGATCGGCTCCTCATACGATGGGTGGACGGTGACGATGGCGCTTCTGGGACCGCACCCGGCTCTCAAGGTTGCTGCGCCAGAGAGCCCGATGATCGACGGCTGGATGGGGGATGACTGGTTTCACTATGGCGCGTTCCGTCAGGTGAACCTCGACTATTTCACTGAACAGACAAGCGAAACTGGCAAGGGAGATTCCGTTCCGCGCTGGAGTGCGGACGATTATCAGAATTTCCTCGAGGCCGGTTCCGCGGGCAATTGGGCCATCAGAAACGGCTTTCAGCAGCTTGGCTTTTGGACCCGGCTATCAACGCACCCAGCGTACGATGCTTTTTGGCAGAGGCAGGCGCTCGATAAGCTGGTAGTTGCCCATCCGTCGACGGTCCCGACGATGTGGCTTCAGGGCTTATGGGATCAGGAGGACATGTACGGTGCTGTCCACGCTTGGGAGGCACTGAAAGCCAAAAGGCTGTCGGCCAACAACCACCTAGTGATGGGACCGTGGTATCACAGCCAGGTTAACGGCGCAGCGGAGAACCTTGGCCCCCTCAAGTGGAAGGGGGACACCGCTGCTGACTTCCGCAGAAATATTCTGATTCCTTTCTTTGATACCTATCTGAAGGATCGGAAGCCCGCCGAACCAACCCCGCAGGTGCTGATCTATAACCCTGCAGAGAACCATTGGGATAAATTCTCTGATTGGCCGGGCGCGACGGAGCAGCATCTCACTCCGCTCTACCTTCAGTCTAACAATGGTCTGTCTTTCCAGACGGCATCAGCAGGTGAGGATAGCTATGTTTCTGATCCAGCCAAGCCAGTACCGTTCATGGAGGTTCCGCTACAGTTCAACACGCATCCACGCTGGGCTACGTGGCTAGTCCAGGACCAGCGCTTCGTCTCTACCCGTCCGGACGTCATCTCGTATCAAACTTCGGTACTGACTGAGCCTGTACGCGTTGAGGGAGCGCCCTTCGCGGACATCTTTGCGAAGACGACCGGTACTGACGGAGACTTTGTAATCAAGATCATTGACGTGTATCCGCCAACAGTCGCAGAGCAGCCCGAGATGGGAGGTTATCAGCTGCCGGTCAGCATGGATATCTTTCGTGGGCGTTATCGCGAGAGCTTCGCGGAGCCGAGCGCCATTCCTGTAGGAAAGGTCCAGGAATATAAGTTCCGGCTGCCTACGATGAACTATGTCTTCAAGCCTGGGCATCGGATTATGGTCCAGATCCAATCGACACTCTTTCCTCTGTACGATCGCAATCCGCAGACCTACGTACCGAACATCTTCTTCGCACAACCCCAGGATTACCAGAAGGCGACCGTCTCCGTCGAGCATGGTTCTTTTGGCGCCAGTGCCGTTCTACTGCCGGTGGTGCCGGCCACCACGGCAATTCAGTAGTTTGTGGTGGGCTGCTAATTGAACACAGTCTCGTGTCATTCATGGAAGATAAGGTAGAAGTCTCAACATATCGAATGGATGACACGAACTGGAAACTGACGAAATCAGGCGGCCGGAGAGTGCCCCCTTGCTCAAGCAGTACCAGCGGCTTTTCCGGGCCAATGCCCCGACCAATAGTCGATTGCCCGAGCGGAGTCGGTCCTATTCGATTGTCCTAGTTGTGTAATCCGCCAATGGCTTGATCTTCCTCCTCTTCTTCGGCGACTCGAAGCCACACGTCGTACTCAAGCTGGGCCTTGCTGAAGAAGTCGGGCGATAGCGACAGCGCCTTTCCGGGCCTGATGCTCAGATCCACTGCTACGGCCGTGCGACCATTCAGGATCCGCGAGATCGTCGTCCGGGCGACTCCGATATGTTCCGCTATCTGACTGATCATGCGCCCCCCGATCAACTCGCGGAGCGGCTCTCCTAGGCTGGCTGGGTTGTACATGTTCGTCATAGATGTGTGGACTCTGACAGAAGCCTAGGAATTCCGGTTGTTGAGGCCAATATAACCATTCGTAAACGCAGCATATGTATACTCGCGAAAGTTGAGAATCCCGCATCTGTTCGAAGCACATTTAGACCCAACTATTGGGAGGAATTTTACAAGAGATGAGGACCAGGCGAGACTTTCTGCGTCTGGCTGCAACCGCAGCCAGCGCCGCTATGATTCCGGCCAGCATTAGCAAAGCGCTCGCCATTCCCGCGAATCGAGCCACCGGCACCATCCGAGACGTTGAACACGTGGTCATCCTGATGCAGGAGAATCGCTCCTTCGACCACTACTTCGGCACACTGCGTGGAGTACGGGGCTTCGGCGATCCTCGGCCAGCGCGTCTGCCCAATGGCAACCCTATCTGGTACCAGCCGATCGCAAGCGTTAAAACGCACCATTATCAGGACCGCGGCCTCCACCCCGACGCCGAGCACGTTCTACCGTTCTATATCAATCCCAAACAAACTACCGAGTTTCAAGCGGGCACGGACCACGGCTGGAGCAGTGGCCATCAGGCCTGGAATCACGGTCGCTATGATCAATGGGTCACGCAGAAGCAGGACGTCCTTACCATGGGCTACCTGCGTCGCGATGACGTTGCCTTCCATTACGCTCTAGCAGACGCCTTTACGATCTGCGATGCTTACCACTGCTCGGTTCACGCGAATACCGCGCCTAACCGAATCTATCTCTGGTCGGGCACCATCGATGCTTGGAACAAGCTGGGCACGAAGCCTAATGGACCGGGCTTCGACGAACGCGCCAAGACCAACGGCTATACCTGGACCACTTACCCCGAGCGTTTGGAAGCAGCCGGAGTGAGCTGGAAGCTCTACCAGGGAGGCACTGGCATCCCTGGCGATCCAACGGATAATTTCACTGACAATTCCCTCGAATTCTTTTCCCAGTATCAAGTCGAAGAGGGAGCTTTGCCCACTAGCCCGCTGGTGCAGAAGGGTGTGAGCGATCGCTCTCTGGCCGGTTTTCGGGAAGACTGCCTCAATGGCACGCTGGCGCAGGTGTCCTGGGTCGTCGCTCCTTACAAGTACTCGGAGCATCCCGAAGCTTCCCCGCGCGATGGGGCGTACTACATCAACTCGGTGCTCGAAGCTTTGACTTCTAACCCAGAGGTGTGGAGCAAGACAGTCTTCCTTATCGATTATGACGAAAATGACGGTCTCTTCGACCATATCGTCCCGCCCATGCCGCCGCTCACGCAGCAGCAGAACACCCAAGGCCTGGTCTCGCCCGATCTCGTTGAAGCTCTTCAGGACGAATTCATCGACATGGACCAGTATCCCCGGGAACGGCGTCCTCTCGTGCCGGGTACTGACCCTGGAGGCTTGCAGCCCATAGGTCTTGGTCCGCGCGTCCCGATGCTCATTATTTCTCCGTGGACGACGGGCGGCTGGGTCTGTTCTCAGACCTTCGATCACACCTCGGTGCTGCAATTCCTTGAGGCCCGCTTCGGCGTACCTGAACCGAACATCAACAAATGGCGACGTGCCATTTGCGGCGACCTCACCTCAGCCTTCGACTTTGTAGGAACGTCGAATACGGCTGTCGAAAAGTTCCCAGTCCCGGCCGTATTGGATTCGCTCAAACAGCCCTACAGCGTCCCTGCCGAGCAGTCGATGCCTAAACAGGAGCCGGGTACGCGACCCTCTCGCCCTTTGCCTTACGCAGTTACTACCGAGAGCCGCATTGACCTGAAGGAAGCGAGGCTGTATATCGACTTTCACAACGATGGAGAGAGCGGGGCGGCGTTCTATGGGCGCAACAACCTCATCCCGGAGCAGCCGCCGCGGCGATACTCAGTCTCCGCAGGACAGTCACTCTCGGACTACTGGATACTTTCCGGCACCCAGGATGATCACATCACCAAGTTAAAGTCGAACATCGTGCCGCGCACCGATCCCGACTACGACCTCATCCTGCAGGGCCCCAATGGCTTCCTGAGCCACTTCCGGGGCACTGTTTCTCTGGACGGTGGATCGAACCCGGAAGCGGTCGTTCGATACGACCGCGGCACGGGCGACGTTCATCTCACCCTGAGCAACTCTGGTACCGCGCCATGTGTGCTGAAGATTGCCAATGACTACGCCCCTTCCGAAGCTTTGCATGAATTCCAGCTAATGCCTGGCGCAACCGCGGAAGACCACTGGTCGGTGGCTTCCAGCCACCACTGGTTCGACCTCTCAATCACCAGCGAAGGCACGCCAACCTTCCTTCGCCGCTTCGCGGGGCATGTAGAAACGGGACGCGCAAGCACCAGCGACCCCGGCACGTTCACCGACAAGATCTAGTCGGAACTTGTTGAATGTGACCACAGCGGGGCGATTCCTTAGGGATTTGCAACCTGTAACAGATGAAGTCGTATTTGGCCGTATTCACGCGGCACTGCGCTGCCTCCGAAACTCTCCCGGAGGCAGCGCCGGGTTTTGGGCATCCTTCTCCCCACAGTCCACCTTTTCCAATAACTTTACCGGGCGCCGCTGCCCTGTCTGCTTCAGCCAACCGAAGCCTTTTCTCGACAGCCATCTACGACGCAGGTCGAGGGTAAGTATCCTGTCTACGCTCACCATAATTCGCCTGCTGGATGATCATGCCCCCAGATTCCTCGTCCCGGCGACGGTTATCGCACCTACCATATCGCACCTACCATATTGCAGATAACAATTCGGCACGGGGCAAGATTGCCGATTGCATCTCGCACTCGAGTATGTGGAAGGCACCTGGGATTTTTGCCAACGACGACGATGCGCATGGCGCCGCAGACCATGTCGGCGCGCATCGCAGTGTCTTGCTTGCCATGAGTCCTTACATTCGCAAAAACTGCATCTGACACACTCTCATGCCGAGTGTCGAGGCTGCGGTAAGAGATGCTTCAACCTTCGCATTCACGAAGCATTCTTCTCGCGATGCTATTGTCCACACATCATTCTGTAGCTCGGTCGCATCGACCGGCGAAGACGGACAAGAAATATTGCAACAAATTTTCCTTTTGAGGATTTCAAGGCCAATGCAAATATCTCTGTTTCGCCCACCCCAGAAAGCATCCCTCTTCCTTTCTCTCCTTTTGATTCCTCTTGTCTCTGCCCCCTCGTTCGGTCAATCGACCCAGGGAGCCATCCTCGGTGAGGTCAAGGATCAAACCGGAAGTGTCGTGCGTGGTGCTGCGGTTGCGATCACCGATACCGACACCGGCGTGACGCGAAATACCGTAACCAATGACGCCGGCGATTATCAGGTTCTCGATCTCACCGAAGGCCATTACACGGTCGAGGTGAAGGCATCGGGCTTCACTCCTGAACAGCTCAGCCAACTCACGCTCGTCGCCCGCCAGCATCTGCGCGCGGACGTTTCGTTGAAGGTTGGCACGTCGCAGGAGGTCAGCGTCAACGCCGAGGGTGCAGGTGCGATCAACACCGAATCGGCCTCCATCGATGCAACCTACTCCGCAATCGACGTAGAGAGTCTCCCCGCCAACTATCGCGCCAGCCAGAATGGAACCAGCCCGCTGAATCTGATTCAGACACTGCCCGGCGTACAGGCCGATACCGGCGCCAACGGGGGCACCGGCGTACAGTTCTCCGTGCAGGGCGGCCTGCCCTCGCAGGCGGATACCACCATCGACGGCATCAGCTCGCAGAATGCGACCAATAATACCCCACTGGGCGATGCCTTCCCCTCGGGAGAGTCGATCTCCGAGGTGCGTGTCGATGGCGTAATGAATAACGCCGAGTTCGGTCAGCCGGGTGAAGTAACTTTTGTAACCAAGAGCGGAACAAACCAGCTACACGGCGCCGCCTTCTGGTACCACCAGAACTCAGCTTTCGATGCCACTCCATTCGGCTCCCTGACCAAGCCGCACATCGTCGGCAACGACTTCGGTGGCACGCTCGGCGGACCTGTTGTCATTCCCCACCTCTACAATGGTCGCGACAAAACCTTCTTCTTCGGGACCTACGAAGGCTTCCGTCTGCCCAGCACTACTACTGAGCAGTACACTGTGCCCAGCACCTTGATGAAGCAGGGTAACTTCACCGGTGTTGCCACCGTCGTCAATCCCTTCACCGGCACCCCGTATCCCAACGATACGATGCCCATCAATCCCGTCTCGCAGAAGTTCCTGCAGTTCTTCCCGGACCCGAATATCGGCAATCCCGCACAGTACAACGCCGCCGCGCCGAACTATATCGTCAACAAGCCGAACACCTACGATTCCAACCAGTTCGACATACGCGGCGACCAATACCTCAGCCAGAAGGCTCTCGTCTTCGCCCGCTACACCTGGAAGAACGTGGACAAGATCCTTCCCGAGCCGCTCGCGGTTGAGTCGGGCGAGGAGATCGGTCAGGACCGCATCTTGGTCGCAGCCGCGAACTACAGCTTCACCCGGAATCTGCTGAACGAGTTCCGCTTCGGCTTCACTTTGGATACGAGTGGCTCAACCAACGCATTCAACGGCCAGGCCTTCGCCGCCAGCAGTGGCTTGCAGGGGCTGCAGAACCTGTTCTTCAACGGCCTCTCGGAGTTGGACTTCAAGACGCTCACGAGCCTCAACGCCGACCGCCTGACCTCGACCACCAAGTCGCGCCTGTTCCAGTATGCGGACTCGCTCACCTGGGCCAAGGGCAACCACACCATGAAGTTCGGTGGCGACGTCCGTCATCTCGAAGCCATCACCCCGCTCGGCTTCTTCGGAGCCGATAACTACGGCACCTTTGGCTTCAACACCGGTCACACCTTTACCGGCCAGGAGTTCGGCGACTTCCTGCTGGGTACTCCGCAAACGACCGCATACGACGTGGTGCAGTCGGACAATGACGGCATCACCATGCACTATGCGCTCTTTGCGCAGGATGAATGGAAGGCCACGCAGCGTCTGAACCTTACCTTCGGCATGCGCTACGAGTACGAGCCGGCCTACCACGATCCCTCCGGCAACATCGGCAACTTCAACCCAGCGCTGCCCGGCACCGGCGAGGCTGTCTTTCCGGATGGAGCCCAGGGAACCCTCAACGCCGGCTATCTCGCCTCGTTCAATGCCTGCCCTGTGGGTCAGACCTCCGGTACTCCTTCGCAGAATGGAGTGGCCTGCACCCCTGTGCTCAGCGACTCGCAGGCCGGTCTTCCTTCCGGTCTGAGGTATGCGCAGACCAAGCGCATCATGCCGCGCTTTGGCTTTGCCTATCGCCCCTTCAACGACAGCCGCACGGCCATTCGCGGTGGCTTCGCCATGTACAACATCACCAGTATGGGCGCGAGCTTCTACTCGCTCACCGGCACCCTGCAGGCGGGAACGACCGAGTACGCGAACAGCCAAACGGCCACTGGCCCGGCTTACACCTGGCCCTCCATCTACGCCGGTCAGGGAGCCAGCTCGAACGCTGGTAACTACGGCACCGCCTACTTCGGCACCGCCAATCAGATCAACTGGAAGGATCCCTACTCCGAGCAGTACACACTCTCGGTTGATCATGTACTCGGCAACGGGTATGGCATTCGTGTCTCCTACATCGGCCTCGAGACACACGATCTCGTATGGGCTCCCAACCTCAATGATCTGCCGGCCACGTCCAACTCGGTGTCGGCATACAACCAGCCCCTCAGCGCGCGTCCATTCCCCAACTGGGGTGAGATCAACACTCGCGCCAACGGCGCCAATTCCAGCTATGACTCGCTGCAGATCGATGTCAACCATCGCACCTCCAACGGGCTTACCTTCGATTCAAACTACACCCTGGCGAAGAACGAAGCCGACAACCAAGGGCCACAGGACACCGGTTTCTCGGGCGAGGTGGGCGGAAGCCGCGCCTCCTGGAACGGTAACCGCGAGGTTGACTTCGGTCAGGTCTACGGCACCCGGCGCAATCGCTGGAGCACCACCATGGTTTACGAGCTTCCGGTCGGTCGCGGCAAGAAGTTCGGTTCGAACATGACCCGCGTTGAAGACGCATTCCTCGGCGGCTGGCAGATCAGCAACATCTTCCTCTGGGAGAGCGGACCCTTCCTCACCCCATACTTCGACGCTGGCGAAGGCGATCCCTCTGGCACCGGTTCCGGCCTGGCCAGCAACTACCAGGGTGGTAGCTATTCCGACCGTCCCCAGCATGTCGACCGCGTCGGCCCGGAGGCTCCGATCAATCGCAGACGTTCCAACTGGCTCAACAAAACCTCCTACGTTTGCCCGGGCGATCCCAAGTGGGAGCCGGGTAACCCGTGCCTCACCGGTGCTGCGCCTGGCGCCACTCAGACCTTCGCCGACGGCACCATCGATACCGCACTTCCCCCGATCGGTCGTTTCGGTAACGCGCAGGTCGGTTCCATCGTCGGTCCCGGCATGGTCAACCTCTCGAGCGGTGTCAGCAAGTACTTCCTGATCACCGAGCGGGTCAAGCTGCGTGCGGAGGGAACGTTCACCAACGTCCTCAACCACACCAACCTGTCCGATCCCAACCTGGATATCTCGAACCCCAACTTCGGCACCATTACGACGGCCCGCGGTTCGGACTTCGGTGGCAGCCGTACGGGTCAAGTATCCATGAGGCTCGAGTTCTAACCGCGAGCTGCCGGGTAGCGATACCTGCTGTGGCGATCACCATAATAGATGAAGAGCAAGCCCCGTCACTTGTGGTGGGGCTTGCTTATTTCGGTACGCCCAGCATGGGCACATTCTTACGGGTGGAAGTCCCGTCACAAGCTGGTCACGGTGAGTGAAGAGAAGCGCAACTGCATGAGGGCGACCGAGTGTGGGGAGGAAGCGCGGATCGAAGCTGCGGGCCGATGAATAAGAACCGGATAGAAGGCGTTGCCAACCAGGGCGAGCGGGCCGAAAACCGTGAAGCTCTTGTGACCAAAGGGATGCGACGTAGATTCGGCGGTCGTGCAGTGAAGGAATGGGCTCTTATCTGGGGAGATCTCGCCTTACGCCTGAAAGGGCGACGGCGTCGAACCGGAGCGAGAAGTCAGCCGAGGCCGTAGTGTGCGCTGAGCAGCGCATTGTTCAGGAGGGTTGAAGTCCCTCCGGCGCCCAGATGAGGGGCGCTGTATCCAAAAGCGGGGGTAATGCCTCGCTGGCCGGA
>FSXA01000735.1_pt1 | contig 23111 bp, 14 predicted proteins | sample 1638081 | NCBI WGS metagenome assembly FSXA01 (sample SAMEA3914788, study PRJEB12502) | metagenome | biome: forest; material: soil | place: Canada | collected 2011-07-03 | depth 0.1 m
CCGGCATCAGTAAGCGAGGCAACCGTTACCTGCGCAAGATCCTGATTCATGGAGCACGCGCGGTCGTATTGCGATCCAAGCGGGAGCGGATCGCGATGGGCGCGTGGATGACCTCGCTTGAGACAAGGGCCCCACGAAACGTATTGATCGTGGCAACAGCACACAAACTGGCGCGGATCGCGTGGGCAGTGCTCGCGACGGGCCAGGACTATCGAGCAGTTCCCGAGGCACTAACCGTATAAACAGGCTAGCAACCAGCAACATCAAGTTCTTCCCACCGAGGTCTGCACCGGATCAGTGAAGATGAAAGAACAGTCAAAACGGCGCACCTGAAACCTGCTTGGTCAAATGGCCCATACGAGGCCGGCGCGTTTTCAAAGGACAGGTACGCGGCGTATCTCATCGAGGCCAGGAGAAAACTCTCCACCTAAAGGCCGGATATATTGACGCAGACTTTCTCTCTCAGAACTTTTCCCTTGCAGTCAGACGGCGGACCATATATTGACCAAGTTCGCCTAGCCGTCGGAGCAGCGCGGCGAACTTGACGAAAACCCCGTTTTACGGCAGCTGCAGCGTTCACTAAAGATATGGTGGACGCGTGTTATCGGCCCAGCTAAAGATCTTGACCCAAAGCGGACTAGCGCAGACGTATGCGACGAGCACGCTGGCAGGTCTCTTGGAAACCCCGGTCACGCGGCGAGCTACTCGCTCCGAAGCGCCTGCATGGGATCGACAGCAGCTACCCGGCGTGCGGGGATCAGGGAAGCGGCCAGCGCCAGCACCAGCATCGAGATCGCCGCCAAGCCGATTACCTCAGGATCGAGCGGATTGACCTGGAATAGCAAAGAGCGCAGCAACCGCGTGACAAGGACCGCCACCACCGCACCGACACCGCAGCCGATTAGCCCCAGCTTAGCTCCGGAGAGAAGAATCAGTCGCCGCACGCTGGAGCGCTGCGCTCCCAGCGCCAGACGAATCGCCATCTCCTGCGTGCGCAGCGCGGCGGAGAACGCAATGACGCTATAGACGCCGAGCAGCGCCAGCAACACCGCCGCTCCGGCAAAACAGGAGATCAGTCCGGCGTTGAAACGACGGGGGGCCTGCCCTTCCGAAACCATCTGCTCCATCGATTCCACCTGGGTCACCGGAAGCTGCGGATCGATGGAGCGCACCGTCGCCTGCAACGCGTTCACCATTTGCTCGGGCGCCAGCCGGCCGCGCAGCACGATTGCTCCACCTGTCGCGCTCAACGTGTCTGGCTGCACAAGTGGAGCGAACGAGGCTACGGACTGGCTAGCTGGCTGGTAGACCTGCTCCTGCGTCGGAGCCTCGGCCGCACTCTGTTTGATATCCACAATCTCTCCCACCACGGTCATCCAGGGCAGCGGCGACTCGGGCAGCCCCCAGTGCAGGCGTTTGCCGATGGGGTCCTGCCCCGGCCAGTAATGCTCGGCCAGGCTGCGATTCACGATCGCCACCAGCGGAGATCCGGCGCGATCGGCCTCGGTAAAGTCGTGGCCGCGCAACAGCGGGATGCCTGCAGCACGCAGATAATCGCCGACCGTTTGCGAGGCCCACGATGTGTTCACGGCAGCGCCCTTGGGCGGAACATAGCCCTCGGCGACGAAGGTGGTGCTACTGTTCCACCCGATCGCAGGCAGTTGCGAGGTAATGCCTACTGCCTCGATGCCGGGCAGTGCTGCCAATTTGCCAAGCAGCGTCGCGTTGAATCCGTCGACGGCAGCCTGGGTGACGTACTGCCGCTGGGGCAAGCTATAGCTCGCGGTCAGAGCATGATCGGTGCGGAATCCCAGATCGACGGTGCGCAGCTTCTCATAGCTGCGCAGGAGAAGGCCGGAGGCGGTGACCAGCACCAGGGCCACAGCAAGCTCCGCGATGACCAGCAGCGACCGTAGGCGCACATGACCGCTGCCGGCGGTGCCGGTGCGTCCGCCCTCTTTGAGTGTCTCGTTGACGCCGGTGCGCGATGCTGCAAGGGCGGGCACAAGGCCGCAGAGCAATCCGGTCGCAAGTGCAAGCAACACCGCAAAGGCCGCGACCGTGCCGTCGAGGCTGATGGCGCTGACGCGTGGCAGGGTCTCCGGAAGCAGGCTGATGCCTGCTCGCAGCGCGGCCGAGGCCAGGCCGATTCCGAGCAGACCGCCCGCCAGGCTCAGCGTCAGCGTCTCGAGCAGATGCTGGCGCAGGATGGAGGCGCTGCTGGCTCCCAAGGCGAGGCGCACGGCGGTCTCACGGCCGCGTCGCATCGCCCGTACCAGCAGAAGCCCCGCGAGATTGGCGCAGGCGATAAACAGGACGACGACGACGGCCAGAAACAGAGTCCGCACTAGGGGCCGGGCGTCGGCGACGGTGGCTTCAGTGAGCGGTTGGACTGCCGAATGGATCTTCAGGCTGGCCATGGCCGGGGGAAAGCCGCGCATGATATCGTCGGCCACAAGCTGGGCGTTCTGCTGCGCCTGTGCGGGGCTGACCCCGGGCTGCAGGCGGCCGACCATATGGAAGTTCCAGCTGCCAAAGCCCTCCGACAACTCCGCCTGGGTCAGACTCATCGGAACCCAGAGTTCGCTGCGGTTCAACTGTCCCGGCACCAGGGGAAACTCGAACTCGCGCGGCATGACCCCGATGATCTCGTAGGGCTTGCGGTCGAGGAGGATCTTCTGCCCCAGGATGCGGGCGTCGCCATGGAAGCGGCCGTGCCACATCTGGTAGCTGAGCACCACGACTCCCTGGCGGCGCTCGTCCTCCTGCTGGGTGAACCAACGTCCCAGCAAGGGCGCGACGCCGAGCGCGGGAAAGATGCTCGCGGTGAGACGGGAGGCGCTGATCTGCGCGGGTTCCCCCGTGCCGGATAACTCATAGGGCTGTTGCTGATAGCCGCCCAGAGCGGAGAAGCCCCTCGTCTCCCTTGTATAAGTGCCGAGCCCCGGCGCGGTGGTTCCCGTCACGTTGCCACCCGCGATGTCGATGACATCGCGGAGGGTGACGAGGCGGCCTGGGTCGGCAAACGGCAACGGTCGCAACAACACCCCCTCCACCAGGGAGAAGATCGCCGTCGTCGCCCCGATCCCGAAGGCCACCGTGAGCACCGCGGTCAACGTGAATCCCGGCGACTTGCGCAACTGCCGCAGGGTATGGCGCAGATCTCGAAGCAGGTTCCCCATGTAAGCCTCCCGGTACCGAGTGGTCAGGACCGTCGTGGTCCGAACCTAGCATGTATGGGTCCAAGATGGCCTCCCGCAAAACCCTTCCTTTCCTGCCGAATCGCCTTTCCCGCTTACTCCACGACCCCGGCTGTGTCCAAAATCAGAAACCACCGTCCAAAATCGAACAACCACCCAACCCTTCCCTCAAAGCATCCGCGCCGACGACCACCACGGTTCCCCACGAGCCCGATCAAGCCTGACCTTCAGTAATAGAATGATGTCGGCGAAAGGGCTAGTTATGGACGGAATCAGCGATCATAGAACGGAGCACCCATCTCGGCTCGCCCTCTTCAACTCTGATGGGCTGCCCTGGTCGTCGCGGTTGGCTTGGGGTCAGCTTCTAATGTGGATTGGGATCATCGCGTTTGTCTTCGCCGGAGCCTTTACTCTACGTCATGAAGTCGTATGATATTACTCGGCTCGGGAGGGGCTTCCCTTCCCGAGCAATTCCGCTCTAACGGCCGTATTTGACAACCCCGTTTTACAAGAATGGCGGGTTGATATGCCTTCCGCATGCAGGAGCCAAGTCGAACAGAACGCATCGAGCGACTAACGCATGAGACATTTGTGACACCGCCAGAGCCAGGATGTCGGGGACAGCCTGATTGCGAGGAGCAGGAATGCCAAGATCTTGAGCCATTCTGGCGACTCCCCCCCTCAGCCATGGAAGTTCGAGGCGGCGGCCCGCGTTCAGATCATAGTGCATGGAGGATTTCATCGAAGGCGGTAAGGTGCCGCAGAGCGTCCATTTGACAGTCCTCTAGGAGCCTGTTCTTCAGGTTAGCTTAGAACGGTTTGGCATCGACTCCGAGTACGCGACCGAGACCGGCTGTCTGTGCAAAGAGAACAAGATGCCGCCCCGGATTATCGGAAAGCTGACTCGTTGCGGGCAGTGGAATCCGGATCGTCTGCTCTGTTCGATCGCCCAACTTCGCAATTCGCGTAATCGATCTTGCGACAGAAACGTGGGACAAAGTACGGCCAGAATTCTCTCCATGCAAGACGCTCGATCTGTCTGCGTCATCGGTTATCACGGCGAACAAGTCCGCGCCTCCTCGAGGCGTAGTGCCCGTCACCGAGAAGTCAACGATCAGAGTGCGGTCGTGTGCGTTTATGGAATTGATATGCACCGAGAGGCTCGTTGGTTTTTGCTCCTCACGAATTGCTCGTAGAAGACCTGCGCGGTCGCTGCCCACGATCTGTTCCTCCCCGTTAATGACCATTTGAGGGGTATAAACACTGTCGATATGGAACCTCTGTCCATACTCGTATTGCCGCTGGGTATAGATCTCGGATGAGAATGGATCGGACCAGCCTAGATGGTTCCAGTAGGTGACGTGCTCGCTAAGGGTGACGATCAGCTGACCAGACTCCGTCTGTTTGCCGTCGACCTGCTGCAGGAGCGCATCAGCAGGTGGGCAACTGGAACAACCTTCCGACGTAAAGAGCTCTACGAGAACAATGCGAGGTTCCGATTGTTGCGCGGACGATTTGGCGAAAGAGATTGTCTGTGCCTGCGAATCTTTGGCGGCGAACGGGACGAATAAGATTGTGAACGCGATAGCACGCTTCAAAAGCTTCTGCATGACTGTCCCCTCCCTATGACTGTGCATGAGACGCGGTAGTGCTTGTCCGGTTACATCGTCCTCAAGAAAGTCAAATGGTTCTCGTATCTCGTGGCAGAGGGCCAGGTTTGACTGAGTCGTTCGGGACAGGTTCGCAATATTTTCCCGGCGGTGCAACACCAGAAGCGGAACCATGTCGATTGGGAAGTACAAGCTATCGGCAAGCAGGGGGTGTGGCCTCAAGCGATGCTCGCGGTTTTTAGGATCATGTCCATCTGAGATTCCACCAAGTCCACGAACGACTGAAGAACAGTCGACTTGGAGGCTTTGGGCCATGCCAAGAATAGCTCCGCGCGGACATTGTCTGGCAGTACCCTATACAGTTGTACTCCGTCGTATCGCAGATTGAGTGCGCAGGCCGGGACGATAGAAACGCCTTGGTGCGCGGCCACCAGGGCAATCGTCGTTTGCATCATGTCCGGCTCGGAGTCTACCGTCGGGGAAAATCCACTCTCATTGCAGAGGCCGATAATACTGTCGTACAAGGCCGGGGACCCCTTACGGTGGAAGAGTATGAAGCGATCTCGTGCCAGGTCTTCCACCCTTACGTGCTTACCTTTGACCGCGCGAGACGCGGGAAGGGCGGCCATGAGTGGCTCGCGGTAAAGAAGGCGCGAGTGGAAGCTGCCGGAAAGCTGCGCCGAAAGTGTCCTGGTAAAACCGATATCGATGGTGCCCTGCGCAAATGCCTGTTCCTGTTGCAGTGGTGTCATTTCCTGTAAAACAAGCTTTACGCCTGGAAATTGTTCCCTGTACTTCCGTACCAGTATCGGCAGAAAGGAATACGTGGCAGCGCCACAAAACCCCACCGAAACGATTCCAACCTCGCCACGAGATGCACGTTGGGCGACTTCCACTGCGTGTTGGGATTGTTCGAGTGTGCGCAGAGTCTCTGCATAAAAGATCTCTCCCTCGGGCGTGAGTTTCACGCTGCGACCCAAGCGCATAAAGAGCTTCACGCCGATCTCGGCTTCGAGATTACTTAGCGTCTGGCTGATCGCAGGCTGCGCGACGTGTAAATGACGCGAAGCTTCACGAAAGCCGTGTCGTTCCACAACCGCGACAAAATACCTGAGGTGACGTAATTCCATGACTGATAAAGGTGAGTGATCGAACTGCGTCTGGTTCTACTTATTTTGGTATCGACCGCTCAAAGGTTCGGCAACGCTCCATGCGACCCGAGGTTTCAGGAACTCTTGACTTCTGAGCATGTAAAGGCAGAACAATGCACGTGGAACAAGGGCCCACACCTTGTTAAAGGACGTGCAGGTCCTGGAATATCGCACCCAAGACCCGCATCGTTTGGCTAAAGAGTTGCTATTCCGTTAAACCCGGCGGTCTTGGGTAGGCCGTCGATGTTCCCGAGGTTGGTGAGGGTTCCATCAGACTCGATGCTGTAGATGCCGACAGTACCGACGCCTGAGTCCAGTGTGTAGAGGAATTTCCCGTCACCGCTAGCGGCCATATCGATATTGACTGCGCCCTCTGGTTCAGAGATAAGAATAGTTCCGTCAATGGGAGTTAGAGCGCCGTTGGAGCCAACAGAGAAACCGGCAATCGTGGAAGTGGCGGAGTTGTCAGCATAAACAAACTTGCCATTTGGAGTGATGGCGTTCCAGCAGTTTCCATCGCCAAGGGTGCGAACGCTCTGACTGACTGCAGTGATGGTGCCATTGGAATTAATGGTGTAGGAGGAAATACTGGAGACATCCGTGCCGTCGGGTTGATCCTCAGAGACGATCAACTGGCCGTTCGGCGTAAAGACTCCTGCGAAAACGCCGGAGGTAACACTGTGATTGATGACGACTGTCCCGAGGGTTCCATCGGGGTGGATGGGGAAGGTGTCGATGTTATTGGGAGCCTTTTCGATGACTACGAGCGTCTGGCCGTTCGGGCTGACTGAGATGGAAGAGCCGCCGGAGTTCGTGGCGGTGAGATGAGTGAGGGAGTTGGGAATCTGTTGGAGACGACCTAATCCATCGGTACGAAAGGCTACGATTGCTCCGTTACCGCCCGCGTTGAGGACGTAGACTGTGCCGTTGTGTTCTGCGACGGCGATTGGGAAGGCACCGCCGGTGGGTTCCTGATCGACGAGGACGGGCAGACCACTAAGGATATGGAAGCTGGAGATCGTGCCCGTGCCCGCGTTGATAGCGAACAGCAGATTGTGGTCACCGCTAAGGGTGAGCGAACCTTGAGACTGCAGCGGGTCGGTCGTGCCACCGCTTCCCCGTCCCCCCGTAGCGAAGCTTCCTCTCAAGGAAAAGCCGCCATTGTAAAGACGCTGATAGGCGAGAATCTCGTTCTTGAGGTTGTCATTTGTCATGACAAAGACCGTGGAAGCGGAACCGGTAGAAATATCGGCTGCGTGCACGGTGGAAGTAAGTGCTCCGACACTGAGAGCGATAGTCAACACGTTGCGAACTGCTTTCAACATTGGCTACTCCTTGATGGGTTAGTGGTGAGGGAACCGATTCGCGCACAAAGATAGACGGAGCGCTGTCCGAGGAGTAACGCTCAAGTAATAGCCGCTTTGTGTGCACCCATTGGAGATCTCGACCGAGGAAAGGTTACATACTTAAGGAAGAATCCTTAATAGTTAATCTTAGGGAAATAATAAGTTATTCAGGGGAGGAAATAAGGTGCGGTTAGGTTGTAACCATGCTCAGAATTGAGCGTCTAACGTCGATTCTCTCTTGCTTTTACTATCTCGATGATGTCGAGCAAAAATGCTCGCAAAGGATTCACATGAAGAGCGGCTAAGGTATATCCAATCGTGGACGATATGAAAAAACGATCAGAATGATAGGAACATACTACGCATCGCTTCGCCGGTTGCCGAATCAAATCCTACGAACGTCGGTAGCGTAGCCAATCGATGATGCACCCCAACGAAGCCAGCCAATCGCCATCCTCGAACGCCGCGAGTTCTCCGCCGCGCCCCGCCTATCTTCGCCCCCAGTACGTCGACCAGTTCCAGTGCATCGGATCCGCCTGCGAGGACACCTGCTGCGAGGGCTGGAGTGTCCCCATCGATCAAGCGACCTACGAAAAGTACGTCGCGATCGAGGCCATGAAGCCACACCTCGGCACGGTGATCGTGCTCAACTCTGAGGGCGTCAAACCCTCGGACTTCGCGCGCATCCGCACCACCGCCAGGGCCTGCTTCTTCCTCGACGAGGAGCGCCTTTGCACCATCCAGAAGCAACACGGCCCGTCGCTTCTCTCGTCCACATGCGCCACCTACCCGCGCTCGCTCACTAACTCCTCCGGCGTGGAGGAGCGCTCGCTCACCCTCTCCTGCCCGGAGGCGGCGCGCGTGACCCTGCTCCACGGCAACCTACTCGGCAGCTCCCAGGCAACCGGCCCCAGGCGCTACGCCGCGATCTTTCAGGAGATCGCACGCTTCCAGCAACAAGCCGAACCCGGCGCGGACAGCGCCCTCAGCACCGCTGATCCGCTCGGATACGACCCGCTCCTCGCCACCCGCGAGTTCGCCCTCCTCCTGCTCACCGACCGCAGCTATCCCCTCTGGCAGCGCCTGCTGATCCTCGGCACCGTCACGCGCCAGTTGCAGACGCTCAGCCAGGGGCGCTCACAGGCAATCTTCGCCGCCGAAACCCCCGCCGTCATCGCACAACTGCTCGCCGACAGCGCCGCAGTCGTCAGCCAGGGCAAGCTGCGCGCGGCGATGGACGCCATCCAGCTCCGGCCCGCCGAGCAGCTCCCCAACATCCTCGATCTCCTGCGCCTGCGTGTCGCGCAACCCAACCTTTCCCCTCGCTTTCTCGAATGCCTGCAGGATCTCGAGAACGGCCTAGGCTCCGCCAGTCCGGTCAGCGAAGCGCAGCTCCTCGCCACCTTCGCGGACGCCTACCGCAGCTACCTCCGGCCGCTCTTGGATCGCCACCCCCAGTTGCTCGAAAACTACCTGGTGAACTACGTCTTCCGCACTAACTATCCCTTCGGCAGGCCAGTGGATCAGCCTCCAAGCGAGGACGCGGTCGACGCCAGCAACCAGCACATGCTGCTCTGCGTGCAGCTGGGGATCCTGCAGACCATGCTGGTCGGCATGGCGGCACACTATCGCGAGGCCTTCGAATGCACCCACGTGGTTAAGCTGGTGCAGAGCCTGGCCAAGACCTTCGAGCACAGCAGATCCTCCCTCCGCCAGATCACCACCTTCGTCGCGCAGCGCGACCTCAACAACCTCCGCGGCATCGCCCTCCTACTCAAGCCCAGCGACTGAGCCTCTTCTCCGGAGGCTTCCGGGGATGCTGATGAAGCCGATGGTGACATCAAGACGGACGAAGAAGGAGAGAAGCGCATGAAGCCCTCCAATAATCAAAGGCTTGAATAAATTCCAAGAGCACTTCGATCTGCACCGCGACTCCTTCGTGATGATCGGCGGCGTCGCATGCCACGAATGGCTCGCCTCTCAGAATCTGCCATTCCGAGCTACGAAAGATCTAGACGTTGTCCTCATCATTGAAGCTCTTGATCAAGCGTTGAGCCGCAGTCTAGTTAAAATGTTGTTGCAATCCTGATTTCTTCGCCTATAGTGAGGATATGGGCGAGCACAGTTATCTCGGCGAGTTCGAATTGATGCTTCTGCTTACGATCGTTCGCCTGGCAGAGGACGCATATGGGGTTCCGCTCGCGAGAGAATTAGGCCTGCAACGAGGCCGGGAGGTCGCGGTCGGAAGTGTTTATGCCGCCCTAGATCGTCTAGAGACTAAGGGCTTAGTCACCTCTCGCCTCGGGGAATCAACCCCCGAGCGAGGGGGAAGAGCGAAGCGGTACTTCCACGTCACAGAGCAAGGCCTACGCACGGTGCACGAGACGCGTAGGGTGCTCAGCCGGTTATGGCAGTCTCTGCCATCGCTCGGGGAGGAACTTGTATGAAGACGATGAGATCGATTGACCTCGCAAACTGGATGCTGAAACATTGGGTCCTCGGGCCCTATGACGAGTCCCTTACAGGGGATCTTTTGGAGGAGTTGCGTTCCGGGCGTTCGGTGGCCTGGTACTGGCGCCAGGCAATCGCCGCAGTTGCAGTTTCGCTATCCAACCGGTTTCATACCTATGTCTTCCCACTGGCGTTTTCTATCGGCTGGAGTTTGCTCTATCTCGCACTGTGGCCGTCCATTATGGGGAGTCAAGCGGTACACACTATTGTGCAGCGAATGGCAGTGTACGACTTGCCCTACTCCACCGCCTTGACGGCTGTCGGGGAGCTCACACCCGTCGCCCTATGGGTCTGGACCGGCTTCTTCGTGTATGTAAGCCTGCTCCGTCCTGGGCTTAGTCGGCTTGAACCCCTCCGGCTTCTGGGGAGTCTGTCGATCAGCCTCAATGTTCTTCTCGTAGTGACCATCGGACAGCACCTGCGGGGATCGGGCAGCGACATGTACAACGTCTCTCGGGAAAATGCCTACTTCCATCTCTTCTCGTTCGGAATCCCGATCGTACTCAGTCTGTTCGCCGCATTGGTATGCGCATCTCCGCTCAAACGCCGCTCTCTGGCTCGCGTCAACTGAGCAGAGGCGGGTCTGTCGTCAACCGTCGGTCTGCAGCACACGAGGAATAACGTGGACGCTCTCGACTACGCAACTGCCACCGCGGAACAGAAAGGCAGGGAGATTGGTCCGCGCGGCTGGCTTGCCTTAGCCACGCAACATGCAATCCCGCTTTGCCGTAGTGTAGATGGACAGCTTCACGATGTATGGTGTGCGGTTCGCCGCCCCGAAGCCACATCATCCCATGCATTGTGCTCGTTAGCTTGCCAGCCACTCCTGAGCTGCAGCCTTCATCTCTTTTTCTAACGCACTGCCTTTTCTGGCCTGTTCCCGCTTGATCGGGAACCCGCTTTGTTCCAGGCAATACGCTTAGCGCTGTGTATCCACGTGGATATCGCTTTACAACCTCCGCATCAATTTCATACATCTTCGTCAGGAAGGTGAATGACCCCATGCCGTAGACACTCGCGCATCGAGGAGCGCTTCTCGTGTTGCTTCGGTGCGCTGCTGTTGGCGGGACGGAGCAGTGCGTGCGCTCAGACGGGTCTACGAGATGTTGTTCGTAGTAGTTTGGAAGATCCTCGAGTGACCGCCAACGAGTCGACGCAATATTTCCGCAACTCCCCTGTCATCCATTGGATGGACTTGTACGGCACCGTCAGAACGGGACATGCGGCATTTGCGAGAAGCCGATAGGCAAAGCTGGTATGAAGATGCCGGCCCAGATAGGATCGAGGCTCAACGCCGAGAACAATCAGGGCTGTCGTGTCTCTGGATAGAGCAAGAACCTGTTCTTCGGAATAAATCCGGGCGAGATGATATTCGGGATCTTGCCAACTGAGAGGAAATGTTCTTCTCTTGGGGATCCAGAATTTTGAGGGTATTGCAATATGTTTCAACCAACCGCGGAAGCTGCTTCGGCGCTCTCACGACGGAGTGCGGAGGTACGTGGTAGAAATCGATCTCGCTGCCAAGACTCCGCCCCAGAATCTGAGCAGTGTTGCCAGCTATGACCGAAGCGCTCGTCAGATCCGAAATACAGATAATCCTGCGAAATCCGAGCTCAAGGCCGAACCCTCCGTGCACGTGCGGCCCGATCGTCACCGTTGGACACGGAGTGCCGAGCATGAGCGCTTCCGTGTTGGAGCCGAAGATGAAGTGGTTCCAGGCCACGATGTACTCCCTGCGTGCCAAGGACCAGAAGATCGGCATTGATCTTTGTGGCAGTAGCCAAGATGGCTACTGCCACTGTGCCCTCCACCAGCAGTGAATCGGCCGAGATGCCTCGCCTGATGAGATCCGAAGTAAAGGCCGCAAGTCTCGCTTCAGCCGTGCGCCGCGTTCGGCTCGGCATGTGATCGACCAGCTCGACGTTCTGGGCCACAGGATCGAGTTCGAAGACGTTCACGATCACCAGCCGGGCATTGAAATGATGAGCGCATGCTGCGGCATAGTCGAGGGCCAGGCGAGAGATAGGCAGGAAGTCCGTCGCCAAAAGGATGGTGCGGACTTGTCCCTTGAGAAACTCATGATTGACGTTGGTTTGCATTCGTCATCTTTCCTTTCTTAACTCCACCTGTGGGAGAGCCACCTTGCCGCATTGCGCTTGGGCTTGCTTCACTGTTGCCAACCTCCGCCGAGTGCGTTGTAGAGTTCTACGAGAGAAAGTGCTTCGCTCTGCTGCGCCGAGGCAAGGCTCAACTGAGCGGCGTAACGGTTGGCCTCGTTGGTAAGCACTTCGAGATAGGCGGTCGCTCCAGCCTTATAGCGAAGCTCAGCCAGCCGGGTCGCGTCCTCTTCGGCTGCGACAAGATTCTGCTGCTGCTCGCGATAGTCGCGCGTTTTGCGATACGCAATCAGCGCGTTCGAAACGTCATGGAAGGCCATATTGATGGCTTTCTGGTAGGTGATCACCATCTCCTGGTCGGTGGCTTTCGCGAGGCGTAGGTTATTCTTCAGTCGTCCTCCTTCGAAAAGCGGCTGCGCCAGCGAACCCATGCCATAGGCCAGACCGCCGGAGGCATTGAACAGAGAACTGAAAGCAGAGCTTCCCACTCCTCCGCTGGCAGAGATAGGAAGGGTTGGAAAGAACTGGGCACGCGCCACGCCGATGTTCGCGTTGGCGGCAATGAGATCCGCTTCCGCTCTCTGAATATCCGGTCGCCGCTCCAGCAGTTGGGAGGGTATGCCGGCAGGCACCGAGTCGACATTCTGGGCCGGGGTGTAACTCTCGCTGCGCACCACAGGGCCGGGTTTCCGTCCGAGCAGGAGGTTGATCTCATTCTCCTGCTGCTGGATTTGCTGCTCCATGGATGGGATATTCGAAGATGCGGTATAGACCAGCGCCTGAGCCTCACGAACATCCGAGAGCGTCGCTGATCCGCCGTTCTCCAGCCGTTCCGTGAGTTGCAGCGACTCCTGGCGCACGCGCAGCGTCTCGCGGGTAATCGCCAGTTCACGATCGAGCGTTCGCAATTGAATGTATGCCGTGGCGACGTTCGCCACCAGCGTGCTGAGAACTGCCTTCTGCGCCCACTGCTGCGCCAGGAGCTGCGCTCTTGCCGCCTCCGTCTGCCGGCGGTATAAACCCCAGAAGTCAGGATTCCAGGTAGCCGACAAGTCAAAGCCACCGCCAGCCGTAGTCTCAGGAGAGTTCAGGGCCGAAGCAAAGGAACTTCCCAGCCGCGCCCCAACCGCAGATCCGCCGACGGTCACCATGGGGAACTGTTGCGATCGGGTGATGCCGACCTGAGCTTGCTGTTCGAGTACATGCTGCGCGGCGATGCGCAGATCGAAGTTCGATTGCAACGCTTCTCGAATGAGACGCTGGAGATCGGGATCGTGGAAGACGTCAAACCACTTTTGGTCGGCGACCGACGAGGTGTCGGCGACGGGGGTGTTGTCGGATCCGCGAAAATCCGGTACAACCGGCACGTCGGGACGTTTGTAATGCGGTCCTACCGTACAACCGCTGATCACCGCGCTCAGAAGAAACAAGACCGGAAGAGGGGTCAATCGCTTCATGCTTTACCTCCTTCGGAAATGTGCTCCACAGGACCATGCGCTTCGAGCGACGCGCTCTTGTCCTTCCCAAACCGATGCGTCAGGAACTCGATGAAAGCAAAGTTCACTGGGACCATCAGGATGCCGATCACCGACGATGCCAGCATCCCACCGATGACAATGGTGCCGAGCGTCCGTCGCCCGACAGCACCTGCGCCGGACGCCGTCCAGAGTGGAATACAACCGAAGATGAACGCGAGAGCGGTCATGATGATCGGTCGGAAGCGGAGGCGAGCGGCGTTGAGTGCGGCATCAACGATGCTTTGCCCTCGTTCATAGTTGAGTTTTGCGAACTCCACGATCAGAATTGCGTTCTTTGCGGAGAGCCCGATGAGCATGATCATGCCGATGGTGGCATAGGCATCATTGGTAAGCCCGCGCGCCTTCAGGGACACGTATGCTCCCAGGATGGCGACCGGCGTACTGAGGAGCACGCTGAAGGGCAAGGTCCAGCTCTCGTAGAGAGCGGCAAGAATGAGGAAGACGAAGAGAACGGAAAGCCCGAAGACGGCCCAGGGAGGAACGCCCTGGGCGGCAACCTTCTCCTGATACGACATGCCGAAATAATCGAAGCCTATCCCCGGAGGCATCGTCTTATGAAATGCATCCTCGAGCGCAGCCATGACCTGGCCGGAGCTGTAGCCCGGCTTTGGTGCGATCGTGATCTGTACGGCGCTGTATTCGTTGTAGCGCCACAGGAATTCAGGTCCCGTCGTCCGCTTGATTGTCACCAGCGAGCTGAGCGGCACCTGCCCTCCGTTCGCGCTTTTCACGTAGAACTGCCCGATGTTCTGGATGCTGGTACGGGAATCACCGTCCGCTTCGACATAGGTCTGCCATTGTCGTCCAAAGCGGTTAAAGTAATTCACCAGATAACCGCCAAGAAATGTCTGCATCGTCTCGTAGACGCTGCCCAGGTTCACCTGTTGCTGCATCGCCTTTTCACGATCGACGGTGACGTGCACCTGTGGCACGGCGGGTTGATAGGAAGGGATCGCACTCGCAATCTCGGGCCTCTTCGCAATCGTGGAAAGGAAGGTGTTGAGGTTCTTTGTCAGAAAGGACAGATCCCCTTTGCCGGAGCGGTCTTCCAGAATAAAGGTGACACCGCCCGAGGTTCCGACGCCGGGAATGGCCGGTGGCGGGAAGGCAAAGGCCAAGCCCTCCGGCACCTTGGCAAGTTTCTTGTTGACCAGCTCTTCGATGTTCCCGATCTGCTCTGCGGGGCTGGTTCGCTCTTCCCATGGCTTCAGGGTGACAAAGAGAATGGCTGCGTTCGTGGACTGTGTCTGCGAGAGGAGATTGAATCCACTCGCCGCGGTCACGTACTTGATGCCAGGTATCTTCAGCAGGTCATCGGCAATCTTCTGTGCCGCCTCGTCGGTTCGCTGCAGCGACGAGGCATCGGGAAGCTGAAGCGCAACAAAAAGGTAGCCCTGGTCCTCCTCAGGGACAAATCCCTTGGGTAGCTTGGCGCCCGTCATTCCGGCAAGAACGGCGATGAGAGCCAAGGCAACCATCGCAAAGCCCGTTTTGTGGATCAGAACGCCGGAGGTTGAGACATAGCCGTTCGTAGTGCGGCCAAAGATACGGTTGAACCATCGAAAGAAGGCGGCCAGTGGGTCACGGCGCTCCTGACGCGGACGAAGTAGGAGGGCCGATAAAGCGGGACTTAGGGTCAGTGCGTTGAAGGCTGAGATCAGGACGGAGATCGCGATGGTGACGGCAAACTGCTGGTAGAGCCGTCCGGTAATTCCTGGAATGGCTGCCGAGGGAATGAAGACGGCAGCCAGGATAAGCGCGATGCCGATGACCGGACCGCCCACTTCTTCCATGGCCTTGTAAGTCGCGTCGCGCGGCGAGAGTCCTTGCTCGATGTGGTGCTCGACGGCTTCGACGACGATGATGGCGTCATCGACCACCAGGCCGATCGCCAGCACCAGGCCAAAGAGCGAGAGGGTGTTGATGGAGAAGCCCAACATGGGGAACAAAACAAAAGTACCCACGAGTGAGACCGGCACGGCCATCAACGGGATGAGGGTCGCGCGCCATCCCTGGAGAAAGACATAGACGACGATGACCACAAGGACGAGCGACTCGAATAGAGTAATGATGATCTCATGAAGGCCTGCGGTCACCGCCTTCGTGGTATCGAGTGGGACGTCATACTTCAGGCCAGCAGGAAAGCTCGCCGAAAGCTCCTTCAGTCGCTTGTTGACCTCAGCCGCGGTTGCTACGGCGTTGGATCCGGGAAGCTGATAGATCGCCATCACGGCTGCCGGAGCTTTGTTCTCGCGGCCCGTAACGTTATAGGTCTGTGCGCCTAGCTCCACCCTGGCTACATCGGACAGGTGCAGGATCGACCCATCGGCATTTGCGCGGATGACAATCTTTCCAAACTCCTCCGGAGTCACGAGGCGGCCGTCCGTCTGTACCGAAAGCGTGAATTGCTGGCCATTGGGAACCGGCTCGCCGCCGATCTGGCCGGCGGGGTTAACCGTATTCTGCGTTTGCAGGGCACTGATGATCTCGGCAACCGTAACGCCGAGTTTCGCCAACTTATCCGGCCGGACCCAGATACGCATCGCATACTGGCCGCCAAAGACCTGCACGCGGGCGACGCCCTTGATACGCGTCAGCTCATCCTCGATGTTGATGACGGCGTAGTTCGTCAGGAACTGCTGGTCATACATCCCCTTGGGCGAAGACAGGACCGCCACAAGCAAGGGAGAAGCGAGGGACTTCTGGACCGTCACACCCGCTGTCTGGACTTCGGCAGGAAGCTGGGATTGTGCCTGGGAGACACGCAACTGCGAGAGAATCTGGTCGGTGTCGGCATTCGTCTTGACATCAAAGTTCACGAGAATGGAGGTGTTCCCGTTGTTGTCATTGATCGAATACATGTAGTTCATGTTGTCGACGCCGTTCATCTGCTGTTCGATCGGAGTCGAAACCGATTGCAACAGTGTCTTGGCGTCGGCGCCTGGATACATCGTGGAGACCATAATCTCCGGCGGAACCATGTTCGGATACTGAGCGGTAGGCAGTGAGAACATCGCGACCACACCGACGATCACCATGAGAATCGCAATAACGATTGCGACAATAGGCCTGCGGATAAAAAACTTTGACATGATTATTCGGCCTTCTTGCTCGCGGCAAGGTTGGCGGCAGCATGAGGGTTCACAAGAGCGCCGTCTTTGAGTTTGGCCATGCCGTCGATCACCACTGCGTCATCAGGTTCGATCCCTTGGTTAATAAGCCAGTTCTGACCGATCTGTGGGCCAAGCGTCACGTTCCGAATGTGTGCGTGATGCGTGCTGTCGACCACAAATACCTGATGCATCCCCTGCAGTTCCTGAATTGCTTCTTGCGGAATCGAAATGGCGTTGTGCCGCACCTCGGTCATCGCCTGGACGCGGCCAAACTGTCCGGGGCGAAGAACATTGCCAGGGTTCGGGAACTCTGCGGCAATCTGAATTGCGCCCGTCTGTGCATTCATCTGGCGGTCGACGAAGATAATGTGCCCCGTCCGCGGATAGACCTCGTTATTGGCGAGAGCAAGCTGGAGCGGTACAGCCCCACCCTCCAGAAGATTTCCTTTACCCGCCTCACGCGCATGCTGCGTCAGTGCGAGATACTCCTGATCGCTGATCGAGAAGTAGGCTTTGATCGGGTTCAGTTGCGAAACCGAGGTGAGCACCGCCGACGGACCGACGAGGTTACCCACCTGGACCTGTGCGCGTCCGGCAACGCCGTCGATTAGAGAATGCACCTGCGTGAAGCCGAGATTGATCTGAGCTAAAGTGACATTGGCCTCCGCCGTTGTAATGGCGGCCTCATCCTGTGCCTGCTGCTGCAGTTCGGTGTCCAGTTGACTATGCGAGATCGCCCGCGCTTCAACCAGCGGCGTATCGCGTTTCACATTGATTTCGGCCAGTGCCAGCTGAGCCCTGGCCTGCCCGAGCTGTCCCTGCGCCTGCTGGAGCGCTGCCTGAAATGGGCGAGGATCTATTTGATAAAGCACCTGCCCTTTCGAGACCTCCGACCCTTCGCGATAGTTCTGGCTCAGGAGGTAGCCGGTTACCTGCGGCTGAATCTGGGCGTTGACGAAACCATCGAGGGTGGCGACCCAGCTTCCGGCGACCGGGACATCCTGTGGCTGCGCTCGTATGACCGTGACATCCACCGCAGCTGTACCGCTTGCGTCGGGGACGGTTTGTCGAGAGCACCCACTGAGTGCAACGAGCACGGCAACAGAGGCCGTTGCATATGCCAGGATCGGCAGCGACCGAGTGAACGGGAGGGAGAGATGCAGGGTGTTTCGCCTAAGCTTGGAATCGTGCGTCATATCTGATGAATCTTCTCCAGGTTTGTCACTGCGGATGCAGCATCGTTTGTTGCGCGCCTGTGAATGCATGTCAGCCGCTGTGACGGGCAACCGCGCGTGAGCGCAGCGCTCCCTCACGCCCACCGATGGCATCTCGATGGGCCAAATTTATATTCAATCACTGATGAATATAATATTCATCAAACGATGAATTTGATGAGGAGTTGATCCTCAGGATTCAAAAAGCGGCCAGAAAACGTCCGCGCATGTCCGCAACGGCAGATCTATTGGGGAAAGGGGGACCTTCAAGAGGGGGTAGTACGTAGAGCTGAGTTCGCGGTCAACCAGGACGGCAAGGAGAACAGGCGCATCGAGGGATCGGCACTTATGGTTGGGTAAGGACGCACCCGGCGGGTGCATCCTATTTCACTTTTTGGGGCGGACCGGCTTTGGCGCGTCGACAAAGAAGGTATTGAGGATGCCATCAGCCATGGCAGCGTGCAGTTGATCGAGGTCTCCGAATGTCGGCTCGAAGAGTTCAAAGACGTGCCGATACGATACGGTCATCAACACGGTATTCCACAGCATGAAATATAGGAGCTCTACCGGTTGCGTTCGTATCACGTTTGCGCGCATCGCTTCTTCGAGGAGAGGCAGGAAGGCGTCATGATGGGGACGGATCATCTTTTCGATCACAAGATCAAGTGTTTCGCCTCGCTCGGCATTCATTCTCGAGAAGAACATTCCAAGGTCCGGCTCCTCACATACAGAGGCAATCATTCGCCGGATAGCCTTTTCGAACCGTAATCGAATCGGAATCTGAACCTGCTCCTGAAGTTCTTCAAGTTCGGCGAGCATTGGCATCAGATTCTCGACCAGCCGATTGACGACTGCCTTCCAAAAGGCTTCCTTCGAGCCGAAATGGTGGGCGATCAGAGCCGGGTCCACCCCAGCGGTTGCAGCGATCTTGCGGAGGCTGGCGCCCTCAAATCCATGTCTCGCAAATGCCGACTGGCCGGCGCGTAGCAGGGCAAGGTCGCCGTGTATTTCCTTGCTGGGCCTTCCCGGTCCACGGCGCTTTGTTTTCTTAGCGGATGTTTTCGTCAATATAGCTTCCTCGACTCTATGCAAAACGATGACGAAAGCGTCTCTCGTGGGCCAGGATGCACGTTGCGGTCTTGTTGCTTGAAGAGGCCACGAACGCAGAGCTATTTGATTGTGCGGATGCACTCACACATGCGATACAGGTTAGGTTACCAGACCACGGTATGCCTAAATACCGAGTTGCATGGCTCGGAGTGCAGGCTCTCGAACGGCAGGAGACCGCAATCAAGTGCTCGCCTCGAGCGTTCTAGCAATTTTCGCGCGCATGCCTTTTGTGCGGCATCTGGTTTCACGTCAGCGGCGGCCATCTAGGACAGGTTCTAGGACCAGTGTCCCCATATGAAATGCCCGTTTCAGTGAGTACGAATAAAGCGCACACCATCTATGCCGAATCAAATGTTGACTTCGACGCGACGGAGCGTGAAAGCAAGCTATATTTGAGGATCATGGGAAGATCAACTTTATAGATAGATCAGACCCTCTTGCTAACGTGGGCTGTTCTCTTTTCAAGGCTCCGCCTGTATTTCGTCCGTAAGGGCGGGCTGCTGCCAAAGAAGTCTTGTGACGGAGGCAGAGAGTGAGAGTATTCAGCGGTAAGTAGTAGTCACGAAGGAAGGACGCATTGATGAATGAGGACGAGTCTCCTTCATTTCCAAGATCTGCGGTGAGGAGCGGAGAGCAGGTGTCTGGAAGGCCGGCTCCACCCGTGTATCGTCCAACCATGCCCGGATTACAGCGGATGCCGGGTCCGGGGACAGGCGGTGCGCCGGCGGTGTATCGACCGCAGGCACCCGCGATGAGGACGCCGGGATTTGGGACGACAGGAAGTCTGCAGGCGAAGGCGGCTCACGGCAGTTCTCCTTTGCATGGGGCCGGGCGTTTTTCTCCTGCGGCTACCGGGCCTGGTGCAAGCTCGCAAGCGAGGATTGCCTTTCCGGGAGTTCAGGTGACTCAGCAACGGCAGAACTTACCGGTTCGACATGCCAATGTCGTGGGATCGGTGAGACCGGTTTTGCAGATGCTAAAGGGTACTTCCACTGCCAAGAAAGCGGCCAAGAAGGCGGCGAAAAAGGCAACAGCCCCGAGGTCTGTCATCGCGAGACCTCGCCGGGTGGCCATTCAGCCATTGCGGGAGGTGAATTGGAAACGCTTCTGGTCTGGACCGATCTACACCGGAGGGTCGCACAAAAGCGGCGGACAGCAAGTGGTGGCAATCCTTGGACCAGGCGCACTGCTGGAACGTGGCTGTACGGCGCTTTCGTCGCTGCCGGGGGCAATTGGAGACGCACGGACGTCGTACCCGGAGTGCGCGTTCAAAGCAGGACATCTGCTGAACGACCAGCTCGGGGGGCCCGGGGATAACTGGAAGAATCTTACGATTCTCCATAGTTCAGCGAACAGCTCGATGCGTGCCTTCGACGGCCCCCTGCAACGAGCGGCGGGGCTGCTGAAGAAGGCGTATGAGTACGCCTATGGCAACATGAGGAACCCCGATGCGCTAAGCTGGGGCCTGGGCATCCAAGTGACGATCAGCGTGGATCAAACGGACCCGTGGGGGGCGGGGACTCCGGACAAGCACATCTTCCAGAGCGTCAATTGCTCTGCGGTGCTCGTGACCGTGGCGACGACGTTTGAGAATTATCTGACCGCGCTTCCGAACAATAACACGCACAAGGTAGTGCTGCGGGCAAAGATCCAGGCCGTGAGGGACGCGATGCCTGCAAATTTGGACGTTCAGAATTATGGTCCGCCATAATTGAGGCCGGCTTAGGGAGAGTCTGATCGATGTCGCCAGACCCACGCCGTGTTGGGTGCGACCACGGTGAAGTTGCGATCTAACAGTTTCGGCGCAATCGGCAGGTCATGCCGACTGTCGGTGGTCATGACGCGAAAGTGACGCTTGCCACGCGCCCGAATGCCATGTGCTTTCAGCTGGCGCGACCGTGGACGAAATCCGGCGAAGTCAACTACGCAACCAGTGATTCTCCTCCGATGCTGACCACACGCTCTTTGCGTTCATAACCCAAAGGGCGATCAAGGCTGCATATGCTCCTTGCGCCGGCGATGCAGGGGAGTGCGACAGACATCTGCAACACCGACCGACGAAAGGGGCGACATGCAATGGAAGATCTACCGACAGACCAGATTCCTTGGCTCGCCAAGGATCGATCCGATTGGGATGAATCTGTGCGCCAATGGTTGGAGGAGGTAGCGCAGACAAAATCTCTTGGAAAGATCGTCAGTGTGATGGAGGTGAAAGCACGTCCATGGTCCATGATTTCTCGGGTTATATTTGAGCGCTCAACAGCGTATTTCAAAGCCTGCGGTTCGGGCGGAAGACACGAATCAGATCTTCTGGCCTTTCTGGCGCGGACATGGCCGGAGCAAGTTCCGTCGCTCTTGGACAGGGATGATGTTCGCTCCTGGATTTTGATGGCTGACGGAGGAGGGTCACTGCGGGATGAGATAGACGCGAACCTCCAGATCAGCCTGCTAAAGCGGATATTGCCGCTCTATGGAGAGATGCAGCGTGCCTCAATAGGATCGGTGAAGGAGCTCATTCGCCTGGGGCTGCCCGACAGACGTCTCGGGCGCTTGCCTGAGCTACTCGAACACCTGGCTGCCGGGGATGCATTTGAGTTCGGACGAAGTCCGCAGGATGCCAACCGGCTTAGAACTGCAGTCAGGACCTCGCTTCCTTCCTTGACGCGGGTTTGTGCGACTTTGGCAAGCTCTGCTTATGCCCTGGCTCTGGACCACGGCGACCTTCATATCGGAAACGTACTTGTGGACAAGAATCGTCTTCGCCTTTGCGATTGGGGGGATGCTTGCTTGACTCATCCGTTTTGCTCGATCGGCGTAACCATCGAGAGCACCCTGCCATCCGTTCCGGAAGCGGACCGCGGAAGGATCGAGGCGCAGCTCCTAGCAGCGTATATGGAGCCATGGACCGCGCTGGCATCTCCCGCAAACCTCCAGTCCGAGATGCAGATGGCTCTTTGGGTAATGCAGGTTCTGCGTGCATTGGATTTCGCACACATGTTCGCGGAAGAAGATGGCGAGCAGTCCTGTCAGCGCTGGAAACCCCTTATCGGAGAACGGTTATACAGGTGGATCAGCCTGCCAATTCCTGCGTCATAGAAATGCCTCATCGAAGTGGAGAGCCCCATCGGCGGCTCCGCCGTCCGACAGCTCGCCGACCTCTACGCCCACATGGCCGCCTCTACCACCCCACCCGTCCGCCGCCGCGCTTAGAGCCCCATCCCCCTGGCCATCGCTACACTGCCCCGCAGCGCCTTCTCCATGCACGAGTAGCCGGAGGCGGATTGTGGCCCGTTCGGTGGATACGCCGAAGGAGCGTGGCGACTTTGTGTATATACAGCGCCCGACCTGCCCGGTAGCTGAACGGCATGGACTCCGTGCCAACGTGAGCTCTGGATTCCCTACACCACCCATCGCCACCGCAACCTAACCCCATGACTCGACTTCCCCCCTTAGTAAGCGAGGAAAGAGGTTGATTGGCCATGAAGAAACGGAGAGTGCGTATGGTGGTGGTCCGGATCGCCCGCGGAGCGCGGACGGTCGTGCACGGATGCGATCAAAGATCAGCGTGCCTGAGATTGCGGGGCCTTTCATTGGAGCTCCCAGGCAATGTGGTGAAGCTCTGAATCCAGGAGATGTCCATAGTCGTTATAGCTGACCGTTGTCCTTGCAGATTATTTGCTAGAAGCTCCCGGCAATTGCCGTCACGTCCGCCGCGCTCATGTGAGGGGGCACTGCAGCGCCCACAGACTTCTCGTCGCAAGCTTCCCGCCGGTCCGCCGCCGTCCCCAGGAAGCCCCAGCAAGCAGCGGACCAGCGGTGTTAGGAACGATGCACCATGTTTGACTCAAAAAATGCTTTCCGGCGGCGTATCCACGGTAATTCGGGTTCCCGTAACTGTTCCCTGCACATGAGCCAACAAATTCACGGCTTCGTCATATTGGTCAACCGTAAAGGAGCCGCTGAACGTGTTGCCCTCCGAGCTCACAGTCAACTGTTCCCGGATATTGGCGGGCCCGATCAGATTTGCTCCGGTCGAATCCCAGGCAATGGCGAAGTGGTTCATCTCGTAGCTACGCTCGCCCGTCTGCTTCCACACCCCGGTACAGAAGTTGCTGGTGAGGGGCGAATGTCCTCCCGAGTTCGTCAGCTCCGTGTGGTCGCTATGCCACTGCTGGTAGCCCGCGTCCACCTCCGTACCGTC